>Ga0208639_1001190_pt1 | contig 17403 bp, 18 predicted proteins | sample ETNtaG_33_FD_185772 | JGI IMG/M metagenome (GOLD analysis project Ga0208639, IMG submission 185772) | Marine microbial and viral communities from oxygen minimum zone, Eastern Pacific Ocean - ETNP201310SV76 (SPAdes) (version 2) | ecosystem: Environmental > Aquatic > Marine > Oceanic ...
GGAAAAAAAATTTTTAAAGAAGTTAAGGTTTTTAAACCTAAATCAAGTCGCAAAGACTCTAAGGAAAGTTTTGTAATTTGTAAAAATCTTAGATAGGCTCTTTAAATTTAAAAGGAATCGTATATAAATGATCATAATTCCTATAAGAGAAGTACTCACCAATGAATAAAATGTTTAAATTTACACTATTTTTTTATTTATTGATTAATATCTTTAATATTTCAATCAGCAATGAAAATTTTTTTAATAAAGCTTTAGAATTATATGAAAATAAAAAATATGAAGATGCGCGATTTATGTTTGAAAGAAGTATTGTTTTTAATCCAAAAGATTCGAAATCATATTTATATTTAGCAAAAATCTACAATTATGAAGAAGATCAAGAGAAAGAGGAAAAAAATCTAGATGCAACCTTGCTAATTGAACCTAATAATGAAGAAGCAATATTAATGTTAATAAAAATAGCTTTAGAAAAATCTAACTATTCAAAAGTAAAAGATTTATCAAAAACTTTTACTAAAGTTTGTAAAAATCTATGTGATGAAAATAAAAGTATTTTAGAGACTCTTGAAAATATAGAGCCCAAAAATAATGAGTCTTGATCAAAATTTAAATAAAATTGTAAATTGCATTAAATGATCAACAAAATTAAAAAAATTCTTAATAAAAAAAATAAATCTAAAATTATTTGTCTCACTGCTTATTCAAAAAATATTGCTGAAGAAGTTGATAAGTGTGCAGATATAATTTTGGTAGGAGATTCTCTTGGATCTGTTTTATATAATTATAAAACAACAAGAAAAGTTACTTTAACTAACATGATTGATCATTCAAAGAGTGTAAGGCTTGGTGTAAAAAAAAACTTACTTGTAGTGGATATGCCTTACAATACCTATAATTCAAATAGTTCAGCTTTAAAAAATGCAAAAAAAATAATCAAAGAAACTAAGTGTGATGCTGTCAAAGTAGAAGGTGGAAAAAACATTATTAGTCAAATTAAAATTTTAGTTAAAAATAAAATTCCAGTAATGGGCCATTTAGGTCTTCTTCCTCAAAGTGCTAAAGGTAAGTTCAAATCCAAAGGAAGAACTACTAAAGAAAAAAAACAATTGATAAATGATGCACTGCTACTTCAAAACAGTGGAGTATTTGCAATTGTTTTAGAATGTGTAAAAACATCTACAGCAAAACAAATTACTCAAACATTAAAAATACCAACCATTGGAATAGGGTCGTCAGTATATTGTGATGGTCAAGTTCTAGTAACTGATGATTTAATAGGTTTAAATAATACTAATATAAAATTTGTTAAAAAATTTGTTAATATTAAAAAATATATTAATTTAGGATTAAAAAAATTTACCATAGAAGTAAAGTCTAAGAAATACCCTTCTAAAAAACACTCTTATTAAAAGTATTTTTTGAATTCTTCATTAATAGATAATATATCTAAATCAACTAACCCGCCAATTATAAGTTGAATTGCTACAAGTAAAATAAAGCCTAACCCAATATAGGCTATCCATAAATGTTTTTGTATATAGTTTGCTAAATATGTTGCTAAGGCTCCAGTAAGAATAACTGAAAGCACAAGACCAAATATCATAAATCCAAAATTTCCTTTTGAAGCTCCAACCACACCTATAACATTATCAAAACTAATTGTGATATCTGCAAATAAAACTTTGTAGATACTTTCAATATAAGACGGTTCTTTAGATTTTTTTGATGGAGATTTTATTTTTTTGATTTCAAAAAGATCTTTTCTTAGATCATTTACTATCCAAATTAAAAGCAATCCGCCTAAAATTTTTATAAAATAAAATTTAAATAAGTGTGTTGCAAATAAAGCAAAAATTATTTTAAATATTAAAGCACCTAGCACACCCCATAAAATTATTTGTCTTCTATTTTTTGGAACAAAATTTGCAGCAATTAAACCTATAATGATTGCATTATCTGCAGCTAAGATAATATCTATAAAAATAATTTGGAGTAGTATGAGTGTTTCTTCTAACAATATATGACTATATTATTTTAAATTTGAAAAAATTCAATCAAAAGTAGTATTATTTTTTTATTGATTAATATTTTAATACATAATGAAATGCTTATTAAAAAAAGGAGATTAAATGAAACTAATGAAATATTTTTTAAGTGTTTTAATTTCGTTAATTTTTTCAATAAATGTTGCAATAGCAGAAAAATGGGACATGGCTTTAGCGTATGGAGCTGGGAACTTTCACTCTGCAAATGCTACTGAGTTTGCAAAAAATGTAACAGAAAAAAGTGGTGGTAAACTAACAATTGTAACCCACCCAGGTGGTTCTTTGTTTAAAGGTGGAGAAATTTTTAGAGCTGTAAGAACTGGTCAAGCACAAATTGGTGAAAGATTTATGTCAGCTTTAGGAAAAGAAGATCCTTTATTAGAGATAGATTCTCAACCATTCTTAGCGACATCTTATTCAGATGCTATGAAATTATACAAAGCATCAAAAGATGAAATTGTAAAAGGTTTGGATGAAAAAGGACTTGTTTTTTTATATGCAGTTCCATGGCCGGCACAAGGCTTGTATAGTAAAAAAGAAATTAACTCTATTAATGATCTAAAAGGTTTAAAATTTAGAGCTTACAATTCAGCAACAATTAGAATAGCTGAGTTAACAGGAATGGCACCTACAAAAATTGAAGCTGCTGAAATTAGCCAAGCATTTTCAACTGGTGCTGTTGAAAGTATGATCACATCTCCTACTACTGGAAAAAATTCTAAGATTTGGGAAAATGGTGTGAAATATTTTTATGACATCGCAGCTTGGTTTCCAAAAAACATGATAATCGTAAACAAAGATGCATGGAATAAACTGGATAAAGCAACTCAAGATTTAGTTATGAAACAAGCAGCCTTAGCTGAGAGAAAAGGCTGGCAATTATCAAAACAAGGTAATGTTGGAGATAAAAAAGCTTTAGCAGAAGCGGGTATGGTAGTTGGAAAAGTTAATTCATCTTTACAATCTCATTTTGAAAAAGTTGGAGAGACTATGGCTAAGGAATGGTCTGAAAAAGCTGGATCAAGAGGAGCAGCTGTTTTATCAGCATATAAATAATTAAATTAAATCTATCTTAAGGCCACTTAATAATTTTAAGTGGCCTTAAATCATTATGTTAAGATCTTTAGATAAAACTTTAAATAAACTTTATAAATTTTCTGGATATGTCGCGGCAACTTTTTTAATTTTTGTAGCTGTATTTATTCTTATAGGTATTTCATCAAGAATATTTGGTTTTTATATTAGAGGTCTAGCAGAATATTCTGGTTATTGTATGGCTGCAGCATCTTTTTTTGCTTTAGCTTATACTTTTGTCGAAGGTGGCCATATTAGGATAACCCTCTTTTTAGAGAAACTTTCAGGTAATAAAAAATGGTTAATAGAAATTTGGTGTTTAAGTATAGCAAGTTTTTTTTCAGGATACTTAGCATTTTATTTTATCAAAATGTTAATTATATCATATAAATTTCAAGAACGAAGTGAAGGTGCAGATGAAATTTTAATTTGGATCCCTCAAACTAGTGTAGCAATAGGATCTACAATATTTTTTATAAGTGTTTTTCATCAATTTATTTTAACAATTAAAAAAAGTTAAATGACTGAAATATTTTTAACAATTTTTTTTATTAGTGTTCTATTATTTTTTTTAGGTTCTGGTATTTGGGTTGCATTGAGTATGATTGGAGTTTCTGCAATTGGTATGATGTTATTTACTTCTAGACCAGTTGGTGATGCAATGGCAACAACAATATGGGGAACATCTTCATCATGGACCTTAACTGCTTTACCTTTATTTGTATGGATGGGAGAAATTTTATTTAGGACTAAACTTTCTGAAAATTTATTTAGAGGTTTATCTCCTTGGATGCAAAAACTACCAGGAGGTTTAATTCATGTTAATGTTGTTGGATGTGCTTTATTTGCAGCAATATCAGGTTCATCTGCGGCAACTGTGGCAACAGTAGGAAAGATGTCTATACCAGAATTAAGAAAAAGAAATTATCCAGAAAAGATTTTATTAGGTAGCTTGGCCGGTTCAGGAACTCTAGGATTGTTAATACCTCCTTCGATTATTTTAATTATTTATGGTGTAGCAGTTCAAGAGTCTATAGCAAAATTATTTATTGCAGGAATTATTCCAGGAATAATGATTGCATTAATTTTTATGTCATATGTAATTATTTGGTCTTTAATTAACAAAAAAGAAATGCCAAAAATAATTGAAGAATATTCATTTTTAGAAAAGATAAAAAGATCAAAACAACTTTTACCAGTAATATTGTTAATTTCAGCTGTTATTGGATCAATATATACTGGAATAGCAACAGCTACTGAAGCAGCTTCGTTGGGAGTTGTTGGAGCTTTAATTTTATCCTATTTTCAAAAAAGTTTAAATTTAGAAACATTTAAATCATCATTGTTAGGTGCAACCAAAACTTCTTGTATGATTGCATTTATATTAGCAGGCTCAACATTTTTATCTTTAGCTATGGGATTTACCGGATTGCCTAGAAATTTAGCATTATGGATTCAAAATATGGATTTATCTCCTTATGTACTAATTTTTGTTTTAATGATTTTTTATATTATTTTAGGAATGTTCCTTGACGGAATATCTGCTGTAGTACTAACAATGGCAATAATAGAGCCAATGATAAGACAAGCAGGTTTTGACATGATTTGGTTTGGTATTTTTTTAGTAATTGTTGTTGAAATGGCACAAATTACTCCTCCTGTAGGTTTCAATTTATTCGTTCTTCAAGGTATGGCAAATAAGGATATGGGATATATTGCAAAAAGTGCTTTTCCTTTATTTTTACTTATGGTTTTAGCAGTTATATTAGTGGTAATTTTTCCAGAGATCGCACTGTGGATGCCTGAACAAATGGTTAAAAATTTAAATTAGAACTTTAATAAAAATCTTTTTATTATTTGTTAAACTTTACCATATTGTTTAAAGGTTTTAGTTTAAATTGGTTATCTAGTAAATTATTTCTTATAGATTTTGCTGTTGCTAGCGAACTTTCGTTATCTCCATGTATGCATACAGAGTCTATTTCACAAGGTATTTGTTTTCCACTAAGACAATTAAGAGCTTGATTTTTAACCATACTTAATACGTGTTTTTTTGCTTCCTCTGGATCGGTTATTAGGGCATTTGGTTTTTTTCTTGAGACTAAATTTCCATCATCTTCATAATTCCTGTCAGCAAAAATTTCACAAGCTATTTTCATACTTAATTTTTTTGCTGCCTCTTCCATTTTTGATCCAGTTGGAACCAAATAGATTAAATCTTTATTAATTTCATTGATAGTTTTTGCAAGAATTGTTGCAAGCTCAATATCTTCACAAGCCATGTTATTTAAAGCACCATGAGGTTTGATATGGCTCACTTTTTCATCATATTTAACAGCGATATTTTGTAAAATTTCATATTGATCAATTATTAATTTTTTTATTTCTGATGAAGATAAATTAATTCTTTTTCTACCAAAATTTTCTGGATCATTGAATGATGGATGTGCACCTATACTTACGTTATTCTCTTTAGATATTTTAATTACTTGATTCATTGTTTCCTTATCACCCGCATGATAACCACAAGCAACATTAGCAGAATTAACAATTTTTAATAAATCAGGATCGTGTTTATTGGAATGGTGTTTAGATTTTTCACCTAAATCACAATTTATATTAATTTCCATAGTCATAATTTAAAAGTATAACATGTCATGATAAAAAATATATTAAATCTTGGTGATGCAGCTTTATATTGTGATTTTGGGAAAGAGATTAATAAAGAAATTAATTCCTTGGTTATTAAGTATTTTCAAACCATAAAAGATAAAAAAATTGATGGAATTAATAATTTAACTCCATCTTATAACAAGCTGATTGTTTCATATGATTTAAAAAAAACTAATTTTAAGAATATCAAAAATGTTATTGAAAATATTACAATCAATCAAAAAGAAAATTTATCATCCAAAAAAATTGAGATTCCAGTTTGTTGTGATAATTCATTCTCTTTAGATATAGAAAGATTAGAAAAAAAATTAAATTTAAATAGGGAAAAAATTTTTGATAATTTTTTTGCTAAAGAATATTTTTGTTATATGACGGGATTTATTGCAGGAATGCCTTTTCTTGGTGATCTTGATGATAAAATGAGAGCAAAAAGATTAGAAACTCCAAGAGTAAAAGTTCCAAAAGGATCAGTTGGATTAACAGAACAATTTGCCAATATCTATACTTTTGAAAGTCCAGGTGGTTGGAATATTATAGGTAACTCACCTCTTGGAATTTTTGATAGTACTAAAGATGAAGAACCTAATTTAATTAATCCAGGAGACACAGTTATTTTTAAAAAAATAAATATGGATCAATATAAAAATTATAATGACTAAAAATTATTTTAAGGTAATTAGGGCTGGTATAAATACAACATTCCAAGATTTAGGAAGAAATAATTTATATCATATTGGAATTCCTTTCAGCGGTACCATGGATAATAGAAATTATTTGATATCAAATAAGTTGGTTAATAATAATTTAAATTTACCTGTTATAGAATTTGCTTATCAAGGTCCTTTATTAAAATATTATGGGGATAAGATTAATATTGCAGTTACCGGAGATGTAAATTTTAAAATAAAAAAAGGTACAAACATATTTGAGGGAAATTGTTATGAAAGTTATTTAGTTGAAAATGATGATGAAATTAATATTTTATCTACTAATAAATCTGTTTATGGTTATTTGTCAGTTGGAGCAGAATTCAAATTAAAGTCTCAGTGGGGAAGTTTTTCTATAAATACAAAAGCAAATATTGGTTCCAATAACGGAAAAAAATTAAGCAATGATCAAGAAATTGAAATTATAAAAATTAATAATAATTATTCAAAAAAAAAATTAAATTATATTAATTCAAAAATAGAAAAAATTAGAGTTATTAAAGGAACCAACTTTAATTATTTTTCTGAAAAAGGAAAAAAAATATTCTTTGAAAAAGAATTTATAGTCTCAAAATTATCTGATAGAATGGGAATGAGATTAGAAGGTTCAAAGATTGAAAATATCGTTGATACAAATATTAAATCTGAAGGATTATTAAAAGGTGTAATACAAATACCTGCTGACGGGAATCCCATAATCATGCTTTCAGATCATGGGACAATAGGTGGTTATCCAAAAATAGGTGTTGTAATCAGTGCAGACTATGACAAATTAGTTCAATTATCCCCAGGTTCAAAAATAAAGTTTCAAGAAATTGAATTATCTGATGCAGAAAATTTATTTAAGTTATATGAAATGGAAACGCAAAATTTAATTTCTCAATTAAAATGAATTTTATAAGAAATTTACCAGGACCTCTTTTAATTTTTTTAGGTGCCTTAAGTTTAAGTTTTGGAGGATTAATCGTAAAATCTTTTGAAGGAGCTACATTATGGCAAATTTTATTTTGGCGATCAGTTTTTTTTTCTCTGACTGTTTTAGCTTTTTTAATAATTACTTATAAAAAAAAATTATTTAATTCATTTTATTTATCTGGTTTACCGGGATTTATTGGAGGTGTAATACTCTCAATTGGATTTTGTGGTTATGTGTTTGCAATGTATAACACTACAGTTGCAAATACTAACTTTATTATTTCTTTACAGATTTTATTTTTAGCAATTTTTGGATATTTTTTTTTAAAAGAAAAAATTTCTTCAACAACTTTATTTTCAATAATCTTAGCAGTTGTAGGTGTATCGACTATGGTAGGAAATTCTTTAACTTCGGGAGAACTTTCTGGAAATTTGGCAGCTTTTTTAATGCCCATAACATTTGCAGTGTTAATTATTATTGTAAGAAAATTTCCAGCCGTTGACATGGTCCCAGCACAATTTGTTGCAGGTATTTGTTGTTGTTTAATTGGTTATATGCTTTCAAATAAAATTATGATTTCGTATCATGATATTTTTTTAGGTTTTTTAGCTGGTTTTTTTCAAATAGGTTTTGGGTTTATATTCATTACTATCGGTGCAAGAACAACACCATCAGCAATGGTTGGAATAATCATGTTATCTGAATCTGTTTTAGGTCCTTTGTGGGCTTTTCTATTTGCAAGTGAAAGACCTTCAATGTTTAGTTTAATTGGAGGTGCAATTATTATTTTTGCAGTTTTAATACAGTTTTATACGCTCTTAAATAAGAGTAAAAAAACTATTTCTCATTGACATAGTTAAATAGTTGTTAGATTATATAGGTACGGGAGAGACTACACTAGATAGTAGCGCCGAAGGAGCAACCACCCAGGAATCTCTCAGGCAAAAAGGACCGTAACATATTAACTCTGGAAAGAGATTAAGTTCTCGCCGAAGGAGCAAAACTCTCAGGCAAATATACAGATGGGTAGAAAGAGTTAATATGGGAATAAAAAAAACATCATTAAATAAATTACACCAAACATATCAAGCTAAGTTTGTAGAATTTGCAGGCTATGAAATGCCCATTCAATATAAAGAAGGCATTATTGAAGAACATAAGTTTACAAGAAAACAATCTGGAATTTTTGATGTGTCTCATATGGGGCAATTGTTTATTTATGGAAAAGAAGATTTAACAGAAGATCTTGAAAAAATTTTTCCTTTAGATTTAAAAAAATTAAAACTAAATCACTCAAAATATAGTTTTTTAATGAATGACGATGCTGGAATTCATGATGATTTAATAATTACAAAAATAGAGGATGGCTTTTTAATAATTTTAAATGCTGCTTGTAAGGAAAATGATTTTAAAATTTTAAGTCGACTATTAAACAATAAATATAAAATGGTTCTAGATGAAAAACGGTCATTAATAGCTATTCAAGGACCTAAATCTGCTGAAATTTTAAATCAAATTATTAATGACACTATCAATCTAAGTTTTATGACTGGTGGTTGGTTTAAGTACGAAAATCAAAAAATATTCGTAACAAGATCAGGTTATACAGGAGAAGACGGTTTTGAAATATCAGTAAACAATGATTTAGCAGAGAAATTTACAAAAGAATTAATAAACAAAGGTGCAAAATTAATAGGCCTCGGTGCAAGAGATACTTTAAGATTGGAAGCAGGCTTATGTTTATATGGTCATGAGCTAAATATTAAAAAAACACCAATCGAGTCAAATCTCAAATGGGCAATATCAAGAGAGAGAATTTCAAATGGTGGTTTTATAGGATCTAAAATTATTTCAGAACAATTAACAAATGGTATTAAACAAATTAGAGTAGGCATTAAACCTGAGGGCAAAGTGATTGCTAGAGAAAAAACTAAAATATTTAACGATACCGAGTCATTAATTGGAGAAGTTACGAGCGGTACATTTGGACCAAGTGTAAACGGTCCAGTTGCTATGGGATATGTTGATAATCAATTTTCAAAAAAAGATACGAAAGTTTTTCTTGAAATAAGAGGAAAAAAATATCCAGCAAATATATGTGGACTACCATTTTATAAAAAAAGTTATGTGAAAGGAGTGAATAAATGAGTGATGTTAAATTTTCAAAAGAACATGAATGGTTAAAAGTGGAGGGCGATGTCGCTACAATAGGTATTACAAAGCATGCTACCGAAATGTTAGGAGACATTGTTTTTGTTGAACTTCCAGATATAGGAACTTCAGTAGAAAAAGATGGAACTGCTGGTGTAGTTGAATCTACAAAGGCTGCGAGTGATGTATACACTCCGATTTCAGGTGAGGTAATTGAAAACAATCAATCCATTGTTGATGATCCTGCTAAAATTAATTCTGATCCAGAAAATGAAGCTTGGTTTTTTAAATTAAAGATTAAAGATAAATCAGAAATAGATTCATTAATGAATAAAGAAGAGTATGAAAAATTTGCAAAAGAAAGTGCTAGTTAAATGTTAAAAAATGCTCAAAAGGATTTTATCCAGAGACATATAGGTCCATCAGAAAAAGAACAAAAAACAATGCTCCAAGAGCTTGGTTATAAAAATTTAGATGAGCTAATAAAAGAAACTGTTCCAGAAAAAATTCTTTTAAAAGATAGTTTAAATATTGGGGATCCTAACTCTGAATATAAAGCTCTTAGAAAATTAAAAAATATTTCACAAAAAAATAAAGTTTTTTCAAGTTTTATAGGTATGGGGTATTATGGAACATATACGCCATACGTAATTTTAAGAAATATACTAGAGAATCCTGGATGGTATACTTCTTATACACCATATCAACCTGAAGTAGCCCAAGGTCGACTTGAAATGTTGTTAAATTTTCAACAAATGATTATTGATTTTACAGGTATGGATATAGCAAATGCCTCTCTTTTAGATGAGGGTACTGCAGCGGCAGAAGCTATGGGATTAAGTTATAGGTTGTCAAAAACTGATACTAAAAAAGTGTTTGTTTCAAAAAATTGTCATCCCCAAACTATTGAAGTTATTAAAACTAGAGCTGAACCATTTGGATTAGAAATAATAGTTGGTGATGAAGATAAAGATATTAAGGAAAATATTATTTGTGGAATAATTCAATATCCTGGTACTTTAGGAGATATAAAAGATCCTAGCGAAGCCATAAGTAAAATTCATAAAAATAATGGTAAAGCGATTTTAGCATGTGACTTACTTGCTCTTTCAAAACTTAAAACACCAGCTGAACTAGGGGCAGATATTGCAGTTGGTAGCTCCCAAAGATTTGGAATTCCAATGGGTTATGGTGGTCCACATGCAGCATTTTTTGCAACAAAAGACGAGTATAAAAGATCAATGCCCGGAAGAATAGTGGGTGTTTCAGTCGATAGACATGGCAAAAAAGCATTTAGATTAGCTCTTCAAACTAGAGAACAACATATAAGAAGAGACAAAGCCACAAGCAATATCTGTACAGCTCAAGCTTTACTAGCAATAGTTTCAGCTGCCTATGCAGTTTACCACGGACCAAAAGGCATAAAAAAAATTGCAGAAAGTGTTTCACAACTTACAAAAAATTTTGCTGATAAATTAAAGCAGTCTGGTTACGAACTTTATTCTGATAATTTTTTCGACACTGTTACAGTAAAGACTTTAGATGAAACAGATAAAATTTACAAAAATGCATTAGATCAAGGTGTAAATATAAGAAAAGTTAATTCTGAATTACTTGCAGTTTCTTTTGATGAGAGAAAAAATTTATATAGGGCAAATCAACTATTAAAAATATTTAATTGTTCAGAAACTATAAAAGAGTCTATGAATGAAAGTTTATCAAATTTACCAAAAAAATTATTGAGGACATCTACATATTTAGATCATCCAGTTTTTAATAGTTATCACTCAGAAACAGAAATGCTTAGATATTTAAAAAGATTAGAGGACTCTGATATTGCATTAAATAGGACAATGATAGCTCTTGGTTCATGCACCATGAAATTAAATGCAGTTTCTGAAATGATTCCTGTAACATGGAAAGAATTTTCACAACCTCATCCATTTTCACCAATAGAACAAATGGATGGTTATAGAGAACTTTTTACCGATTTAAAAAATTGGTTAAGATCAATTACAGGTTTTTCTGGAGTTTCACTTCAACCAAATGCTGGAGCTCAAGGTGAATTTGCTGGGTTAATGGTAATAAGAAAATTTCATGAAAAAAATGATGAACTTAATCGTAATGTCTGTTTAATTCCAAGTTCAGCTCATGGTACCAACCCTGCAAGTGCTCAAATGGTTGGAATGAAAGTTGTGGTTGTTAAATGTGATAAACATGGAAACGTAGACTATGAAGATTTAAAGAAAAAAGCTGAAGAACATTCTGAAAATCTAGCAGCGTTAATGGTTACATACCCTTCAACACACGGTGTTTTTGAAGAAAAAATAACTGATATTTGTGAGCTTATACATAAACATGGTGGCCAAGTTTACATGGATGGAGCAAATTTAAATGCTTTAGTAGGAATTGCAAAACCAGGAAATTTTGGCCCAGATGTATGTCATATTAATTTACATAAAACTTTTTGTATCCCACATGGAGGAGGTGGCCCAGGAATGGGACCAATTGCATGTAAAAAACATTTAGAAATATTTTTGCCTAAACATTCAATAATTAAAGACTGTGGACCTGCAACAGGAATTGGAGCTGTGTCAGCAGCCCCATGGGGAAGTTCTAGTATTTTATCCATCTCTTGGATGTATATTAAAATGATGGGATCCGAAGGTTTAAAAAAAGCTTCTCAAGTTGCAATTTTAAATGCAAATTATATTGCACATAAGTTAAAAAGTTCATTCCCAATTTTATATAAAGGAAAAAATGGAAATGTTGCACATGAGTGCATTATTGATATTAGAAAAGTCAAAACTGACACTGGAATTACAGAAGAAGACATAGCTAAAAGACTTATTGATTTTGGTTATCATGCTCCAACAATGTCTTGGCCAGTTGCTGGTACCATGATGATTGAACCTACAGAGAGTGAAAATTTGAGCGAAATTAATAGATTTTGTTCGGCACTACAAAAAATTAAACAAGAAATAGATAAAATTCAATCAGGTCATTATGATAAAATTGATAATCCACTTAAAAATGCGCCACATACTCACGTTGAATTAAGCTCAAACAAATGGGAACATAAGTATGAAAGGGAAGAAGCAGCGTATCCATCTGAAATTTTAAAAACAGTTAAATATTGGCCTCCAGTTGCTAGAGTAGATAATGTTTATGGAGATAAAAATTTATTTTGTACCTGCCCATCAATGGATGAATACGAGGACTCTGCAGCATAAAGTTTTTTTTAAATGAAAATTGCAGTAGTTGGATCAGGTATATCAGGTTTAAGTGCAGCTTATTATCTATCAAAAAAACATCATGTAGATCTTTTTGAGAGAGAAGATCATTTTGGCGGACATTCTCACACAATTGATTTAATTTTTGGAGAAAAAAAAGTATCAGTAGATATTGGATTTATTGTTTTTAATTTTAAAACTTATCCAAATTTAATTAATTTTTTTGAAGAAAATAATATTCAAATAGAAAAAAGTGACATGTCTTTTTCCGTTTCTGTTGAAAACACAAATTTTGAGTATTGTGGAAAAGGTTTAAATGGAATTTTTTCAAATAGACTTAATTTATTTAATTTAAAATTTCTAAAAATGTTTTTTGATATAATAAATTTTTATAATCAATGTGATAAATTAAATAAATTTGATGAAAAAATAACTTTGGAGGAATATCTAAATAAGAATAAATTATCAAAAGAATTTATAAATTATCATTTGATACCGATGGTTTCAGCTATTTGGTCAATGTCTTCTGGTGAAGCTAGCAAAATGCCATTAAAATTTTTTGTAAAATTTTTTCAAAATCATGGTTTATTTAAATTAAAAAATAGACCACAATGGTTTACGGTTTCAAATAGAAGTAGAACTTATGTTAATAATATTCTTTCTAAGTTGAGCGGAGAACATTATAAAAATTATCCTGTAAGAAAAATTGTAAGTAAAAGTTCTGGTATAGATTTATATTATGGTGGAGAAAGCGAATTTTTTAATTACGATAAAGTTGTATTGGCAACTCATGCAGATGAAGCACTTTCAATTATAGAAAATCCATCAAAGGAAGAAAAAAAAATTTTATCAAATTTCAGATACAAAGAAAATTTAGCCTACATTCATACTGATGAAAAAATTATGCCAAAAAATAAAAAAGCATGGTGTTCATGGAATTCATCAATTAATAAATATGATATTGAAAAAAATTCTATAACATATTGGCTAAATTTATTACAAAATTTAAAATGTGAAGACAATATATTTCTTACTTTGAACCCAAATTTTGAAATTGATCAATCTAAAATTTTAAAAAAAGTGAGATTTACCCATCCATATTTTGATCAATCAGCTTTAGATTATCAAATTGAACTAAAAAATTTACAAAATAAAAAAAATATCCTTTTTTGTGGAAGTTATTTTGGTTATGGATTTCATGAAGATGGAATAAAATCTTCTATAAATATGTTAAAGCACTTAAATGATTAATTCTTCTTGTATTTATAATGGCCAAGTAATTCACAAGCGTTTTAAACCAAAAGAACATTTTTTTAAATACAAAGTATTTTCACTTTTATTAGATTTGTCTGAACTAAGTTTATTAGATAATGAACTTAAAATATTTTCTTATAATAAATTTAACATACTTAGTTTTTACGATATCGATCATGGACCAAGAGATGGGACATCTTTAATTTCTTGGGTTAAAGAAAATCTAAATAGTAACAATATTAATTCTAACGAAATAAAAATTAAACTTTTATGCTATCCAAGAGTATGGGGTTATATTTTTAACCCATTAAGTATTTTTTTTGTTTACGACAAAAATTCGAAATTAATTTCAATATTATATGAAGTTAAAAATACATTTGGAGAACAACATACATATGTTTTTAAGATCGATAAAGATAATCAATTGTTTGAACATTCTTGTAAAAAAAAATTTCATGTGTCTCCATTTATTGAAATGAATTGTTTATATTATTTTAAAATTTTAAAACCTACAGATAAACTCTCAGTTGTAATTAATCAAAATGATGACAGTGGAAAACTTTTATTTGCCTCACAAGATGGCTTAAAAAATGAGTTAAATAATAAGAATTTAATGATTTCATATATTTCAAATCCATTGATGTCTTTTAAAATTATTGGAGCAATACACTTTGAAGCATTAAAACTTTGGATAAAAGGTATTAAATTAGTTAAAAAGAAATTTAAAATAAAAAATAATATTACGTTTGAAAGCTAAGTATGATCCAAACAATCTCAGATAATCTTATATTTAAAGCCTTAAAGTCTATTAAACACGGTCAATTAATAATAACTAATTATGATAAAAAAAAATATTATTTCGGCGAAAAAGATAAAAACTTAAATGTAGAATTAATAATTAATAAACCAGGATTGACTTTAGATATTATAAAAAAAGGTAGCATAGGTCTTGCCGAAGCATATATGCGAGGAGAATTTGAGACAAATAATCTTTCTGATTTAATTGAACTTACCGCAAAAAATATAAATATTATTTACAAATTTTCAGGGCTTTTTGATTTTTCATTTATTAATTACATAAAAAATATTTTTTTGAAAAATACAAAAAAAAACAGCAAAAATTATATTTCGAGACATTATGACTTGGGAAATGAATTTTTTTCACTGTGGTTAGACAAAACACTTACATATTCAAGTGGTATATTTGAACACAATAAAAATAATTTAGAAGAAGCACAAATAAATAAATATAAAAAATTGATTAATTTAATAAAACCGAAAACAGATGATAAAATTTTAGAAATTGGATGTGGGTGGGGAGGTTTTGCAGAATATTTAGGAAAAAATTTTGATGTAAAACTTGATTGCATTACTATTTCAAAAAAGCAGTATGATTTTGCTAAAGAAAGAATTCATAGGAATCAATTAAATGAAAAAATTAATATTTGTATGAAAGATTATAGAGATATAAAAAATAAATATAATTCAATTGCATCTATTGAAATGATAGAAGCCGTAGGAAAAAATTATCTAAAAAGTTATTTTGAAACCATCAAGAATAATCTACAAAATGATGGAACAGCAGCAATTCAAGCTATAACAATCGATGATAAATTATTTGATAGATATAAAACTAAAGAAGATTTTATCCAAAAATATATATTTCCAGGAGGTTTTTTACCATGCAAAAAAAGTTTACATCAATATGCAAATCAAACTGGGTTAAATGTAATCGAATATAATTCTTATGGACAGCACTATTCGAATACTTTGAATATTTGGAGAAAAGAATTTACTAATAAATGGGAAGAAATTTCAAAACAAGGTTTTGATCTAACATTTAAAAGAATGTGGAATTTTTATTTATCTTATTGCGATGCAGGATTTAAATCTAAGAATATAGATTTAATACAATTTTCAATGCAAAATAGATAATTAATTAATGATAAAAAAAATACTTATTTTTTTAGCAATATTATTTATTTTTTTTACAATATATGAAAACTACTTTAACAATAAAAATATGAAACCAGAAGATTTTAAAAATACAAAACCAGTAATTAAAATAGAAGAATACTTTGAAGGCGAAGTTGAAGCATGGGGAATATTGCAAGATAGAAAAGGAAAAGTTACCAGAAGTTTTAAAGCAAATATGAGAGGTAAATTTGAAAATAACATACTTACATTAGAAGAAGATTTTTATTGGAAAGATGGAGAACAACAAAAAAGAATTTGGAAAATTGAAAAAATTGATGAGTATAACTATTCTGGAACAGCACCAGATGTAGTTGGTACTGCAAAAGGAGTTTCTTATGGTAATGCTTTTAAGTTTGAATATAACTTAATGGTACCATTTAAGGGTAAAAGTATAAAAATTAGATTTGATGATTGGATTTTTAAACAAGATGATAAAGTTGCAATTAATAGAGCAACATTATCAAAATTTGGTTTTAAAGTAGGAGAGTTAACAGTTTTTTTTAAAAAAAATTAATTTTAAATTAATTTCATACCTTTTTTAATAAGTTTTAAATAAAGCCAATTAGGCATTATTTTTAAAATTTTCATAATAAATGTAAATTTTTTAGGAAAATGAATTTCAAAAGATTTTGATTTTGTTAGACCTTTAAACATTTCTTCAGCAGCAAATTCAGGCGACGCAATCATTGGCATAGGAAAAGGATTTTGATCAGTCATTGGAGTTTTAATGAAGCCCGGGTTAATAACTGACACTCTTACATTAAATCTTTTCATATCGAAATATAAACTTTCTGCGTAACTAATAAGAGCTGATTTTGATGCACAATAAGCACCAGCAATTGGTAGACCTCTATATCCAGCCACAGAAGAGACGATTGAAATATGGCCAGATTTTTTTTCTTTAAAATAATTATAAACTGAATTTATACTATTCATTGTTCCAAAAAAGTTTGTTTCCATAATTTTTCTGATACTTTCTAAATTTAATTTTCTTTCAGAATTTGGATCATGAATTCCAGCAGAAAATACAGCAATGTCTATATTTTCAAATTTACTAACAATTTTATTAAAAACTTCTTTGCATTTTTCAACATCTAACACGTCAAGAGGGAAAGAATGAATGTTGTTATTTGATTTAGATATTTCATTTAATAATTCTTCTCTTCTAGCAGATAATGCAACTTGCCAACCTTCATCAGCAAATTTATATGCCAATGCTTTTCCAATGCCGCTGCTTCCTCCAGTTATCCAAATAACTTTATTATTCATCAATATTTATTGTATAATATGAAAATTAAAATGATTCTATAATTACTTTTTATAGATTTATTATAATAATTAATTTTTTTATTTATGGATGATGTTGTTAT
>Ga0208639_1001193_pt1 | contig 17395 bp, 14 predicted proteins | sample ETNtaG_33_FD_185772 | JGI IMG/M metagenome (GOLD analysis project Ga0208639, IMG submission 185772) | Marine microbial and viral communities from oxygen minimum zone, Eastern Pacific Ocean - ETNP201310SV76 (SPAdes) (version 2) | ecosystem: Environmental > Aquatic > Marine > Oceanic ...
TTTTCTCAATACGGTCTAGTTCACTGTCTGCGGCAACAAATACTACATCCAGTTCAGAGCAGGCCTGGCTTAATATGGTCTGCTGAACATCAGATGACCGCCTGGGCATTGAAGCATGGACAGTATAGCCACCGCGATTCTTCAACTCTTCTACAATCGGCACAAAGTTAGGCCAGTAATACAAATGATGGGTTTCAAAGAGAACTTTTTTCACTGGTAGGTGTCAATCAAGAATTATGACAGCCTGGACAAAATAGCGTCCCGGGCCCGCTCAGCTGCCTTTCCATCCAGTTTATAGAGCATTTTCTGCTGGTACTCTTTCACAGCATCTAACCGGGTATGATTGTTGTTTAAGGCTGTCTCGATCATTCCGGGCAAATCCTTAGGCCGCTTCGTCTCAAAACAAAAATTAGCGATATCCTGATTCATTTCCCGGTTCAGTCGTTTCCGGTATAATCGGTACCGAAATAACCGATGGGAAAGCTTTAATTTGAAAAAACGGTTCACAATCACTGGTTTTTCCAGCGCAATCATCTCGTAAATAGTACTGCTGGCTTCCGTGAGAAGCAGATCTGATATTCTATAAAATGGGATAATATTGTAATGCTCAGGAGTGAGTAATGTGATATGATCATATTTATTTGTTAATTCATAGAAAAGGTTGCGCTGAGGCTTCAAATCTACTTCCCCGAATTTGTCCAGGAAATATGTCCATAAATGGGGCTTTAAAATGACATTGTAATCCTGCGTATACTCTCCCAGTCGTATTCCGATTTGTTCAATGGAACTGGGATAAAAAGTCGGTGCAAAAAGGATAGTTTTTTTATTTTTATCTAATCCCAGTTCCCTTTTTATTGCCTCACTGTCGATTCCAGAACCATTGAATAATGGATCCAGTTTTATGAAACCGGTAAGTACCAGATCCGTTTCTATGTCATGACTGCGTAGCTGATCTATTCTATAGGGACCTTCCACAAAACGCAGATCCAGGCGCTCATGATTATCCCGCCAGTATGAAGGTTTTACGCCAATACCGTGGTAAATCATCCCCACCAATGTTTTATTGGTCACAAAATGGTCTATATCATAGCGGGACCAGCCGCAGATAAATACATCAGGGTCCAACCCCTGTATGGAACTTGCCCGTTTTTTTTCATCTTTTTCAGAAATGACCTGAAGGCCTTTTTGGGACAGTATTTTTTCTGTTAATACTTTTTCTTCCTGTTTTACTCTACAGGACGTAGAAAGAAAAATTTCAAATTTATCATCAGACTTTAATAAATCAATTACCGGATCAAATTGAGGCAAGTGGTATAAATGATACACATCAAATACAATTTTGATCGGGCCGTTGGTCGACATGCTAATATTTATTGTTGTGTTGGGTTAATAACGCTGTTATGATTAAACCAGACATATTGCGTTTGGTATCGCCAATCTTAAAGCAACCTTTGATATGATAACAATAGTTTACGAATAATAGAGTTCCCAAATTCTTCCCATGGATAAAAGTTATTGGAATAAATATTATTCGAAAAAACTGGGGGTGCAAGAACCCTCCTCTTTCGCTGTCTATGCTCTCAAAATGATGTCTGATGGAGATTCTATCCTTGAACTGGGCTGCGGAAATGGGCGGGATTCCTTTTTCTTTGCAGATAACGGAATCCAGGTATTTGCCCTGGATCAATCTAAAATTGTGATCAATCAGATCAAGAAAGAAAACATCAATCCCAGGTTTATTTGTAAAGATATTTTGTCTGTTGAAAAATATTTTCCCTATAAAATCGATCATGGGTACGCCCGGTTTGTTTTACACGCACTCAACAAGACAGAGGCCGATAAAGCAATCAAAATAATGGGCAGGATGCTGCCCCCCAGCGGTATTTTTTTCTCAGAAAGCCGTTCTGTAAAATCAAGCCTATATGGAACAGGGCAGGCCCTGGGCCAAGATGTTTATGAAACGGACCATAAGAGAAGGTTTATACACAAAAATGATTTAATCCATCAACTTGAGTCTAATGGTTTTATAATAGAAAAAGCCATTGAGTCCAATGGATTGGCTATATACAAAGACGATGATCCTGTGGTGATCCGGATCACGGCTAGAAAAAAACCTGATAGCTCATAAATACAGACAAATAGTGATAATCTATAACGAATTCCTATGATCCAGACTGTCAAGATGATTCATTCTCATGATGAATCTGTCTATGACTTTGTATCCTATTATAATAAATAGAAACCAGAGAACCATCTCAGGCCGATCGAGGATAATAGCAAAGCTGATCCAGAAATAATAATCTATATGATTGAAATTGAAAATTTTCTTTTGTCCCTCAATCATATAATCAAGGGTAGAAACCTGCCTGTCTGATAAATCCTTAGCCCCGGGATTCACTTTCGTAGACTCCCCCAGAGTTTTATGCTCATAGAATGCATAAGACCAGTACATATAACAGATGATCAAATAAAAACCGGCCGCCGAAGGACCCAGCAGTAAATAATATGCAGGATTTCCCTTCAGGTATGCATGCCAGGACAGTGCGGAAAGAATAATCAAAATTGAAGCACCGTCAAGAATCCTGTCCATAAATCCGCCCTTCATTGTGGCAATATTCCTGTACCTGGCAAGGTTTCCATCCATATGATCAAACAGGACCCCTGCCTGCAAAAGGACAGCTCCGGTTATAACCATTGATCGGTCCCCAAAGGCAATAAGTGCTGAAGATGCGACTTTTGACAGAAAAGTAAGCATTGTCAATAAATTAGGGCTGATCAATTTCCAGTCAGCGATTGCCGCAAGAATTATCCAGCTGACCGGGTCTCCAAACGTTGCCGTCCACCAATCCTTTGCACTGCGGCTTTTCAGCAGCTGATACCGTTCCATGTATTTAGAAGACATAATGGGGAAAAAGATCCTTTAAGAAATTCAGCTTAACTGGATATGATAAAGACGGCCGTAAAGCCCATCCTGCTGGATTAAATCCTGGTGAGTACCTTCTTCTTTGATTTCACCATGATCAAGGACAACAATTTTATCTGCCTTGGTCACTGTAGATAAACGATGAGCAATCACCAGGGTGGTGCGGTCCTGCATTAAATGTTCCAGTGCTTCCTGCACCTGGCGCTCGGACTGAGTGTCCAGAGATGATGTAGCCTCATCCAGGATAAGGATGGGCGGATTGCGCAAAATGGCTCGTGCAATTGCCAGCCTCTGCCTTTGTCCTCCGGAAAGTTTAACTCCTTTTTCACCAATGATGGTTTTAAAACCATTGGGCTGATTCTGGATAAAATCATAGGCATTGGCAGTCTTTGCAGCCTTTTCCAACTGCTCTTGGGTATAGGAACTGATTCCATAGGCGATATTTGATTCAATGGTATCATCAAATAGGATTGTTTCCTGGGTTACAATACCCATTTTTCCCCTGAGAGATCTTAAATCGATATCGCGAATATCTTTTCCATCGATTTCTATCACACCCGACTGCACATCATAAAACCTGGAAACCAGGTCAGCTACCGTTGATTTTCCAGCGCCGCTGGGCCCGACAAGCGCCACCACCTCACCCCTGGAAATGGAAAAAGTAATATTATGTAAGACAGCATCTCCCTCATCATACTTAAATCCGACCGCTTTGAATTCAATACCTTTTAGAAATTCATCAAGCGCAGGTGCATCCGGCTTGCTGATAATCGCTGGCGGGGTATCCAATATATCAAACACACGCTCAGCGGAGGCGATACCTTTTTGTATTTCTACACTGATATTGCTGAGCAGCCTGACTGGTCCCAAAACACTGAAAAGAATTAAAATAAAGCGAATAAAATCCTCGGACTCCATGGTCCGATGCACCAGCACATCCATCCCGCCGATCCAGAGCAGAACCACACCGATAAAAGCACCTATTGTTTCTGTAATAGGTGAGGCAGTAAGGCGCAGTTTGGCTCTTCGGAAAATAAGCTGGTAATAGCGATTTTGTTCTTCGTTAAACCGTTTTCTCTCGAATTCTTCTGTCCCGAATGCTTTTACGACCCGGATAGAATTCAATATCTCCGTAATGATTCCCATAATTCCAGCAATTTGCTGGGCTGTGCGCCTGGATTTCCTGCGAATGCTGCTGCCGATCCAAAATATAATTCCTAATGTTAGAGGAACAATAATAAGGGCATACAATGCCAGTTTTACATTGATAATGAACAGCAATACAATAAAAGTGATTATATTGATCGGTTCTACTAATATTTTATGGAAACTGGTTCCCAGTGCCACCCGCATATTGGAAACATCTGTCACAACGATTGAAGTGAGTTCCCCGCTCTTTTTATTGTCAAAAAAGGATAAGGATAAGGAATGAAAATGACTGTAAAGTCTTTTTCTGATCAAGGTGATCAGATTGAATTGTATATAGGATAAAGTGATATTTTTAATATACAGGAAAATATTTTTTATTAGGAAAACACAGAGAATCGCCAGACAGAGTACCTTAATAGTTTCCCTGGGAGTATCCCGAAGAATGAGTTCATTGGTCCAAAATTTTAATTGGTCATTTAAACTTAATATACTTCCTGATAATTCCTGGTGATTGCGGATTAGTACATCAAAATCTGTCAATATATTGTTAATGAAGGAAGCGGTAAGCCAGATTGAAAGGCTGTTAAAGACCACATAAATCAGTGCGGACAGGGTAGAAATGAGAAGCAGCGGCCAATGCGGAAGGACCAATTTCCCCAGTCGAGTATAAATATTTTGCGACATGTAGTAAAATTAATTAGATAAGATCATTTTCCAACGATGAATTTCAGGATGGTATTCATACTGATCATGAACAATCTTTGTTTCCATTACCATTCCAGTAATTTCGCCCATTCAGGTATTTATTCCATATGAAAAGATTTACGGCAGTGTGATCCCGGACCCGCACCTTAAATTCATTCATGAAATCGGCAGGCATCTATATCCATATTCCTTTTTGCGCCGTAAAGTGCATCTATTGCGATTTTTATTCTATTACGGACCGTGAAAATTCCATTCCAAGGTTTATAAATGCAATTGTAAAGGAAATTGAAACCTGCACAGTGGATGTTTCTAACTGGAAATTAGAAACCATATTCATTGGCGGCGGTACCCCTAGCCTTCTAAATGGCAGGAACATAGAATCCATTCTCAACGCCCTTGAAAGAAAATACAACCTGGCACAGAAAAAGGAATGGACCATGGAAGCTAACCCCGGGGAGGCACCATTGGAACGCTTAAAGGATTTCCGCAGCCTGGGCATCAACCGGTTATCCATGGGTGTGCAATCCCTTGAGCCTGATCTGCTGAAATTTCTCACACGCATCCATTCCGCAAACCAGGTATTTGAGACCTATGAGCATGCCCGCAATGCAGGATTCGAGAATATAAATTGCGACCTCATCTATTCCATGCCGGGACAATCCTGGGAAATTTGGGAACGGGATTTACTTCGAGTGCTTGATCTTAAGCCCGAACATATTTCCGCTTATACACTGACGTTAGAAAAAGGGACAGAACTTTACCAATTCGTAAAGAAAGGACAAGTAACCATGCCCGAAGAGGATCAAACAGGGGAATGGTTTTTAAATACACATGATATTCTCAATTCACATGGCTACTCTGCCTATGAGATCTCCAACTTTGCAAGGCAAGGAATGGAATGCCGGCATAATCTCCATTACTGGCGGATTCATCCCTTTCTTGCCTTCGGACCGTCGGCTCACGGGTTTGATGGAAGCAATCGTTGGGGCAATGTTCGATCGCTGGATCAATATCTAACACAAATTGAATCGGGGAATACGCCAATTTCCATGAAAGAATCATTAACTCAAAAGAATCTTACTAACGAATTGATCGGCTTTGGTTTGAGAATGAATGAAGGGATTGATTTGGCTCAAATTCCGGAAAGGTATTTAAACCAATTCATTACAAATCTTGAATCGGCCCGGGAAAAATGGAGTGATGTGCTTATTTTACGTGATTCATCGGTTTCTCTTACAAAAAAAGGCATGGTTTACACCGATGCTGTGGGAGTGGATTTGATGTTATAAGTAATAAAGTTCCTTCCTGTTGATGCGTGAAAGCACAGACCTGAACATCCATCAACTGAATCACTACATTAATACGTAAAGTGCTTTATTTTTTCTCCTTCCCCACCAATGCGGGTCATAGCCTCAATCCCGATCTCGATATGCAGATTTACATATTTCCCGGTTACTTCCTTATCTGACTCTTCTGTTTTCACCCCTTCCGGAACCATGGGTGTATCAGAAACCATTAATAATGCGCCACGATCAATGCCATTTGCGAAACCCGTGATAAAGATTGTGGCTGTTTCCATATCGATGCCCATTGCGCGTACACGTTTTAGATAGTTTTTGAATTCTTCATCGTGTTCCCATACCCGGCGATTCGTGGTATAAATCACCCCTGTGCGATATTCCAATTCTCTTTCAACCAATACCTGCGATACATGTTTATGCAGTTTAAACGAAGGCATGGCAGGAACTTCCTTTGGAAAATAATCATCACTGGTTCCTTCCCCGCGAATAGCAGCAGTGGGGAGTATAAAATGTCCCAGCTCTGTAGTTTTTTTCAGGCCACCGCATTTTCCCAGGAATAAAACACCTTTTGGTTTAATGCAGGCTAACAGATCCATGATTGTAGCGGCATTGGCGCTGCCTATGCCAAAATTGATGATGGAAAGCCCTTTCTCATTTGTTGCGGAGGTCATGGGACCGCCAATACCATTCACCGGCACATTAAATTTTTCTGAAAATTTTTCGACATAGTTCTGGAAATTGGTGAGCAGAATCCATTCGCCGTATTCACCAGGGCTGGTGCCTGTATAACGTTTCAGCCAGTCTCTTGTTATTTTTTCTTTATTATCCATATATCAAGATCAAAAGGTAGATATAAAGTATAAAAATTAAACAATAAAGGGAGGGATTTAGCCGAATATATTATAACGAATAATATGATAAATGGCGGCCAGGCCATCCCGCCAGGTTATTTTCTTGCCATCATCATAGGTACGCCCATAATAGGAAATAGGCAGTTCATAAATGCGCAGCCCGGCCCTGGCTACTTTTGCCGTGAATTCCGGTTCGAAACCAAAGCGGTTTGATTTGAACTCGATACTTTCCAGTATTTCTCTGCGAAACATCTTATAGCAGGTTTCCATATCCGTCAGGTTCAGGTTGGAAAACATATTGGAAAGCAAGGTCAGCATTTTATTGCCTAAATAATGCCAGAAATACAGCACCCGGTGGGTGCCGCCGATAAAACGGCTGCCGTACACAACGTCCGCCTGCCCTTCAGCAATAGGTTTGATTAATGCAGTGTATTCCTGAGGGTTATATTCCAGGTCCGCGTCCTGGATCACAATGACATCGCCGGTGGCGTGCTGGAAACCTTTCCTTAGAGAACTGCCCTTGCCCTTATTTTTTTCATTTTGGAGAAAGGTCACTTTCAGATTCGATCTTTCGCCGCACAACCGGTCTACAGCCTGTTTAATTTTCTCCGCGCTGTTATCCTTGGAGCAATCATCCACAATCACAATTTCAGTGACCAGATTCTGGGCAGAAACCGCGGTAAGAATTTGGTTGATGGTGCTTTCTTCATTATAGACCGGAATAACCACCGACAGGGAAGGGGAATGTTCAATTGCAGTCATTATTGATTAATCTTGTTCATTTATTTCTCAATACAATCTGGAAATTCACTGCCGGTCAAGATGGAATCAACATCAATAAATATTTTTTTTTCAGCGCAGACGAACGTGTTTTTTCATCCAGGAATTTCTGGTTTAGCTTGCTGACCCGGAAATGGTCAAAGGCTGCGATAAGCTCTGGTTTACGGTTTTGGTTTATCAGCGTATTGTATCCTTTATCGCCAGTGTAAATAATAGCATTCCCCTTGCCTGTTTCCCGGCCTGGGTAATCTCCGTCAATGTAGATTATTTCCTGGTCTAGGTAATAATTAAAGGACCTGCTCTTGGCTCTTTTAGGTTCCTGGTAAAGGTAGAGATTCATGGAATTGTAATTTTGCTCCTTAAGATAGGCTGCTGCCTGCGACGGCGCCTGGTAGGTAAGCAGGGGTGCCATAAAAAAAAGATTCAAGCTGTAATTTGCTATCACTGCAGCGGTGGTAGATGGGATGAAAAATTGGACCAGTTTATCCCGGGATGAAACATGCATGTAGCTCATCCCAGCCAGGAATAAAACCACAGGAACCACCAATAAATAATTATCCAGCGGAAAGGCATAGAATGATATGCTAAATACCAGGCCGACCAGGAATATTCCCAGTACCAATTGCATAACAAACAGCCGCGGGTAGAGTCTCCCATCCTGAAGCCAGCCTTCTATTTCCCTGGCCATGACAATTGCGGCGAAAGGCACCGCGCAGTAGATATAGTGAGGCAACTTGTAACTGGATAATGAAAGCATAACCAGGGGCAGTAAAAACCCGGCATAGGAAATTACTTCTTGATCACGGGGAATCTTCTTTTCGCGGATCAGATCTTTCGTTCTTGTATAAAACGCCCGTATAAATAGAATCGTCCAGGGCAGGAAGGCATATAGGAATACATTAAATAAATAGAACGGGCCAGTGTCATTGCTCCAGCCGCTGGCTCCGGTGATGCGGCCAAAACTCTGGGTCCAGTAGAAAAACTTGAGCCCCGCAGCGCCAAACTGTGTAAAAAGGCCATAAGACATAGGCAGCAGACATAGCACAATAACCCCCAGGCCCCACAGGAGCTTAATGTCCAAAACCTGGTGCAGTTTGCGCTTCAGCAGCAGGTCAAACCCAAAAACAAGAACTGGTATCATCATACCCAGGGGCCCCTTGCCCATCATTGCAAATCCTACAGCGGCAGACCCGATCAGGAGGTTGGACCACTCTCCACTTTTAAAATAGGCACTGATTTGCCAGACAGCTACCATCATGGGAGCAATCATGTACATATCTGTGCGCACATCGGCATTCATGATAAAAAAGGCTTCGCAAGATGAAAGAATAAGTGCTGCTATCAGAGCGGTTTGTCGTGAATAGTACAGCCTTGCAAATTGAAACAAAGCATAAATGGTCAATACAGAAAAAAGGACCGACGGCAGCCTGTAGACGAAATCAGAAACGCCAAAGATCTTAAAAAACAGAGCTGTTACCCAGAATATAAGCGGCGGTTTGTCCAGGTATGGCTGACCATTGTCTAGTAAATGCAGAAAATTTTCACCGCGCAGCAGTTCCCTGCTCATGGAGGCATACTGCATTGCATCGATCTCCATGATGGGGTTGAACATACCGGTGATGTATCCGCATACGGAAATGATGATTAATATATGCATAGCGGAAAAATGCAAACTATAGATCAAGCGTCAAGGAAACGGGACAATGGTCGGAACCCATTACATCATCATGTATATCTCCATCCAGGCACAGGTCCTGCATATCTTCGTTCACAAAGAAATAATCAATCCGCCAGCCCACGTTTCTTTCCCGGACTCCAAAACGATAGCTCCACCAGGAATATCTTTCGCCCTCATTGTGGAACATGCGAAAGGTATCCACCCAGCCCTGGTCAACATAGGTGTCCAGCCGCTCCCGCTCAATTGGCATAAATCCGGATGTTTTGATATTTTCCCTGGGCCGGGCCAGGTCTATTGGATGGTGTGCGGTGTTCCAGTCCCCGGTCACAATCACATTATTCCCTGATTCCACCTGCTCATTGATAATAGGCAGCAGGTCATCGTAAAAATCAAGTTTATACTGCAGCCGGTCGCTGTCCTTCTGGCCATTAGGAAAATAGATATTATACAGTAAAAATCCCTCGTGTTCCGTGATCAAGACACGTCCTTCCCGATCATATTTCTCTATTCCCAGGCCTTCCTGGACAAAGAGCGGTTCCTGCCTGCAAAAGGTGGCCACACCGCTGTATCCCCGGCGTTCCCCCGAGTGCCAGTAGGCCTTATAGCCGTGATCCACCAGTATTTCCGGCCCCAGCTGGTCCGTATGGGCCTTGGTTTCCTGGATGCAACAGATATCGGGCTGTTCATGATCCAGCCAGTCCAGAAAACCCTTTTTCACTGCTGCGCGGACTCCGTTTACATTCCACGAGATTAATCTCATAATATTACATTAACCTAAATTATACTTAAGATATTACTAAAGCTCACGGTATGACAGGAATAAAGGTCCGATCAAATGCGATGGAACCAAAAACACCAATGCCGCCCTCTATACCATAATTACGACCCGAGCCTCCCTGTCCAATAAATAGGTTGCTGAATTCCCGATCTTCCTGAGAATATTTGATAAAAAAGTCATAATAATTCTGATCCATACTCATGAGCTGCACTGTCAGCCAATCTTCTTCCCAATCTTGCTCATTAAAATCTCGTTCACAGATTTCTCGGTGATAGGTCCAACTCGTTTCTCCAGGGTCTATTAACTTTTCCTGGGTTAATCCGCAACTGCCTTGATCAATATTATAGTAGCCATAATAGGAATATAAGTACCTAATAAGACTCAAGTAATTATCAACATTTATCAACTGATTATGATTTCCCAGCGGTTCCCAATTAATCTCCAGGTCTTGATTTACTTGAAAAGTATCCGGCAGCAGTTCTTCATGGATCAGGGGATGCGGTGGAATAATGGTTTGGCCAGTGGCATTCAGGCCTGAGGGGGTGGTTACCGATAAGAAATAGGTTTCTCCAGGCTGCGGATTTAAATCATTGCCATTATAGAAATAAGCGCCCAGCGATATGGTATCATCATCTTCCATATCGATATTGCGGTAATCAAACAGGTATTCTTTATCACCCAGGTAGACAATCACCTCCGCATTGCGGACTACAAACCGGGAAGCATAATAAATGTCTATTACACCATCAACCGTATCACGAACTAATGTATCCTGGGCTTCTTCCAGATCCAGAGAACGGTGTACCTGCACAAAACTGTTCACCAGAGAATCTGGTGATATAATACCTAAAATATTTAGTAGCGGATCATGATCGGAACTCACATCTTCCCATTCCATCTCCGGAGGTACAATTGAACAGGATAAAAAGAATAGAAAGAAAATGATTGGGTAAATATATCGCATTAGAATTCTATTCGAAAACCCATGGTAAAGAAAAAGGGGAACATGGGCACTTCAGCACGCTGCAAACCAAGGGTTTCTCCAGTTAACCTATTTGTTTTATTACGATACTGGTGGGTCAGAGGATTGATATGATTGGTCACATTTACCAGCTGGAAAAAGCGCTGGTAAGGCAAACCATAAAATGTTTTATTCTGTTTCAAACCAATATCCAATCTAAAATATGGAGAAAGTCTTGCGGAATTCTTATCATCTACAAGAAAACCTGGATTGTAGGTCCAGTAATGGCCAAAGGCACCATGCTGTGCATACCATTGATCATATCTTCCCACCGGTGGCGTAAAGGGTTGTCCACTGGCAGCCTGCAGCGACGTACTAAAATGTAACCCATCCAGTATTTCCAAGTCTCCCACTATATTCAGAGTATGGGTCCGATCGTATTTGGGTTGATACCAGCCATGCTTTTTTATATGTCGGTTGGTTTCCGCGTAGGTATAGCCTACCCAGCCCCGGATCCTGCCTGCCGTCTTTTTTACCAGTAATTCCAAGCCATAAGCGTAAGCCCGTGTATCGTAAAACTCATTGAAAGGCGTAAACTGTAACTGATCCTCATCTTCTGTAAACAGTTCACCCTGCTTCAAAGTGATCAGGTTCTCAAAATGCTTGTAATAAGTTTCGGCCCGGAACAGCCAGTTATCCCCAGACAAATATTCCAGGCCCAAGATAGTATGATCTGCCCAGGTGGCCGGCCGGTCTTCCGGCAGGCCCATCCAGAAATCTACAATCTGCCAGCTTTCATCTTCCAGGTTCACAATGGTCAGGAACTGATGAAACCGGCCCAGAGACAGCTTTAGAGACAAGTCCTGACGCAGGATATATTTCAGACCAAACCGGGGGTCAATATAGATATTATCATGTAGCGCATAGTCTGAGATCCTGGCCCCCACCTGCAGTGAAAGCCCCGGTGTCAGGTTCCATTTATCCTGGAGGAACATGGACATCTCCCGGGTTGTATCCATCATTTCCAGAGGTTTCAGGTAAACGGTTGTATCCAAGGTCGAATATTCAAATTCCATGCCCAGGTCGTATTTGACCTGTTTGATTTGCAGACCTCCCATTATTTGATGATTTTCCAACCCGTGCCAGGACAGTTCTAATTCGACAGTATTATCGTTCAAAATATCATAGAAATCAAAGGAAAATTTATCCTTGTAGGAACCTGTTTCTGATCCTGAAGCCCAGTTACCTTCACTGGAAAAACCTAAGTCAAAATTAAAACGATACCGGCTGTTAGCCACAAAGGTTTTCGCCACAAGCTGGGGACTAAGCAGCCAGCGCCAGGTTAGACTGTTGGTCTGGTTACCCCAAGGCCAATCAATACTAAAGGTCGATTTTGTACTTTCCCCATAATCATTGATAATATCATAGTCTTCATAAGTATCCGAGAAACTGAACTCCAATACATCATCACCGTAAAACCGGCTGTAGGTAAGGCGATGGTCATTGTTCAAGTCCAGATTGACTTTGGCCTGGTAATCATAAAAATAATAAGGAAACTCGAAGGTTTCTTTCGGTACAAAAAGTCGAAAAAACTGGTCAAAATAGGTTCGTCTTCCAGCCAGCATCCAGGAACCTTTCATACCTTTAAACTTTGGCAACGGCCCTTCCAGCAGCCCTTTGCTGGAAATAATGGAAATGTTAGCATTACCCTGAAATTTCTCTGTATTCCCTTCCCGGTTGACTACATTCAGGATTGCACCCATGCGGCCCCCGTAGCGGGCTGGAAAACCTCCGGCATGAAAATCTGCTTCCTTGATGGCATCGGTATTAAAGGTAGAAAAAATTCCACCAAGGTGGTAAGGGTTATATACCGTAATACCATCGAGCATGATCAGGTTCTGGTCCGGAGTACTGCCCCGCACGTAAAGAGCACTGGAAAAATCGTTCAAGGTCTGGACCCCAGGAAGCATTTGAACAGTTCGAAAAAGATCGGGCTCAATAAAGGCCGGTGCAGTTTCAATGGTACGAAGATCAAGAGTAATACGGCTGGGTTCAACCATCTGACGCATTTTTTGAGCTTCACCAAAAACATCCACCGTCTGGCCTTCGATAACGGTCCGCTGCAGCCGGAACTCAAGACGTATATTTTCTCCGGAAATAATTTCAATCTGGTCAGTCTCCATCTCATATCCAATAATAGAAACAGCAATCTCATATTTTCCTGCCGGTACATTGCTAATTACAAAATATCCATCCATAGCAGATGCTGCACCCATGCCGGTCTCTTTAATGAAAACATTGGCATATCCCAAAGGTTCGCCATTAGAATCATCGCGTACAAAACCATTGATACTGGATGCGACCTGGGCCTGCAAAGAACAGGCCAAGACAATTAAACTGTATCTTAATAATTTCATTTATTTTCTAGAGGGAAGGAGAACTTACTTTGAGTTATTGACCACACGATCATGAGTAATTATCTCCACAATATTAACTATTTCCTAAAATCTCTATCTATATAATCTGTATTCGTCTTAATATCATCTAACAATTAACAATTTATACAAATATAATTTCCTTAGAATCTAAGCGATATTCCACCCGTCGGGTTATGAGGATCTTTGGTATTCTTCTATATGGACAGCCAGAGTTGATTGGATACTATTAACCACTAGTAAAACCAATAACAGTCCATTAATATTTTATTCCATAATAAAATGATTTACATGTTTTACCATAATTTTACCTATCCTTTCAGGTAGAGAATTACTAACAATACCATGAATCTAATTTCATCTATCCTGGATGTCATGAAAGACTTACCAGTTAATCATATCATTTATACAGTAAGTGCCATTTTTATTGTTCTTTTGTTGTTGATATATGCTGATTTAAACGAGAAATCAGAATTGAATAAAGTGGATAGATATCTCGCAGTATCCCCACTGGTTATTGAAGCAATTTTTCAAACAGCAACTATCTGGAATCATCAATGGCATATTACTAAATCACTGCCGTTAGAATTTTCTTACATCACGAGTCTCAGTATATGCCTCTATACAATTAACCGTTTTGATAAACTGGACACATGGATATTTTTTGCTGGACTGTGGTGTGCTGCCGCTGCTTTTTTAAACACGAACCTGACTGGCCATGAAGTATGGTATGTAATTTTAAGATACTATAGTCACCACGCTCTATTACTCTATTTCGGTATTCGCTGCCTCCGCAGGGGCTACAGGCCCGGTTTTAATGACTATTTAAGTGCAGTCCGCAATACTGCATTAATCTTTATTGTAATTGTTGCGGTGAATTATTTGCTGAACTCAAATTATATGTTCACAAAGTATCCACCTGAGGGTGCCAATTTCTCAAGGTTAATGCCCGTTTGGCCATTTTACCTCCTGTTAATTATATCGATCGGATTTTTTACTTATACAGTTTTATACCTTCTTGCAAAACCAAAAAACATATCTAATTAAATAACCATTAATCATTAAATAAATCTAACACTATCCCACACAAACAAAAAACTCCACAAATGTGGGGCTTGATGTAATTCTGGTTTTTTATTCACACTCGCCTTCAGTCCATTCTGTGATACCTGCATTTTCAGCATAGCAATCATTTGAATAAGTTTCTCCATCACAGCCACAAACTGGAGCATAGATTTCATAACAAGAATTATTGGATATTTTTGATTCATCTATACATTCACCATTATCTTCACAACTCCAAAAGACCAATCCAATAAACAATATTACTGATATATACCTAACCATTACCAAATCTACCCATCCTCCCACAAACAAAAAACCCCGCTTAGAATCAATAAAGCTCCAATCAGGTTATGAGACTCACGCAGTTTCTTCTATTTTAAATTGGCTGGAGGACGAATGAGCGTCGATTTTTACAACTTCTTCATTTTTTATATTATTGGTTTACTTCGTTACAGATTTCCTGTACCGCATAATAGCAAGCGTCATTGAACCTAATAAAAACCCGGGGATGATTTGAACGAGAGCTCCGTAAACTACGTGATTTAAAAGTGCCTGCACCCAATTATCAAAATGAAGACCATAATGAGTTCCTATTGACCATTTAGTATCAATCCACCAGACAACAAAAACTGTAAACCTCGAAACGGGTGAAAATATAATTAAACTTAAAAGGAGTAATAGGTATGGTTGTTTTTCATTATATAATTTTATTCCCCAGTAAACGGCAAATGCCAAAGTAAGCCAGAGTAGTCCAATAATGAAAATAACATTCTCAGGTAATCCAGCTAGTTCAAGGAAAAAGCGCATTGGTGTGACAAAGATGGCTATCAATACAGGTATCTTGGCAAGACTAAGTGCACGTAGAAACATTGATGTATGACCTTTAAATAGTTTCCTGAAAATAATTTAAATATTATACTAACCCTACACCCATCGGGTTATGAGACTGACCTAAGTTAAAATATATAAACCCCGATTTGGATCAAAAACTCTCCGATTAGGTTATGAGACCGACCTATCTACAAAAAATTACCTTACTATGTGTGTAGGTAAAGAATATGCGATTGTTTTAATACCGCTTATACATTGTTGTGATTTTGATTTACTCATGACTGTAATTAGCAGTATCTGTTATCCCAATTCGTTTACAGCTCTTGATGCCATATCGATTGCAGTTTTTGCATCAGCACTGGGGCCAGAGTCGCAATTGGCAATGGCAATTCGGCCAAATGGTTGCCGTCCTTTTTTTACAGAACCTTCTGGACCGCCCACAGTGTAACCATGGGCCCACCGATTGACAGTAATACTCTCGACATCTCTGTCGAAATCAAATAATTTCTTCGGGAGCATTCCATTAAAATGTGCTCTGATTTCCTCTTCGTAGTCTTTGAATTGCAAACCTAGCATTTTGAATCGTGCTTCGCGATATTGCTCAAGTGCTGGCGCACCAATGGTTTCTCCATATGGACAGTTTATCATATGAACAATACAAGGGTCGTCTGGTGTCTTGGTATACTCATAACCGCCTATACTTACCGGAAAGTCCATGAAAACTACTTGGTGCATATTTCCGGGTGACATAGCCAGTCCAATCTCCATTTCTTTCATCGCCCTCCATTTCCTTAAGCCCACAGTAGTGTATTGCAACGGGCTTTTATTCTGAAGTCTCAATGCAGCCGCTTGTTCTTCTGGAAGGCCAGAAACGATATGTGGAATCATCATGTTATAACATGCCATCACCACATTTTTACCTTTTACCTGATGCGACTTGTTGTCATTGATATATTTTACAAATACTTCACTCGAATTTTTTGGGTCACCACCATGCCTTACATTAACAACCGTACTGTTTAGTCTGATGCGTACAGCATTACTGACTTTGTCCAACTCGGCATAGTTGAACTTGGATAAAACAAGTTCTTCAGCGTTGTTACCTACTGCTACATCGGAAATCATCTTTTTCACCAACGCACGAGCGATACCGGCATTGCCATCTGGAAAATGATAAATGTATGGATTGTCTTCATCGAATACTGCTTTAGGAGTAAAACCAAGGGCTCCACAGCTCTTGGCTGTTCCTATGGTCATTAAGTCTGTTCCTGTAAGCGCCCAGTCTAAACCTGAATTCCTGGCCATTTTCAATATACCGGGGTCATCAACGCCTAAGGTATTTTTTAAATAATCGAAGTAGGAAGTAGAATATATGTAATCTTCCATTTCCTCTTCGGGCACATCTATCGCATGCAGTCCGCCATTTAATACTCGAAGTAATTGTTCTTTGCCTTTTTCACTTAATGGAGCTTGGTGTGCAGCTTCTTCGTTGGATAGTTTTCCACCCATTACTATCCCTTCTACATAATTTGGATAATTACAATATGGATGCCTGACCACTTTGTCTTCGCCAAATGTTTTTTCATTGAAGTATGTAACGGCGCCTAAATTATTCCTTTTATAGAACCCACGGTCGTAGGCCGTATCAAATCGCTTGATGTCTACACCTATATCTTTCAACAGAGCATGTACGATCTCACTACCATGTTTTGGTTCTACGATAGATTGTGAACCACCATGGGCTAATCGTAATTTGCCATTAACCGTATGTTCATTCCGTTTGGCGTGCCCTCCAAAATCATCATGATTGTCTAGGATAAGTACCTTATTATCTTTTCCGTGTTTTTGCTGGTAGAAATATGCGGCTGCTAGTCCGCTGATCCCACCGCCAACAACAACCAAATCATAGGTTTCTTTTAATTCAGTAGTTGGTCCCCA
>Ga0208639_1001207_pt1 | contig 17292 bp, 17 predicted proteins | sample ETNtaG_33_FD_185772 | JGI IMG/M metagenome (GOLD analysis project Ga0208639, IMG submission 185772) | Marine microbial and viral communities from oxygen minimum zone, Eastern Pacific Ocean - ETNP201310SV76 (SPAdes) (version 2) | ecosystem: Environmental > Aquatic > Marine > Oceanic ...
ATTTGTTTTGGCTATAAGTCGAGAGTGCTCTTCCGTTGCTGCGGCGATGAGATTTATAGGTAGGTGAGACTTACTTCCTTGCTGATGTGACTTCTTGAATAGATCTTTTGCTGTGTGTTCCTGGCGCCTTCGCTTGATATCAGTTTATGAGGTTATTACGTAGAGAAATCATCGACTGGATGGACCAGCGCGAAGCGCTTGCTCTCTACGATTTCTCAACGTAGAGATCCCTGCCTTTGTTGTAATTGCTTGCAAATACTGGGGATGAAATGGTCATGTGTGGTGTCTTCTTTGCTGAAATTTCATCCCATTGCTCAAGCAAATTTGTTCTGCAGTAGCTAATTCCCAATAGATCTTGGCGAAGTGAAATTGGGACTGGTGGAGCTGAGAATGGCTCGATACTCTGGGCCACTGGCCTAGATACTTTTGATCGCCGCCCAACAGCAGGACGTACAACTGCAGCACCGTCTGCAACAAGACAGCATTCAAGTTGCAGGGAAGATTGTCTATATCAACCCATTCTTGTATTGGCGACGCTTTGACAGCAATACCGACCGTTGGTTGCGGGAGCCTGGTCAGTTAGGTGAAGAGCAGATCAGAGTGAATCGTGGCCGGTTTTATCCGGAGCTTGATTGGGCGCAGCTAGATGAGAACCAAAGTGAAATCAAGGATGCTGCTGTTGAAATGTTTCTCAAAAGTCTTGAGCTGATCGGGACTTTTCATCCTGAGCTCACGGCTGGTCAGCTGCTTGAGGTAGAGCGCAAGATGGCTGTTACCAAGAAGCGGTCTTTTGAGCGATGGGTGGAGAAATCGTTTCGTAGGCGCTTAAAGCAAGAATCTAGAGAGCGCAAGCGCTTTGCCCGTGAGCGGTTCTTAAGGTCTTGGCGGGAATGGATCAGCTTGGAGACCACCCACCATGCAGTCGGGCCGATGGTGGCCTTACTGGTTTTGGCGGGTTTTGGGGGTTGGTCAATGGGAATGTCTCAAACGTCTTGTCCAACGCTTCTGATGCCTTCCGAGCAAACTGTTATTAGGTAGATCTTTAGGCTTCCATGGCCGACGACTCGTTCGACAGTCTTCGCCTTTCCTTGATGCAGGATGTACTTCCTGTTGGTTTGGCGATGGTGGATCGAGCCCGTAGGGGGGGAGCAAGAAAGGTGGCGGAAGTTTTTACAGAATCAGCTGATCCGCTGCAGGAGCTACGTGTTGAAGGCGAGCCTGTGGCTCGATCTGTACGTGATCGATTAGATAAGGTCAGCCCGGGGCTGGGAAATCCAGTGATGGCAGTCAATGTGGCCGTTGATGATGCGGTGCCTAATACCCAAGAGCCCCAGGATCAGCAGACTTTGCTGGAGGTATTAGCTCGGATTGAGGGGCGAGTTGATGCTCTTAAGTTTCATCTGCAGAATGACATTGGCGATGTCTCACAAACCTCAGTAGCAGAACAAGGTTGAAGTCGATGGGTGGATCGCGGCCTTTGGGAAGTGTTAGTCATCGGCACAGTGGCTTGGCTCAGCAGCCCAAGGTATTGCTTGCTTTGGTGCTTTTGTTCTGTGGTGCAATGGTCGCGCGTCTGACTTGGTTACAGGTTTTGGAAGGAGCGAGATATCGAGAGTTGGCTGATGAAAATCGGATTCGTTTGGTACCTAGTTCACCTATTCGTGGTCGGTTGCTTGATCGCAAAGGACGTGTGCTGGCTTCTAGCAAGCTCAGTTACAACCTTTATTTGCATCCCCGATTAGTTAGTGATGCCAATTGGCCTGGGCTTCGTGACAGCCTTGCTTCGCTGCTCAATCTTGATAAGGAGGATTTGGATCAGCGAAGACTTCAGGGGGTTGGTAATGATGGCTATCGCATCACTCTGGCTCCTGATTTGAAATCAGAGCAGGTGCTGCGTTTCCGGGAGTTGGCTCGCAGCTTTGAAGGTGCTCAAGTCGATGTTGATGTGCTCCGTCACTATCCCTATGGCACTCTCGCTGCACATGTTTTGGGTTACACCCAGCCGATAACAGAAGAGGAGTTCAAGACTCTTGCTGATCAGGGTTATGAGATTCGTGATCGCATTGGTCGGATCGGTGTGGAAGCGGCTTATGAGTCTCTTCTTCGGGGTAAATGGGGTGGCCAGATGCTTGAGGTGAATGCAATGGGTGAGGTGCAGCGGAGTCTTGGCGAAAAGCCTTCGCAGGCTGGTAAAGATCTCGCCCTCACCATTGACCTTGATTTGCAGTTGGCCGCTGAGAAGGCTCTTTCTGATAAGCCTGGCGGCGCAATCGTTGCGCTAGATCCTCGCAATGGTGCTATTCGCGCCATGGCTAGTCGGCCTGCTTTTGATCCTAATTTTTTTTCAAAATTGGTCACTTCGCAAAAGGAGTACGACCAACTATTTGCTTCGCCTAATAAGCCCCTATTTAGTAGGGCCATGAATGCTTATGACCCGGGTAGTACCTGGAAGCCTGTTACAAGTATGGCGGGCATGGAGAGCGGTAAGTTTCCAGCAGATGTGCGTCTTAGGACCTCGGCTTGTATTACTTATGGTGCCCATTGTTTTCCTGATCACAATGGTGCCGGATTTGGCACCATCGGTTATGAGGATGCGCTGCGTTTTTCCAGCAATACTTTCTTCTATCAGGTAGGGGTGGGTGTTGGTTCGAAGGCCCTTTATCAGGCCGCTATCAAGCTGGGTTTTGATGCCCGCACAGGCATTGAGATTGGTTATCAGGAGAGCAAGGGCTTGGTCGGTCATAAGGCCTGGGCGTCTAAAGGTCGAGGTTGGGCTGAACCCGGTACTACTCCTTGGATCCCCGAGGACATGGCTAGTGCCTCGATTGGTCAATCTGTGGTTCAGATCACCCCTTTGCAACTTGCTCGTGCTTACGCCGTCTTTGCCAATGGGGGTTATTTGGTCACGCCCCATCTGGCGGATGGAGAGATTGACTGGACTTCATCGTTGCGACGCACCAAGGTTGATATCAAACCCTCCACATTGGCGACGATTCGGCGTGGTTTGCGCAAGGTTGTGCAGGACGGAACTGGCTCGGGCATCAATTTGCCTAACTTCCCTTCAGTAGCCGGGAAGACGGGTACTGCTGAGGACAGTACCGGTGGCCCTGATCACGCCTGGTTTGCATGTTTTGCGCCATATGAGTCAGCTGAAATTGTTGTTGTGGCTTTTGCTCAGAACACTCCTGGTGGGGGTTCGGTGCATGCTTTGCCAATGGCACGACAGGTGCTTCAGGTTTGGAATCGCACACGCTCTAGTTGATCTGACTAGATCTCAAAGCCCTGTGATGTTTATTTCAGGCGGCTAGGTCGAGGGATTCCCCTAGGACTTGTCTGTAATAACCACGTAGTTGTTGTGTTGCACCAGCCCATCCCCAGCGCTCGGCTTCTTGGCGGGCCGCTTTGCGAAGACTCTGTCGCTCTACATCGTTACCTAGCAGTCTTTGGCTGGCGTTGATCAGGCTGGCTGATCCTCCATCGATTCCATCTGGTTCGTAGAGGCAGCCGTTTTCGCCGTCGGTAATGATGTCTGGAATACCACCACGGTTGGCTCCTACTACAGGACAACCTGCTGCCATTGCTTCTAGTAGCACTAGCCCAAGGGTTTCGGTGCTAGAGGGGAACAGGAAGGCATCTCCGCTGGCATAGGCACTGGCTAGCTCCTCTCCTTCTAGATAGCCCACAAATGTTGTGGCTGTGCCTTCGAATGCTTTTTCAAGTTGTTGGCGGTGGGGGCCATCGCCAACTAGGGCTAGACGTGCTTGGGGGATGCCATCTAATACTGGTTTGATTCGTTCGATTTGTTTTTCGGCGGAGAGACGTCCTACGTAGAGCAACAGGGCACCTTGATCGTCATATTTGCCTAACAGTCGGCTGCGCATGGCATCGTTGCGTAGTTCTGGTCGAAAGAGTTCGGTGTCCACGCCTCGTTGCCAGAGTGCCGTGTTTTGGATCCCTTTTTCGCTCAATTCAGCAACCATTGCTGTTGAGGTGCAGAGATTGAGAACGGCTTGGTTGTGGGCTGCTTTGAGAAGCTCCCAGAGCAAAGGCTCCAGCATGCCCATTCCGTAGTGCTCTAGGTATTTCGGAAGATGGGTGTGGTAGCTCGCGACCAGGGGTATTCCGCTGGTTTTTGCAAGCCAGATGCCCCCGAGCCCCAGTACGGCTGGATTGACAACATGGATCAGATCAGGCTCGAAGTTATCTAGGGCTTCTGCTACCGCTGGTCTAGGTAAGGCAAGCTTCAGCTCCGGATAGAGCGGCAGTGGCATGGCTGGTACACCTATCAGCCCGGCACCCATGTAATTGCTTGGACAGCCTTCAGGGCAGAACACCAACACCTCATCACCTGCTTCAACCAAGTGCTGCACTGTTTTGGTTAGTCGTGTCACTATCCCGTCCACTTTGGGCAGGAAGGTCTCGGTGAAAAAGGCGATCTTCACTTGGGCACCGGTTGGGTGGGGGCAGGCTGTTTAGGAAGCTTGCTTGATGGCCTCAGCTTGAGTCGTGGTCCAGGCCGATACACATGGGATACGGCTGCGGTCGCAGCGGCTTGCCCAGCGTTTGGCAACATCGACCACTTCACTAAGTAGTCCATCATCGAGGGTAGTGGGCTTGAGTCCAAGTTCGATGAAGCAGCGGTTATCTACGATCAGATCGTTCTCTACCGCTTCGTTGCGGGGGTTAGGAAGGTAGTTCAGTTTGGCGCCGGTTAGGCCGGCTACTTTTTTAGCCAGTTCACCCACCTGGTGGCTCTCAGTCATTTGGTTGAAGATTTTGACCCGCTCGCCTTTTGTTGGAGGATTTTCCAGGGCAATTTGCACGCATTGGACCGAATCGCGGATGTGGATAAAGGCACGGGTTTGGCCTCCTGTTCCATGCACAGTGAGGGGATAACCAATCGCTGCTTGCATCAGGAAGCGATTCAAAACTGTTCCGTAGTCACCGTCGTAATCAAAGCGGTTGGTTAGGCGCGTATCCCTTGCTGTTGCTTCGGTGTTAGTACCCCAGACGATGCCTTGATGAAGATCAGTAATTCTGATCTGGTCATTTTTGTTGTAGTAGAGGAAGAGCAGTTGATCGAGCGTCTTGGTCATGTGATAGACGCTGCCAGGGCTAGCTGGGTGCAGGATTTCTTCTTCGAAACGGCTGCCATCTGGTTGGGGAACTTCCACTTTGAGGTATCCCTCGGGGATGGTGGCTCCGCGGTGGGAGCCGTAGCCGTATACCCCCATCGTTCCCAGGTGGACGATATGGATGTCGAGACCGCTTTCAACGATTGCTGCTAGCAAATTGTGCGTGCCGTTGACGTTGTTATCGACGGTGTAGCGCTTGGTAGAGCTGCTCTTCATCGAGTAAGGAGCTGCACGTTGCTCGGCAAAGTGCACCACTGCATCGGGGCGTTCGGTTTTGAGCATCGTCACCAGCCGGTCATATTCATGGGCGATGTCCATGTGCTCGAAACGGATTGGTTTGCCGCCGATTTCTTCCCAGGCTTTAAGGCGTTCACCAATGTTTGTGATTGGAGTCAGAGACTCCACTTCGAGGTCGATATCAATCTTGCGGCGGCTGAGGTTATCGACGATCAATACGTCGTGGCCTTCATCAGCGAGGTTCACAGCACAGGGCCATCCACAGAAGCCATCGCCGCCGAGAACGAAAACTTTCAACTCAAACTCCTGCAGAAACGAGCAATTTGCTCAGTCAGGGCAAGCTACTACAGGGTTTTCAGCTAATGGCAATCCTGACGATTATTAGGCACGCTGTAAGCAGGCCTCCACCGATGAGAATCAGTCGGAAATTGGCGTTGCTGTTGCCTTCTGTCTCCATAACCTCCATACGGGGTTCTTCCGCAAAGGCGTTTAGTCGTCCACCGTCTTCCTCGGTGACTTGCATGGCTTGCCAACAACTCGGCGGACCTTATGGACAGGACTGCTTGCTCGACCTTATTCGTTACATTCTTTCATAATTACTTGGTTCCTGATTCTTTGATAATTCCTGTGGTGGGTGAGCTTGGCGAGGCTTCGGTGCGTTGGGGTAGGCGACCTGCTTTGTAGGCCTTTCTGCCTGCCTTAACTGCCCAATGCATTGCTTCGGCCATTGCTATTGGATCCTCGGCCAGAGCAATAGCGCTATTGACCAGTACAGCCGCTGCACCCATCTCCAGGGCCTGTGCCGCCTCACTGGGGACGCCGATGCCAGCATCGACCACCACAGGCACTCCAGCGTTTTCGATGATTAGCGAGATGTTGGCTGCATTCCGCAGGCCTTGACCTGATCCAATTGGCGAACCAAGGGGCATCACAGTGGCGCAGCCCACTTCTTCAAGGCGCTTGGCCAATAGTGGATCGGCATTTATGTATGGCAATACCTCGAAGCCTTCTTTCACCAACTGTTCAGCAGCTTCAAGGGTGCCAAAAGGATCAGGCAGGAGATGGCGGTTGTCGGGGATCACTTCGAGCTTGACGAAGTTGTTGTCTTCCTGGCCTGCAAGCTTGGCGAGTTCGCGGCCCATTCGGGCTACGCGAATGGCTTCTTCAGCATTTGCACAACCAGCCGTGTTGGGCAGCATCCAAATAGTGGACCAGTCGATGGCCTCCATAAGGCCGCTATGGCCTGATGCCATTGTTTGGATACGGCGTACAGCTACCGTCACCATCTCGCATCTTGAAGCTTGCAGGCTCTCTTGCATAACCCGCAGGCTGGGGTACTTCCCGGTGCCTGTGAATAATCGGCTGTGGAAGTTGCGCTTGCCGATGCTGAGAAGGTCAGGGGAGGGGGTTGTCAGAACCATTGGCGCTGGTGAGATTTTTGGAACGTCATCGCGGTGTGTCCTGGTAGAGCCGATTGGCTTTAGCGTGTAGACATCATCATGATTTTCCATGCCCATACTGCTCGCTATGGATCTTCCAATTCAGAGTGAGGTTCCCTTCGAGCTCACTTTGCCTTTGGATTCCTCCCAGCAGGCTGTGCCGTCAGTGTTGGATGGCTCTGTAGAGCGCTTTGATCCTGTAGCGCGAGCCGTTGAGCTTGCGGCGACACTCCCTCGTCAGTGGTGTGGAACTTACGAGTCTTTTGGAGATGAACCTGACGTTGATGTGAGCTTGAACCTGGCCACGGTTATTCCAATTGGTCAAATCATTGATTTGCGTGGGCAGATGCGTCTTGGCAGCGTTACAACTCCTGTTCAAGGAAACCTGAATGCAAAGTCAGATCAGTTGGAGTTGCTGCCCCTTGCAAATAAGTTGATTCCTGGAATTGAACCTGGTGGTTTATTCCTTGGTCTTCAGGATTTCACCCTGTCGGGTTGGCAGGCACATCGTCTTGGCAATCCTGGCGGGACGTTGAATCTCAGCAGTACTTGTGTAGTTCAGGCCCAGGCTTCAGAACCCTTGCCCATCCGCGGGCTTTGGTGAGTTTGTACGTTGTGTTTTTTCTAGTCGTTTTACATGTTTGCGCGCGGTTTTGTTTTTGGGATCTAAGACCAATGCCTTTTGATACAGCTCATAGGCCTCATCCTCTTGCTCAAGGCGTTCTTGCGCAAAGGCAAGGTTGTTAAGGGCTACTGGGTAGTCAGCTTTGGCTTGCAAGGCTGATTGGTAGTGCCGCACAGCTGCTGCATAGTCTTTTTGAGCCGCGAGTGCAAAGCCCAGGGCGTTTTCGATCAGAGCCTTTGCTTCATCAGGCTCTCCAACCAGCAGCTTCAATGCCTTGCGTAGGCTTGCTATCGCTTGGGGATAGAGCCGTTTGCGGAGCTGTACTGAGGCCAGTTCATAGAGTTTAGACGCCTCTTTTGATGAGGCGGCACCACTTTTTTCAAGTCGGATTAGGGCTTGTTCGTCACGTCGCACTCTGATTACCTGAATGGCAACCACCACTGCAACGATTGCGAGCAAGCCAATTAGGCCGATTAGGTAGGTTTGCGTCTGCGGTAAGAGGGCGTTCATGGTTTGCGTACAGATCTTTGTGGTGGACTGGTATTAGGAGCTGAATAGAGGCAGTCGTTGCAGTGATTTTGAGCTTTTAACAGTTGTTTGTCTTCCGTAAGAACCATGCCTCAAATGCCATTGAGATCTTGTGTCTGATTTTCATTGATATTGAGTGCAGGCGGTGGCCCGGCGCTTTCTCGTCGTTAGACATTGCCAATGTTGCTCTAGAGGTCTCCACTTCTGTTTTAAAAGTAGCTCCCACCATTCGATGGCTTGAAATTTTCTCAAAAGAGAACCAGTTTTAAGGACTACTGGCTTAACAGTGATAGGACGTCTTCAGTGAGTAAGCACTTCAACGTTATTGCTCTCACATCTAAAGAAGGAAAGGAACTCAAAGGATCAGTTGATTGGCTCTTGTTGCCATCTAAGGCAAGTTAGGCAGCCTCAGGACACCAGCCGACTTCTAGCTCGCGTCGGAGTAGCCATTGCGGGCATTTTTTGTTCAGGTGCTCTCCTTGAGGGATCAAGCATTGATGAAGGGGACAGCTGAGCAGCGTGATGCATTGCTTTGTGGCTGAATATTTGAAGTGTTGGCAGGTCATACATACTTCGCCTGAGCTTGAGTTTTGAAGTTCTCTGAAGCCGAAATCAGGCCACTCTTCAGGCTGGTCTGCTCTATGAGCAGAGCCGGAGATAGGCGAGGCATGCACCATTTCGCTTATTCAGGTACATGTGTACTAGCGTCAGTAGCTTGTGGTTGTCAACTCCAGGAAAAGCTTTGCTTTTCAGGCCAGATACAAAAAAAGACCCCCCTTTTGGGAGGTCTGTATTTTTTGCAGTCTTAGCTGAGAGTTGAAGTTAGCTCTTGGCGGAGCCCACCACGCTGGAAAAACTTTTGGGATCGATCATGGCCAACTGGGCCAGCATCTTTCGATTGATGCGTACGTCAGCTTTTTTTAGACCACCGATAAGGCGGCTATAGCTCACGCCGTTGATTCGAGCAGCTGCGTTGATGCGAGCAATCCAGAGACGACGGAAATCACGTTTGCGGCGCCGGCGATCTCGATAGGCATTACAAAGTGCCTTCATCACCCGTTGATTGGCAGTGCGGAAGAGACTTCCATTGCTGCCTTGAAAGCCGCGGGCCAGTCGCAGGATCTTGTTACGGCGTTTGCGGGCGACGTTGCCTCTTTTGACGCGAGCCATGGTTTAAGAATTCAAGAAGGGATAGAAAATTCAGATTTGTTAGTTGGGCTTGCTCTTTTAGGCGTATGGGAGCATCAGCCGCACATTGTCTGCATCGCGTTCATCCACAACGGCCTTGGTTGCCAGATGGCGCTTTAACTTTGGGCTTTTATGGTCTAGTAGGTGGTTGCGAAATGCACGACGGCGCATGAATTTGCCCGTAACGGTTGCCTTGAACCGCTTGGCGGCAGCTTTGCGGGTCTTTAGCTTGGGCATCTCCAGCGGCTTGCGCACAAACAACAACTTTACGATCAAGACCTGCCAGAAGCCAAATTACTGATGATGGGTGTTTTCATGCTGGGCATCGTTGATCAAGGTTTTTCAGAATTCCATGTCTAGCTCCAAGCAAGGACTTATCGGTGTCCTCTTCTTGCTTGGTGGCATCACTTTGGGTTGTAACGCTCAGCAGGTAACTGCACCCCCTGCGCTTGTTGTTCTGCCTACTCATCAGGCGGTGCAAGCACCGCCGGCACCAATGTCGGGTAGGTCTTTGCTTTGGGTGGCCTTACAGCCTTTGCTGGGTCAAGGCACAACTTCTACGCATTCAGCACCATCGTTACGTTTGGTCAGTGCGGGTCGTGAGCCCTTGATGCTTCGGGATGCTCGCGGTGAAGTTCATCGGGCTCCAGTCATTACGCTCAGCTGGAGGTTGGTACAGCTCGAGCAACCTCTGCAGCTGGCACGTCAGGTTGCTGGTCCTTTTGCCAGTTTTGAGTCGGCAGAGCAAGTGGCCTCAAAATGGCGTCAGGAGGGGGTTGAGGCTGTGGTGGCTCATCCCAATGATTGGGAAGTGTGGGTATCGCAAGGGGTGCGACCTCTTCAGGGAGTGGATATTCGCTTGTGGCAGGACACGGTGACTTCAGCCGTGCAGCCTGTGATTGAGGAAGAAAAAGGTGGCAGCACTTTGGTTGGACCGGTTCAAATTGAAGCTCCGCAAGGCCTGAGTTGGAAGGGTGGGGTGTATTCAGGGCCGTTTCAATTGCAGGTCAATGCCTATGGAAGCTGGACCCTTGTGGAACAGGTTCCTCTGGAGCGCTATTTGGAGGGGGTGGTGCCTCATGAGATTGGAGCTGGGGCTCCGCCAGCAGCATTAGCTGCCCAGACGGTGCTGGCAAGAACTTGGGCGCTTGCCAATAGTCATCGGTTTGCGCTTGATGGGTATCACCTTTGCAGTGATACTCAGTGTCAGGTGTATAGCGATCCCAGGCAGGCCAGTTTTGGGGTACGTCAAGCGATTGCCAGTACTGCTGGCAAGGTGCTGAGCTGGAAGCAGAAGCCTATTAATGCTGTTTATCACGCCAGCAACGGTGGAGTGATGGCTGCTGGCTCTGAAGCTTGGGCCATGGATCCTGTTCCATACCTGCGGGCTGAGTTGGATGGATCACTCGGATGGGCTGATCGGTTTTCTTTGCCACTCAATCAGAGTTCTGTTGTGAGGTTGTTGTTGGATGATGATGGCGCTTATGGGAAGGGGCACCCGCGTTTTCGCTGGAGTCGTGTGCTGAGAGCTGATCAATTGCAGCAATCTTTGAGTGCGATGGTGCCCAGCTTGTCTTCATTACCTAAACAGTTGACTGTGCTTGAGCGGGGTTCAAGTGGCCGGGTATTGGCTTTGGAGATTCGAGGCGCTGACAATCAGCCTCCGGTGGTATTGCGATTAGACGGCATTCGACGTCATTTGCGTCAGTTACCAAGCACCTTGTTTGTTGTTCAGTCAGTTGGTGGAGGGGTTTGGAAGTTCTCTGGCGGTGGCTTTGGCCATGGGGCTGGACTTTCTCAAGCTGGAGCAGTTGATTTGGCCCGTCGGGGCTGGACGACTGAACAGATTCTCAGTCACTACTATCCAGGAACGACCTATGGACCTTTGCCCGAGTTAAAGAAAGCCCTTTAGAGTCGCTGAACTTCAGGACTATTTATGGCCGCGGCCGCTGTCATTGGGGATAATCGACGCGGCAAGACAGCGCTGTTTCTGATTGTTTGCGGCTGGGCTGGTGCAGCACCCCACTTTTGGTTGGAAGGAGTTAGAAGTCTTTTCCCAGCAATTACTTTGGCTTTTGTCTTGGGAGGTTATTGCCTGCGTACTGTTTTAAATAATCGAGATAATGCATCTGAAAATTCCAATGCAATTGCTTTGGAGCCTCCTGCGGATGAAGCCTGGCCCACCGTTGATGTCTTGGTAGCTGCAAGGGATGAGGAAACTGTGGTTAATCGTTTGGTGGAACGCTTAGCAACCCTTCGTTATCCCCAAGGAAAGCTTGCGATTTGGATTATTGATGATGGCAGTCAGGACCGTACGCCAGCTCTATTGGATGAGTTGCGCCAGCGGTTTCCTCATCTTCACGTGATCAATCGTCTTCGAGGAGCAGGGGGTGGCAAGTCTGGAGCTCTAAATACTGCCTTGCAGCAGGTTCAGGGGGATTGGCTGTTGATTCTTGATGCCGATGCTCAGTTGCAGGATGATCTACTCAAGCGTCTGGTGCTATTTGCCCAACATGGTGGTTGGTCGGCGGTGCAATTACGTAAGGCAGTGGTCAATATTCAGAACAATTTGCTCACTAGGGTTCAAGCCATGGAGATGGCTATGGACGCGCTGATTCAGCAAGGGCGCTTGTTAGCTGGAGGTGTAGTTGAACTGCGTGGAAATGGCCAATTACTTCGTCGCTGCACGCTAGAAGAATGTGGAGGATTCAATGAAAATACGGTCACTGATGATCTCGATCTGAGTTTCCGTTTTCTTACGGCTGGGGCTTTGATCGGTATCCTTTGGGATCCTCCAGTACAGGAGGAAGCAGTAGAGACTTTGCCTGCCCTTTGGAAGCAACGTCAACGTTGGGCAGAGGGTGGTTTACAGCGCTTTTTTGACTATTGGCCTGTGTTGATATCTGGCAAGTTGACGCTTGCTCAACGCAGTGATTTGGCCTGTTTCTTTCTTCTTCAATACGCCCTTCCGGTGGTGTCTTTTGTTGATTTATTAACCACACTTTTCACTCGCACTATTCCAGCTTATTGGCCTCTTTCGATCGTCGCATTCAGTGTTTCAGCTTTAGCTTATTGGCGCGGTTGCAGGAGAATTAGTGAAGGGCCGGCTTTGCCACCTCCCACGCCGTGGAATCTTTTGCTGGGCATTGCTTATCTGACCCATTGGTTTGTGGTGATTCCTTGGGTAACAGTACGCATGGCAGTGTTACCTAAGAGTTTGGTGTGGGCCAAGACAAGTCATCGTGGTCAGCAGCCTGTGAAAGTGTGAATGCTTAAAGCTCCACATCCAGTACTTTGCCATTAAAGAAGTCAGCTAGGCGCTTGGCTTTGTTATCAATTGGTTCCACGGATGAATTGCCCTGACTAGGAGCAGGATCGCCTCCTGTCTGTGGCGCGTTTGGAATGGCTGGGTTGGTTGCAGAATCTGCAGGATCAGCAGATGCAATAGATGGGGCTTGAATGGGTGGGGGTGGTTCTGGTGCAGGAGCAGGCGTGTTTGTTATTGGCGCTGCATCAGCACTTTGTGTAATAGCTGTTTGAGTAGGTGTGTCACTTTGGCTTTCCAGTACAAGTTGTCTGGGACTACCTAGGGCTGTTGCTATTGCTTGCTCTAGCAGGCTTACACGGCTTTGCACCATTCCCATCCAGTTACCGGCTACTTGAACCACAGCACGATGGTCATCAAGTCGCACTAGTTGGGCTTGTTGAGAGAGCAACATCTTTGTGGAAGGCAACTCCAGACTGCCGAGTATTTGTTGCCATAACTCCTGCAGATTGCTGGTTTGGCTGTTCTTGATTGGAGTTGGATCGGTTTTTAGGTCAACGGTTTGTGATGGTTTTGAAAGCGGATCGGGTGTTATCTCAGATGTAGAAGAAGAAGGGGCTTTTTGGATTTGCGCTCTAGAGGTAGATGCGTTTGATGTTGTCGCCGGTGTACTCGGGGCTGCAGGTTGAGGAGTCTTGATGGCTTGAGCTGTGGCTAATGCTTCATTAGAAGTTTCAGCAAGCAGGCCAAGCAGCAGGACCTCAAGCCAGAGACGGGGTTGCACGCTATGGCGAAGTTGGCCTTCGCTGCCTTTGAGCTGGGCCTGCCATTGCAAAAGCTGTTGACGTCCTATTTGACTGGCCAGTGGTGGCAGTTGATTGCGGAATTGGGGGGAAACACTTGTTAGTTCAAGGCGATCGGGCGCGACAGTCATTAGCACTAGATCGCGTAACACCGCCGCTAGCCCTTGTAGTAATGCACCGGGTTCACGGCCTTGATTAAGCAGGTTTCGGCAGGTTTCCAATAAGGTAAGAGGATCGTTCTGCATCAAGGCTCCGGTTAGCTTCAGCAGCTCTTGTTCAGGGACCGCGCCAAGTAATTCCCATACGGCTTCAACCTTGATTGGTCCTGGTAGCAGGCTGAGCTGGTCGAGCAGGCTTTCTGCATCTCGCAGCCCTCCTTGGGCTCGCTGGGCTACTACATGCAGGGCTTCGGGCTCAATTGGAATTGTTTCACGAGTAGCGATCATCTCCAGATGCTGCGTGAGGGCATCTAAGGGAATTCGCCTGAAGTCAAAACGTTGGCAACGGCTGAGGATGGTCGGGAGTACTCGCTGAGGATCAGTTGTTGCTAGTACGAACACCACCCGTGGTGGTGGCTCCTCCAGGGTTTTTAGAAGTGCATTGAAAGCTGCAGTGGAGAGCATGTGGCATTCGTCCACCACATAAACCTTCCAGCGGGCCTGTACAGGGGCAAAGCGTGAGCGTTCGATCAGTTCACGAATGTTGTCGACACCGGTGTTGGAGGCAGCGTCGATTTCGATTACGTCCAACGCTGTTCCAGCGGCAATGCTGATGCAGAGCTCACAACTCCCGCAGGGCTCGGCTGTTGGCTTATCGCTGTTTAAGCAATTGAGTGATCTGGCCAGGATGCGGGCACTGGAGGTTTTACCTGTGCCCCGGGGTCCGCTAAATAGATATGCAGGCGCGATCTTGCTGGTGCGCAGTGCGTGGCAGAGCGTTGCGGCAATAGCTTCTTGCCCCACTAGGGCATCGAAACGTTGCGGTCTGTATTTGTGGTGCAGCGGCTGGTAGGCCTGGCTCATGCGCTGCTAGCGAGATGTTGAGGTTACTAAGGTTTTGCGCTTGTTTCGTTGAGAAGTGTTTTTATGCGGGCTTCTAGATCTTCTACAGCTGCCAGTTCATCGGCAATGGTCTGCCCTTTTAACAGTAATGAACGGATGCGCGAGTTGTGGCGATCCATGGCAGTTTCTTTTGGCTTGCCGTGAATCCAGCCGTCTGCTTGCTCCAGGGTTGATTCGAGTTTGTTTAGTAAGTTCACGCGCAGTTTCTTTAGTTGAGCAAGTCCCGGCAGGGCTTGCTTTCGGGAGGCTTCATTTATTACGCCCTGCCGAAGCAGCAGGCCTAACCCAGTTAGTAGGGCAGCAGGGAGTAATTGACCTAGTGCAAGCGCCCCTAGGCTGCTGGAGTGCATGTAGTCCTCCACTTGGGTGCTGCGATGTTGCCCGGTCTTACACCAGTTAGCAAAGTGCTCGCAATTGTTGAAAAGTAGGTTGTAGCGCTGCTCTCCAATGCGGCTCATTGCTCTTCTTAGGGTTACTCCTGAGGGAGAAGCTTGTTGGTGTGTCACCACGTTCACAGTTTTGCCATCAGAGAAGTCTTCAAGTGAGCTGCGAAGGATTAAACGACCCTCTAGATAGTGCGCAACACTTCCATCGCCAAGATCAATCCCGTGATGTAAGAAAAGTCCGTGCTGCCGAGGCACCCGTAGGTGGTCAGCTCTACTCACCAGATCAGGCTGATTCCTTATGCGTTCTCTCGTCGCTGCCAGGCAATGGCAGGACTTTGCCGCCCTTGAGCTCTTCCACCATCGCGCGGGTTACGGTGAATTTCTTTACGCTCTTTTTGGATGGAAGTTCGTACATCAAATCCAGCATCAACTCTTCGACGATGCCTCGAAGCGCTCTAGCACCAGTCTTGCGGCAGTGCGCTTCCTGGGCGATAGCTTCTACAGCGTCTGCTTCAAATTCAAGCTGAACGTTATCCATGCTCAGCAGGGTGCGGAATTGCTTGACCAGTGCATCACGAGGCTCAGTGAGAATTGATTCGAGTGCTTGTGAATCAAGTGGTTCAAGCACGGCACTCACGGGGATGCGGCCAATGAATTCAGGGATGAGGCCGTAACGAACCAGGTCGTCGGCTTCTAGGTGGTTAAGCACCTGTGCTGCTTGCAGATCACGATTGGCCCGGCTTCGCCCTTTACCATCACTGGGCATGAAACCGATGGCATTGCGGCCGAGTCGTCTTTGCACTACATCTTCGAGGCCAATGAAGGCACCGCCACAGATGAATAGGATCTGACTAGTGTCGATTTGAATACAATCTTGATAAGGGTGCTTACGTCCTCCTTGGGGTGGCACGTTGGCGACAGTGCCTTCGAGCATTTTCAGTAGGGCTTGCTGTACTCCCTCACCGGATACGTCTCGGGTAATCGAGGGGTTTTCGCTTTTGCGGGCAATCTTGTCGATTTCATCAACATAGATAATTCCACGCTGGGCATGGTCTATATCCATATCGGCCTTTTGCAGTAGCCGTAGCAGAATGTTTTCGACGTCCTCACCCACGTAGCCGGCTTCGGTGAGGGTGGTGGCATCAGCTACGGCGAAGGGAACTTCTAGGAGTTCTGCAAGGGTTTGAGCGAGCAGGGTTTTGCCACAGCCAGTTGGGCCGATTAGCAGAATGTTCGATTTGTGCAGCCTTGTTGCTGATAGATCGGTCTCCCCTTGACCATCACCTTGCCAGGCGAGTCGCTTGTAGTGGTTATAGACGGCCACTGACAACACTTTCTTGGCAGCTTCTTGACCCACCACCTGTTTATCTAGGAAGTTTTTAATCTCTTGAGGTTTGGGTATTGAGGCGAGCGTGGGTGCTGGCTTGCTGCTTTTTTGAGGGGCAGTTCCAGACTTTCGACTGGGTTCGTTGCTGTGGCGTGGGTTTCCTTGGCTATCTACAAGCTCCTCATCCAGAATTTCAGTGCATAGATCGATGCATTCGTCGCAGATGTAGACGCCTGGGCCAGCAATTAATTTGCGTACCTGATCTTGAGATTTGCCGCAGAAAGAGCACTTCAGATGGGCGTCGAATTTGGCCATCGGGTGCTGATCACTGCAAACGGGGGGACAGAATCTGACGGGTGTTGGTCAGCCTGAACGTTCAGGATCGTGTGGTATCAGGGTTGCGTCACCCTTCCTTAACGATTCCTACGCCTGTGAGGCTGTCCACAACTCGATCGATTAGTCCGTATTCAACCGCTTCTGCTGGGGAAAGGAAGTGGTCGCGGTCAGTGTCTTCAGCAATTTTTTCGAGGGGTTGGCCAGTGTGCTCGGCTAGAAGGCCGTTGAGGGTGTCTTTGAGGAAGAGGATTTCCTTGGCCTGAATCTCAATATCAACTGCTTGGCCCTGGGCACCACCAAGGGGCTGGTGAATCATGATTCGTGCATTTGGTAGGGCCAGACGCTTGCCTTTGCTGCCACCTGAAAGCAGGAAGGCACCCATACTTGCAGCAAGGCCGTAGCAGATGGTTATTACGTCAGGAGCTACTTGCTGCATGGTGTCATAGATGGCTAAACCAGCAGTCACTGAACCTCCTGGGGAGTTGATATAAACCTGGATGTCCTTTTCGGGATCTTCAGCTTCTAGGAAGAGCATCTGCGCGACAAGGGCATCTGCTACTTGATCATCTACACCTGTACCGAGAAAGATGATTCGCTCTCGTAGCAAGCGGGAGTAGATGTCGAATGCGCGCTCACCTCGTCCAGACTGTTCCACCACTGTGGGCAGGATGCCTGGGGATGAAACAGGACTTGCGCCTTGCCAGCGATTCTGTATGGGGTGGTAGTTGCAGGAGTTGATCACTCGGCGGGGCCTTAGGCGAGGATTTTAGTAAATCTATTTGGTTTAATTCAGGATTTGTTTTTGCCTGAGGCAGGTTTTTCAGTTTTGCTTTTGCTGGTTTTGGTCTTGGTGGATTTGTCCTTACTGTCTTTGCCCTTTGTGGAGGGCTTAGTGGGTTTAGCTTCGTTTTCAGGTTCCTTTTCAGTAATCGTGTTGTTCTCCTCTAGCCAGTCCATCAATT
>Ga0208639_1001208_pt1 | contig 17290 bp, 8 predicted proteins | sample ETNtaG_33_FD_185772 | JGI IMG/M metagenome (GOLD analysis project Ga0208639, IMG submission 185772) | Marine microbial and viral communities from oxygen minimum zone, Eastern Pacific Ocean - ETNP201310SV76 (SPAdes) (version 2) | ecosystem: Environmental > Aquatic > Marine > Oceanic ...
CCGCTACCAACACGCCGATTAGTTGTACCTGTTCGCAAAGCACCAGATGGTGAGGGAAGCGAAACATACGATCACTGGGAACTTCGTGTTCACAAGCGTTTGCTTGAGATGGATATCAACACTGGTAAGGATGAGTCCGCTTTGAGACAAGTTACTAGAATATCGATTCCAGACACAGTAAGTATTGAACTTTCAATGCGTGTTGTAAACTGAAATTAATCTCTTCAAAGAGATTCAATTTCTGCAACCCCTGATTCTATCAGCCAGTTTGCAGTTTCTTTGTCTAAGTAATGAACATCTTCTTTCTCTAGAAGGATTTCTTCACCATCTCCTACAGAGATTGGTTCAGGAAATGATTCAATTACCCTGATTCGAATCATCTCATCGGTTGCAGGTGATTGTTCAACATCTTCACTCTTGTCCATTTCTAAGTTGTCCAGTACAATAGTATTGCTCGATTCTTTGGATGGAGCTAATTCCATTGCAGCAGAATGTTTCTTTGATGGTTTTACAGATTTCTTCTCCATCTGTTCTTCCGGCTTATTTTCTAGATCAGTTTGAGCGAACTCATCGATGTCTGGCCATTGGTCAACTAAAAAGCGGTCTTCTTCATCCATTTCTTGTGCTATGTTTTGTTGAATCTCTTCATCAGCATATACCAAATCTGGCGGCGGACTTCCTGTTAATCCCTCCTCCGGTTGCACAAATGAGTCTAACTGCATCGTACCAGGAGAATGAACCATCTTTTCAATAATACTTCCAGATAATTCTCCATTTTGCATAGAATTCCAATCAATATCTTTTTTGAATCTGTCCATTTGTATTTGTAAGCCATGATAGAATGCTTTCTCAGCAGGGTCATGCCTTTGCCAGTCAAGTGGGGCTAAGTCTTGTATAATGCCCGGTTGTAAAGCGATTCGAAGTGATTGTGAAGCAACATGCTGCATCATTGCTACCAGCCTTTTTCTTGCCAACTCAGAAGCGATTCTTCTAACATTAGCCTGTCTTTTTTGCAGATTTTGTAGCCGAATGCCCGTCATTCCATTCATCATCATATGTTGAATATCAAGGTCGATATCTGAAAGTAATTTACCTACGGTTTGCCAAAAATCTGGACGTGGTAATGCGACTGGAACATGCCTAGAGGATTGTTGTCGACGCGTGGCGAATAACTCTTCTTCGATCTCCCGCGCTTGTGCGCTATCGAGGTATCGGTCCTCCGTCATCATGGGTTGGTAGAGTTGACGGGTTTTGAACATTGATGTATTATAGTCTAAACATCAAGACAACTGATTAATTATTGATGACCTCACCTCGCAGAGCGAGGTGATTTGATATGTCAACCAAACGACAAAAATTCGGGCACGATTCTAGTCCGAATTTCAAAGTCTTGTTATTGGTTACAATACTTATGACTAGTACATTAATCAATGTACCAGCCCAACACTCTTCCTCATGGGATAATGAAGGTCCAGTTCAATGGAATCATAATATTGATTTTTCACCTCAACCTAATCAGACACACATCAATACTACTGTGTCTTCGATGATCGAAGTACCAGCCAATCACACTTTTACTTCTGCACAAGTCGATGTTTCTCCAATTTGGCAAAGTGCCAATAGTGATGGCACTGTCTTTGACGCAAGTGATTCTAACTTATGGAATGGAACATATCAGCAAACATCTCAATCTTCACGAGATAGCAAACTACGTCTTGAGAGAAATAGTTCAATCGGAGAAATTACAGATTTTGAAACCACCACAGCAGTTCCCTCAGATGGATGGCACAGTAACGGAAAAGATTCCGATACTTGGAAGATTGTCGCTCCATCTCCTAATACTATAATCAGTCAATCTGGAATGTCACTTCCCGATGAAGGCTTCAATGGAAGTGCCTTTCTTTCAACTTCACAGAATGGCGATTTGAATTCTTCAATGCATTCCTGCCTACGTTCTCCTAGTTTAGACATGCCTCGAATGATAAATAATTTTTCAGTTTCCTTTGAACATTGGCTCGCTTTGGACTCTACTGATGCTGCATGGGTTGAACTACTCGATATTAACGGAAACTGGCTTGCCCTAACTCCAAGTAATGGTGTAAATCAAGCCTCAAACCTACAACATGCTCCAAGCATAGTCTGGAATGGCGAGTCTAATTCATGGACTCGTGTTGAGATTTTATTGGACTCTTATGTTTCACCAGCCCAAAATTATCTAAATTTACAATTATGCTATGAGACAAGTGATATCATGACTCCTCGTGGCGGTTGGTTTGTAGACCAATTATCAATTTTCAATGAAGGCGATCAACGAGGGTCCTTTTTCCATGGCAATCTAAGTGGTGATTATCTGCCTAATTCCAATTCAAAGTATATTATTCCGATGAATTTCTCATCTATCCCAACAGTTGATGAAATAGAAATAAGTATGATTTGGGATGTTCAAGGATATCTATATGATTACCTTACAGTTGAGTATTCTATTGATAATGGCTCATCATGGAATTCTATTTCAGGAAACTATGGAATTCCCGGCACAGGTATTTGGCATAATGGCAATTTACACTATGGCGAATCGAATGGTTGGGTTCCAATCTTCATGAATTTTAATTATAATTTTTCTAATTCTGCCGCACTAAATAATACATTAATTCGATTATCAGTAATTACCGATTCATCCATTAATTTTGGTGGCAAGATTTCTAGTGATTGGGAAGGATTTGCTATTGACAATATCATACTACATAGTGGCAGGGGCGGGCCCAATCCATCAAGCGTTTTACATAGTAATTTTTCCACTTCTCCCAATCTATCTCTAGGCTCTCAAGATGGCTGGTTAATGTCTTTTGGAAATACTCCAAATCAGTGGCAATGGACAAATCTCTTGGGATTTGATTCGATGGAGACAACAAATTTTTCATTTGATAATGGCGATTTATTACCTGCAGGTTGGTCATTAATTTCAATCGACCAAAAGCAATGGGAGGTTGGTTCAATACCAAATGGGGCCACATATGGACCAAATACATGGCCTTCAGGCCAACAAGGAGCAGGGACATATCTCGGTGGCATGTACCAAAATGAAATGTTAACCCATCTCTATTCTCCTGAATACTTTGTTCCAGCAGGCGCCTCCTCAAGATTATCATTCAAGAGTTGGGTTTGTACAGAATCAAATTGGGATGGTGGAGCAGTTTCTATTTCTACAGATGGTGGATTGAATTGGTGGTACATCCCTCCAACTCTTGGTACATTCCATGACCAAATATCTACAATAAATTCTAACTCGCCATTCTATGGAGAAGGTATTCTTGATGGTTCAACAGTTCTTGGTGGTTGCCAAAATACGGTACGCCCATTTGATGATAAGATATTTGAAACAACCAACATATCTGGAGAAAATATAAGATTTAGATATTCTTTCTTCTCAGATCAATTATTGGAATATGATGGTTGGTACATTGATGATGCAGGGATTGAGATTGATATTTTCGAACCTCAAGGGTCATGGACCTCACCAATTTTATCTCCCAATCCCATGTTTGGTTGGGGCAATTTGGATGGTTTTGTTCAACAACCTGATAATACCACAATTCGCTTTGATATTCTTGATATACACAATAATACGATACCAGGTTATTCAAATCAAGTTCTCCCAATCGATATCCAGTTAGACCCAGAAAATTATCCAAATTTAAGAATCAGAGCAAACCTAACAACTTCTAATGAACTAGTATCTCCTTCAATTGAATCCCTAACAATTGGTTTCACGACTTATTTTGATGCTTATCACTATCAATACATGGCCAATGATTCAAGATATTCTGGCTCCTATTCACATCTATCACTTGATGTTGATGACAATATTAACGCCAATCAGGTGTCCTATTTCAAAATCCAAACGACAAGTTATTGTCCACAAATCGGGGCACAAATGTCATCACTTGGCGATAATATTTCGCTTTATTCATCTCAGTTTGGCTTAGAGTCAACATACTTTGATGGAACTATACCGAATTACCGAGTTTTGAACTTTAGTAACGACCAAGAAATCTCCCCCAGTCTCACAGATTCTATACAATTAACCCTGCTTTCAGGCCAGAAATTTTCCAAATTCACTTATCGACCAATTTGTGCAAAAGCCCCAGTAAATCCTGAAATAGGACTTGGAATATTGGACCATAGCATCCTTTCTTGGCCAGTTGATAATTCTGGTACAGAGTTTGGAATCACCACTGAATTTTCATCAATCACAAGTAATGGAATTACTAATTTTTCAAATTCCAATGGTGCTGTTGAATTAGACCTATTAGATGGACAACATGTACAAGTTGACTACACGATGCTTCTTTCTGCTAATGGTCATCAAATTGGCGGAAATCAAAATCCTCAAATCCCAACATCATTTTTGATAAATATAGTTTCACAGAGTCCAACTTCATCGCTTAATGATACTTCATCCAATACCGCAATTCTTGCATCAACAACTCAAATGCCAGTAGTTCAATCTAGATTTGGCAGTCAAGATGCATGTCCTAACTTTTCATTCCCTAATGGCTTGATGTCCGATGATTATGGAATTGCTGTGTGTCACTTTGATTTCATCGCAAATGGAGATATGCTCGTACGCTTTTCAAACCTCCAAGCAATCTCCCCAGTACAACAAATTCAATTGAATTTAGGACATTCAATGTTGAATGAAATTAAAAATAATTCTTACCAAGGTAATGATAGAGAAGCATTGCATATTCCTATGACTGTAGATACCACATCAGGCTCAATAAATGTCAATATGACTGCTATTTCTTATCTTCATCAAATTGATACCATCAATAATATTAGTCGAGATAGATGGCTACCAGAGCAAACAATCAGCATCAATACATCGCATGTAAGATTTGACCCTGTTACTATGAGTGAACATAATCATCAGTTAGAACAAGTAAAACTTATTTTATCTCCAAATCAAAATATTCAAAATTCAATAATTGAAATCAAGGCCTCAAATCTTTACTCAAGTAAGGATGTATTAATCACTAAAGGTAGTAACTTAATTCAAGTCGAAGAGGCAGAAACCTCAATAAATTGTATTGCCGGTTTTTGTCAAATTCAATGGTCCATTACCAGCACATGGCAATTAGATGACATCGATGACATCTATTGGATGGTAGTTGCACAGGATACTTATGGATTAGAAACGGGGCCAGAAATACTCAATCGTCAAACTGCATTTAATGAAGTAGAAAACGACTTAGAGATAATTCAGTTTGAAGCATTCGAAAATGGTAATGCACTACATGATTGGACGGATGCAGATTGGCCTTTCCACAGACAATCAAATAAATCAATTACAGTAAATGGACAAGTAAGATTCCAAGGAGTCTCAAATAATTTCATTTTAGCCGACCAAGCTAGGATAGAGGTTAGATTTCAAGCAGTCCCGCCAAAAAACATCTCAGGAGGCCAAGATACTTGGCCAGGAGCGCCAGTAAATTGGAGTGATTCTTGGTTTGTTGAAGCGGGGGTTAACGGTCATTTTTCAACTATAATTAACACACCAGATAGAAATTTAATTCCATCCAATACCTCTTTGGAAATTTCTGTCCATATCGTTAGAACTGGCCCAATTGACCAGCAATCTGATAATTCTAAAGATATGACAGCGTCGTATCAAAAAACACGAATATTATTTGATACCAAGTCTCCAGAAATGACCTCTCTTGATGTTTTAGACCCTGGAGGGCAAGTCCCTGCAGATGGACATATCTGGATTTCAGGACAAGATATTCCTCTTAGAGCAACTATTTCTGATGTCGAAGGCCTTAGCCCATCTATTACTGTGTGGTCATGGTCGGAGAGCAAAGACGATCTTGATGAAGATGGAATTATGGATTTAGAAGAATATGTATCAACTTCTCTAACTCTCAACACAGGTTCTAAATCTGCTATGGTAGACTTACCTATCTTTTCATGGTTCGATGTTAGAGGTTCACAAGAAAGTGGTAGATTGAGTATTTTCATCGAGTCTCAAGATTTAGCAGGCAATCAATTATTAGGAGGAGGGAGTTTTGGTGAAGACCAAGACTTAGCCACTATATTGGTCCAAAACCAATATACAACATTCTTTGATTTGGATACTCTAGAATTAGATTTAATTGAACAGCAAATACTTCCTGGATTTGAGCATAAAATTGAGTTTAGTTTAACAGATGCAAACGGCATTGATTCTTTAGATGAAATACAATTTGCAATTCTTGGAAGAGATACGCCACAACAATGCTTCATTCACCATTCTCCACGATTTTCAATCACCGAGTATGATAATAATTGCTTTGTAGTAATGCCTGAAGTAGAGATTGTACAACAAGAAGGCTTCCTTGTATGGGATATAGCAATTAAATTCACAGTATCTTGGCAAATGGTAGAAATACTGCCTCAGCAGAACTGGATTCCTTCGATTAAAATATTTGATGAAGGTCAAGATTTGTATCTTGGAGTATCCTTGCTAACAATGTTTGAATGGAACTTTAACCAAAACATAGAATTTTCAGAAGTTGAAATTCTCGAACAATCAGAACCAATTGGTTCTAATATGGATAATAAAATTTGGTTACAAAGTAATGACATCATTGAAATGAATCTATTTTTACAATTTGTTAATTTGAGTATCCCAGTTGAATATCTAAGTGAGGATTTTTCGATTACTGGAATAATAAATAATCATTCATCAAATGCCTTGACTAATTCTAGTATGAGTGCCCAGGGCCATATTCACGTAGAATTTACCGCTAATCCATCTTATGCTGAATCATCAAATTTTTCTTTAGAATTAATATTGTTTTCGCCACAATTACAACCTTTAACTTCTATAACTTATCAAATATACCTTGATGATTCCCCGCCAATGCTTTCATTGAGTTTGCAAGATTTGCTGAAAGTAGACTCAAATAGATTATTTGAAATACCTATTATTGCAACAATAAGTGATGATTTGCCACTCAATAACCCTCGACTAAGAGCCAATTGGTATTTCCTAGAAAATGGCTCGATTATCCAAGGAACGAGTGGAAGCCAAATAATTAATGCAACCGAAATTACACAATTTAATACTTATTTTGACGAAATAATTGACATTACGCCGAGTGATGAATCGTTATTATCTAAAGATAGTGAAATTGTTATTTGGTTTGTAACTACTGATAATTCAGGTCTTGAATTAACTGGTTTTGGAACTTCAAATGACCCATTGAAGCCTCGCTTTAATTGGGTTGATTTCGAACCGAAATTAGATGTTGTTTCAATTGAAACCGATAATCCAATATTTGGTCAAAATCTTGAGATAATGACCAGAATTGTCAATACAGGTCAATTGGGTGGCACTGTACAAGTAGACCTTGTAGACTCAGATGGCTTGATTTTAGAATCAAAATTCATTACCCTGGAACCTGGAGATTGGGCCGAAACATCATGGTACTTTGAAGCATGGACTACTGGAGATCTAACATTCTTTGTTAATCTAACAAATTACTCACAATCAAAACAGATTGAGGTTGAAGATATTGAGGAATTCAATTCTTCTAATCGGGAACTAAATGGCCTAATTGGTCTAATTGGATTACTGTTTTTCTTAGTGGTGGGGGGTTTTGGATTTGCATATTACCGTAGGTCAAAAGAATTGGAGCAATATACTAAACTACACATCGAAAATATAGTTCGTAAAAGACGTTCAGCGCCTCCGCGGCCGTTAGAACTAGACCTTTCAAATGAAGAGGAATAGTCAAGAATGAAATGCACCACGGCAGACTACAAGCCGGGGTTCCCGAGCGGTCAAAGGGGGTGGACTCAAGATCCTCTGCGTAAAGCTTCGCAGGTTCGAATCCTGCCCCCGGCACCATTTTTAACCGATGGATGAGGAGAGATAAATATGGAAATCACTCAAAGTTGTCACCTGGACATTGATTCCATTTTACAACTTTATGATGAGGCAACTGCTTTACAAGCCTCCAAGGGAATGTCTCAATGGCCAAAGATCAATAGAAGTCTCGTCGAAAGTGAAATTGCCGAAAAACGCCAATGGAAAATGGTCCTTCAGGGCCAAATTGTGTGCGTTTGGGTTGTTGCTTTTGAAGACCCACAAATATGGGGTGAAAGAAGTCTTGAACCCTCGGTTTTCATTCACAGAATAGCAAATCATCCTCTTTACAGAGGCCAAGGTTTCGTTGGAAAGATTGTCGATTGGGCCAAAGACTGCTACTCTGGCGGAGATATCCGTTTTATCCGTCTTGACACAGTTGGATATAATGAGGGACTGATTCGAGTTTATACTAATCATGGCTTTACCCTCCTCGAGCCGATTGAACTTGAAGACACAACAGGTCTTCCATCACACTATAGTGACGCAGAAGTGTATTTGTTTGAAATGGAATTAGAGTGAAAATAATATTTTTCTGATGTAAAACGCCCTTTCAAAATAGGTGATATCATTATAAGCGGCCGCAGGTTGTAAGTACTTGGAAGACTATTTATGAACCGAAAAATATTGACAGCCCTACTAGCATTGACCTTCATGTCTGCGGCACTCGCAGGATGTACGTCAGACGATGATGATGATGATGATACCACTTCAGACGTCGTTAAGATTGGATTTTTGAACCCAGCAACAGGGCCACTGGCTCAAGATGCTGCAGGTTTTGAATATGGTGCACTTCAAGCCGTTATCGACTTGAATGCCGCACAAACTGACACCGTTTTTGAAGCGGTTGTCGCTGATTCAGGTTGCGACGGTACCGTTGGTGCCGCAGCCGCCCAATCACTTGTTGACGCAAATGTCATCGCAGTTGCTGGAGCAGCATGTTCTGGTGCTTCAATGGCCGCTAACGCCGTTTTGTCTGCTGCTGGAATTCCAATGATTTCCTATGCTTCAACAAACCCAAGTTTGAGTAATGCAACTGCTTACCCGAACTTCTTCCGTGTAGTTCCTAGCGATGCAATTCAAGGACCTGCCGCCGCTGCTATGATGGTAAGTGCAGGAGTAACCAGTCCAGCAATTATTCACATGACCAACGATTATGGCTCTGGATTCGCTGACGCAATCGAAGATGCATGGGACGGCGCTGTCTGTGCAAAGATCGGATACGCTGAAACAACAACTGATGTTTCTGCTGAAGTATCTCAAATCGCTAGCGCAGGCTGTGACTCTATCTTCATGGTCTCCTATGTTACCGACGCCGCTCTTATCCTCAACGAAGTTGCAGCCCAGGGTATCAATGTGACACTCTTCTCTGGCGATGGACCTGCTGGTGAAGGATTGCTTGCAGAACTCAGTGATGACACAGTTGCAAACGGACTCACGGTTACTGCACCTCGTGCTGGTTCTTCCTTTGGAGACTTCGAAGCACGATATGATGCATCTGGACCCGCAAGTATCAAGCAATACGTTCTAACATCCTATGACGCTGTTTCCATTATTGGAAAGGCATACAACACCGATTCAGCTGACATGGATGCATCCATCCGTGCTGTTGGAACTGGATATGAAGGTGCAAGCGGACTTCACACTTTCTTGGCTAACGGCGATGTTGGTGGAGCAGGTTACGATATCTGTGACTACACCGCATCAGGTGCTAGTGATGGTTCTTACGACTGTAATGCATACTGGACTGCAATTGATGGAGTTACTATCCCGAAGACCGTCGTCAAACTAGGTTTCATGAACCCATTGACCGGTCCTCTAGCTCAAGATGCTGCTGGATTCCAATATGGAGCACAGCAAGCAATTGTTGACCTTAACGCTGCATATGGAGCAATGGGATACGAGTACGAACTCGTAGAAGTTGACTCTGCCTGCGACGGTACTGCAGCAGCAGCAGCGGCACAAACTCTAATTGATTCTGGAGTTATTGCAGTTGGTGGAGCAGCATGTTCTGGTGCTTCAATGTCCGCTAACGCTGTCTTGTCCGCTGCTGGAATCCCAATGATTTCCTATGCTTCTACTAACCCAAGCCTCAGTGACGCAAATACTTACCCTGATTTCTACCGAATCGTACCTTCTGATGCAATCCAAGGACCTGCAGCAGTTGCAATGATGGAAGAGATGGGAGCAACAAACCCTGCAATCATTCACATGACCAACGATTATGGTTCTGGATTTGCAGATGCTATTGAAGGGGCCTGGAACGGAACTCTGTGCCAAAAGATTGGATACGCTGAGACAGCAACAAGCGTTGCTTCTGAAATAACTCAAATCAAGGATGCAGGCTGTGACTCTATCTTCATGGTCTCCTATGTTACAGATGCAGCAATGATTCTTGACGAAGTTGCTACACAAGCATTTTCCGTTATGCTCTTCTCTGGTGACGGACCTGCTGGTGAAGGACTTCTAACAGAACTTAGTGACGACACTGCTGCTGACGGACTATACGTTACAACACCTCGTGCCGGTTCTTCCTTTGGAGACTTCGAAGCACGCTATGATGCATCAGGCATCAGTTCAATCAAGCAATACGTTTTGACCAGTTATGATTCAATCATGATGCTCGGTGCTGCTCACGCAACCGGCTCTGACATTGCATCCATTGGAAACGCATACGAAGGCGCAAGTGGACTTCACACCTTCTTGTCTAATGGCGACGTTGGTGGAGACGGTTACGATATCTGTGGCTATGCTGCAACTGGTGCTGCTGATGGAACATTCACTTGTTCCAAGTACTGGACCGCAACTGGCGGCGTTCAAGACGACACTGCTTGATGGCATTAGGCCTTGAGTTCAACGGCTTTTAGCCTCTGGTTGATAGGTACGGGTGAACACAAGACTGTGGAGAGTTTGTAGAATGGAGTCGGAGAAGGAATCTACCTCCTCTTCCTCTATTTTACAACGATGGCAGAATATTTCGAGATTGCGAAAGCGCCTACTTATTGCTGCAGTTATTTCGCTTGATGCAATACTTGGATTACTTTACCAGTCCGGCATAGGAAACGGCATTGATGCTCTTCTGTTTGGCAATCTGCCAAACGATATGGTATGGCTTGGACAATCAGTGCAACTTATCTCGATGGGTTTTTTGTTGGTGAAAGTTGTCTTTGACGATGTCCCTCACGGTAAACTCCGCTCGGCTTTGATGATTTTTTCACCACTGTTTTTGCTACTGACTGTATTGTTTACCATTGAACTGTTGATGATTGGCCTCAATACGAGTGCGGTGATTTACTTCAACCTGAGTTCCATTGGTTTTAGTACACTTACGTGGTCATCAACATACCTTGCAATCGCAGTTGGTTGTACGCTCACTTACAGCGTACAGCGTTATGGAAACTTTGCACAGAGCGAGTTTTTCATGCTCGGAATGTATGTTGCCGTAATGATTATGTGGATGGATTATTTCTTTCCACTCGTATCAACACCTAAGGACGGCGTACTGGTTTGGTCAGTTCTTGTTTGGACACTATTGGGGGCATTCGTTCTTACTGGTTTAGCAGGAGTAATCATCGACAGACTAGTATTTCGTGGTTTTCGAGATCGAAAATCCAGCGCCGACGTGATGATGATTGCTTCACTTGGTGTTGCACTTATCCTTAGAGCGATTGTCTATCTTCGCTTTGGCGCTGGAACAAAATTGTTTGAACCTGATATCGATTGGCGTATTGCTCGAGAGCAGCGTTTTGAAGCGCCGACTGTTTTGACAAAACTCAATCTTGGCGACCGTTCACTCGCATCTGGAGAAACCTACTCTTACGGAGCGTGTGAACAGACTGGAACCGCTGTAGACGGCTCGCCGGTTTACGAGAAGATTGTCACTGAAGGCTCAAAGCCGTTAACAGATATCTACTCAGTCGGTTCTGATTGTGTTACTGATTTGACAACGAACTATACCTATTACAACGCTGCAATGCCATTTGTCATCTTTGCTTCCGTTGGACTTCTACTTCTTTTGCTGACTAAAACCCGTTTGGGTCGCCGGATGCGTGCAGTTGCCGATAATCCAGAACTCGCTGCAAGTTGTGGGATTAATGTAGAGCGCGTTCACATGACTAGTGCTTTTCTTTCTGCAGGAATTTCAGGTATTGGTGGGGCAATATTTGCCATGACCATTCGTTACAGCCCTGAAACTGGATTTACCCTTCTTTTACCTGCATTCGCAGTTATCGTATTGGGTACCATTGGTTCAGTCCGAGGAGCGGTTATTGGAGCACTACTCATAGGATTTGTTCGTTCTGTCTCTTCGCCAATTCTCATGGGAATTGGTACACCTCTTGACCGTTCGAACTATGCAAATTTGGCTGAAGTTATGCCGTATGTCATGATTATTGCGATCCTTCTTATCATGCCAAAGGGCATTGGTGATGCTTTCGATAATTGGAAGATTAAACGAATACGTACTCGCGCAGAGGAGGACTTTACTCCAAACACAAAACGAGCATCTTGGCTTGGTATATTCTTTGCACCAACTGGATTGCATCATTTCAGCGTTCGAAACAGTTTGCGAGGTCAGCGCTACGCTCTCTCAACTTTCATTGCTTTCATTGTCTACAAATTCAGCTCGTTTGTTAAGGAGAATTCTCTTGCCAACGATTCAGTGATGAGCACGCTAACGGGTGGAGACTCATCATTGTCTCTTGCCCATGCACCGAGTAATCTATTGGCTGAGCAACAAGATGCATGGCTCTCTTTGATGCAATTTGAACAAGGTCTGGTTGGTGTAATGGCAAACATGGGTATTCTTGTATGGCCAACAGTGCCTCTACTTCTCTATTTAATTGCGTGGTGGGAAGCATATCACGTTTTGCAAGACAAAGAACTCAAACCTTCAACAAGGATATCAGACTTTGTTTCAAGCATTTCAGTGCGTTATTCCAAGGTCACCGAACGTGTGGGTAAAGCATGGCGTACACTGGTTGAGAGTATTGATGCGAAAATTGGCTTTATTGCTGTAAATGCACAAAATTTGACTCAGTCTACTATGAGTAAACTTTCTGGAACATATGTTGAGAAACGTACCTCAGTACTTGATAAACTGAAAATGCCTTATGGACGGGAAAGTGAGAATGGTTCATGGCTGTTATTTGCAATATTGGCTGTTATCATGGCCGCTCTCATATATTGGCTCCCAGTTGCCGATTCTGACCAAGTTAAATTTGTCAAAACATTACAATTATCCAATGTTATGGTTACATTTGCCATATTTGCTATCTTGGCACTTTCACTCAACCTCCAAACTGGAATAACGGGCCAGTTGAATTTCGGTGTCATTTTCTTTGCCTCGATAGGCGCCATTGTCGTTGGTATTCTAACCGCTCCAAAGGAGTTGCACGGATATGACTGGCCGATATTTTACGCTGTACTGTTATCGATGTTGATTGGCGCTGTGGCAGGATGGTTCCTAGCCTATCCAACGGCTCGATTGAGAAGTGATTACTTTGCCATTATCACTATCTCGCTTGGTGAAATCGTTCGAGTTCTATTGAGCGGTGAGCCACTTCTTCGAGCCGGATCTTGGGGGAGTGCAGTTGGTATTTCACGCTATAAATTACCGCTTCAAGAGTGGTGGTTCTGTGGTTCAACAACTCCAGTTGATGCGAATGGTGTCGAACTTTCCCCAATTGCTTGTTCCAATACGGAAGGTATCGATAGTATGGCGGCAACAGTTGGGGATTTGCTCAACCTTGGACAGCCTGCTCCTTACATGTTTGTCTTAGCCACAATTGGTATTCTTGGGTTGATTATTGCATGGTGGCTATTGAATACCGTTCTTGCCTCTCCATGGGGCCGCATTCTTCGTGCTATTCGAGAAGATGAAGAAGTAGCGCAACACCACGGGCACGATGTTTTGCGACACAAAGCAGCCAGCCTTGCTTTGGGCGCCTCGATTGCTGCCTTTGCTGGTGCACTTTGGGCGTGGAAATTAACCGGTTTCCAGCCTTCATTCATGTCTCCATCAAAAACTACGTTCCTTGTATGGGCGGCTTTTATTATCGGCGGAGTTGGAAACAACAAGGGTATGCTTATCGGTGCATCAATTATCGTTCTCATGGAATTCGTGTTCAATGTCTTAGTTGCTGGTCAAGGTAGTTCTGACCTTCCACTCAATGAAGTAGCTGCTACTATGGATGGATGGTTTAATTGGCTTGTAATCGAACAGGTCCAGGCCATGTGGATTTGTTTTGCCCTAATGCTCTTAGCCCACCTTGTAAAATGGGTTTCAGTGCGAGAAACATTCTTCTGGTTGACCGTTATATTTGCTTTAGCATCGTTCTTCTTCGATGAGCGTTCAATCACAGAAGTGTTCCCAACTGGAACAATACAAGCAGGAATGGCTTATGTCAAGGTCCTACTCGTAGGGGTTCTCATCGTATTCTCTCTACGTTATAATCCGAAAGGTTTGCTTCCTGAAGTACCCTTCCGGCCAGAGAATCCAGACACAATGAAAGGGGTTGAAGAACAATGAAACCCCTTCTTTCAGTGAAAAATTTGCGAATGGAATTTGGCGGACTTGTCGCTGTTAAGGAAGTCTCCTTTGAAGTCAAGAAAGGCGAGTTCATTGGCTTAATTGGTCCAAACGGTTGTGGTAAATCAACGACTTTCAACTGTATCAGTGGCCTCCTTCAACAAACTGCTGGAACTGTAGAAGTGTTTGGAACGGATGTTTCAACTAAACGTCCAGACCAAATTCAAAAACTGGGCATGACTCGAACATTTCAGCATACTCGACTTTGGAAAGATATGACTGTTATTGAGAATTTATTGGTACCTCCAAGGAAGCAATTTTCACCAAATCCTTTCCTCTCCTTATTCCGTGGCCGTTCAAGGCCTGCCGAAAAAGAACGCCTTGCAGATGCTTTTGCTGTTCTAGACCAACTCGAAGTCCCTCATATGGCTCATAACCTTGCCAGCGAACTTTCTGGTGGCCAAAGTAAACTGGTAGATATTGGGCGTTCGATGATGGGCAGCCCTGAATTACTCTTGCTTGACGAACCAGTTGCCGGTGTTGCGGGTCCTCTAGCAATGAAAATTTTCACTAATCTAAGGGAACTGGTTGACACTACAGGAATTTCAGTCCTCGTTATTGAACATAATATGGATTTTATTCTCCGTCAGGGCGTTGACCGAATTGTAGTGATGAATGAAGGAGAAGTTCTGATGGTTGGCACCCCCGATGAAGTAAAATCTAACCGTGCTGTCATAGAAGCATATCTTGGTGGAGCTGGAGGCGAGGAAGAATGACGAGACTTCTTGATGTAAAAGGATTAAGCGGCGGATACGGCAGCGTACAGATTCTATACGGAGTTGACCTTTATGTTGATGAAGGTGAATTTGTAACTATTATTGGACCGAATGGTTGTGGAAAATCGACTTTTATCAAAACGCTCTTTGGTATTGCAACCTACTATAGTGGCGATGTATCCTATGGCGGTGAATCCATTGAGAAGTTGCGAACAGATCAACTAGTCAACAAAGGAATCGCTTATGTTCCTCAAGTCAACAATGTGTTTCCTACGCTTTCGGTTGAAGAAAATCTTCAGATGGGCGGGAATGCATTACCTAACCGTGTATTGAAAGAACGTATTGAGCGTGCACTGAACATGTTCCCCGACCTTAGGTCTCGAGAACACGACTTAGCAGCATCTCTTTCTGGTGGAGAGCGACAAATGCTTGCGATATCTAGAGCACTGATTTCCGACCCTTCATTTTTACTCCTCGATGAGCCTACAGCCGCCCTTTCTCCATTGTATCAGCAACAGATTATCGAGCGCATCGATAATTTGCGAAAAGAAGGAATAACCGTCCTGATTGTTGAACAAAATGCTCGACTGAGTTTGGCTCGCTCCGACCGTGGCTATATTTTTGCTAACGGTAAAGTAGTTCACACTGGCGATGCAGATTACATCCTCAACGACCCTGAAATCGGAGAATATTTCTTGGGTTCACATGATGATTAAGGTCACTTACTCGTCAAACCCAACCCGTCTGATCCTCTTGCGACAGACGCTAGCGTTAGTATGACTGTCTATACCAAGCGGAGCCTTTTGATTTGAACTATTGGTAAGTGAACTAACCAATCTTGTAGAAGGGAGGCATGCGCCAAGCCTAATAGGCCAATGCCCCCACATAGGTTTGTGGAAAGTACCAACGTCAAACAATTCATTATCGGAATAGTTATCTGTTCCCTTGGTGCATTTCTAGCATTCGATATGCTGGGAAGCACGTCCTGGACGACTTACTATCACGCAGAAAATACCGTCGCTGAAGGTGAATTTGGGCCAGTAACATATGATTATTCCACTGAGATGGAATTCGGTTTACATGAGGGTATATTTATTTTCAATCTTGAGCAATGCGATGAAGATGACCGTTGTGATACTTTAGAAGAGTATGAAAAAGAAAAGATTTTAGAAATTACGTTGGCTCTAGTGGAAGATAGCCAACCAATCGATTGCGAAAATACCGAAGACTTAGAGCAAATTGAGGCCTGTGAGGTTGAATCAGCAGGTTCTACCGGATATTGGATAATCGGGGGGGGTTTGGGTTTACTTGCGTTGACTCTTTTCCTAGCTTGCATTAGTGTAGTAGGTTATATTCCTGGATGGATTATAAAACTTCTAAGTTCATTATCTAGCATCATTATTTTCGTTGGGCCAATTGTTTGGTATGTGATGTTACCTGACCTTAACGTTGGGTTGGAGCCTAATGAACAGAAATGGGTTTTATCTCATGGCTTCTACCTTACTCTTCTTAGTGGCCCGATTATTTTCTTTGGCGGATTATCATTTGGTAGTATGGAGGCATTTGCTCTGGAAGAAGACGACGACTGGGAGGTAGATGATTATGATGAAGTTGTTAAAGAATTTTCAACATTTTCAACCTCAATTTCACACCAAGATACTTTGAGGCTTGAACGTCAGAAAAAAGTCGATGTCAATTGGCAGGGAGTTTGGGGTGATGATGGATATGAGTGGATAGAGCATCCTGAAGGCAGTGATGAATGGTATTGGCGCGACCAAGAAACAGGACAATGGGTTCGACACTGAGATAGATATCATCATCTGTGATTTTGGGTTTTTCGAAGGTTATTGTAATTGATTCATTGCATAGTTTCCTGAAAAGAGATTACTCAAAGGACTTCCTTGAATTTAGATTATTGGTCAGTGAACTGCTTGATGTCACTTCAGAACCTTGCCAATGTTGAGAGCAGCGTTCTCAAGAATAGTTTGTGAGAACTTTCGATCTGTTCCAATAACCATATTATCGATTGATATATATCGTTTCTTGAAAATCAAAAGTGTTGAGTTAAAGCCA
>Ga0208639_1001212_pt1 | contig 17260 bp, 25 predicted proteins | sample ETNtaG_33_FD_185772 | JGI IMG/M metagenome (GOLD analysis project Ga0208639, IMG submission 185772) | Marine microbial and viral communities from oxygen minimum zone, Eastern Pacific Ocean - ETNP201310SV76 (SPAdes) (version 2) | ecosystem: Environmental > Aquatic > Marine > Oceanic ...
CCATCTTGATTAAAAACTGCAATTTTTTTCCCATCTACATCAAATTCTTTACTTGAACCAGATCTTATGTCATTTTTTTCTGCAACTTTAGTCCATGTCATCTATTGAGTTTGTAATAATCTTCTATTTCTACTTATTCTTGTTACCAACTTTCGGCATATTTTTTTTGTTCTTTCGTTAAACTGTCAATTTTCACATTCATTGCTTTTAATGCGTCAACTGCAATTTGTCTGTCAATTTCTTTAGGGACAATCATGGTTTTTTTGCCCATCTTTTTATGATTCTTTAAGATATACAATAATGATAAAATTTGATTTGAAAATGATTGTGCCATAACTTCTGGTGGGTGTCCTTCAGCTGCAACCAAGTTTGCCAATCTACCTTTTCCAATTAAGTAGATTTTTCTTCCATTTCTTAAGACACATTCGTCTAATGTTGGTCTTACTTCTCTAACTGATTTTGATTTTTCAAGTAAGAATTTTGTATCTATCTCTACGTCAAAATGCCCTACATTTCCAACAACTGCGCCATCTTTCATTGCAAGAAGATGTTCTTTTCTAATTACACTGGTCATTCCAGTAGTTGTAATGAAAATCTGTCCAATTTTTGCAGCTTGTGACATTGGCATTACATCAAAACCATCCATGTGTGCTTCTAATGCTTTAACAGGATCAACTTCTGTAACAATTACTTTTCCTCCCATGCCTCTAGATCTTTCAGCAACTCCTCTTCCTACCCATCCATATCCTACAACAACGATTTTCTTTGATGTAAATAGTAAGCCCATTGCTCTTAGGTAGCCATCAATTGTACTTTGACCTGTACCGTATCTATTATCAAACATATGTTTTGTATCTGCGTCATTAACAATTACTACAGGATATTTCAATTTACCTTGTTTTTCCATGGCTCTGACTCTTGTAACTCCTGCAGTAGTTTCTTCTGTTGAACCGAGAATTTTTAGAGATTTGAATTTTTTATCAAAATGTACTTTAACATTCATGTCTGCTCCATCATCACAAATTAAACTTGGTTTATGGCTTAGAACTTGTTCAATACACCAATCATATTCTTTGTTTGTTTGGCCATTCCAGGCATAGATGTGAATTCCTTGTGTTGCAAGAAATGCTGCAATGTGATCTTGTGTTGTTAATGGATTTCCTCCACATACTGCAACATTTGCTCCTAATTCTTTAGCTCCCATTAACAAAACAGATGTTTCTTTTGTAATATGAAGACAAAATGCAATTGTTACTCCTTTCAGTGGTTTTGATTTTTTTAATCTAGTTAATGTATTATCTAAAATGTCCATATGTGTACGAGCCCATTCGTATGAGATCTTTCCTTGTTTGGCTAATTTTGGATTTTTGACTTTACTCAATGAGTAAAACATTCTCATTCTCTTTAAAAACCATACTTTATATCAAAAAAATTTTCATACCCACTATTGAATAAAAAAGCAATAATCACAAGTGCTCTGCCATATTCTAATGGTGAAATTCATCTGGGGCATGTGGCTTCTACATATCTTCCAGCAGATGTTACTACCCGTTTTTTAAAACAAAATGGTGTAGAAGCATACTATGTATGTGCGTCTGATGATTTTGGTACTCCTATTCTAATACAATCTGAAAAATTAAAACAAACTCCACAAGAATACGTTGCTCATTGGAATAAACGTGATTATGAAGATTTCACTGCTTTTGATATTGCGTTTGATTTTTTCTATAAGACTAGTTCATCAGAAAATATAGAATTTGTACAGGATGTATTCAAAAAACTTCAAGAAAATGGACATATCTATGAAAAAGAAATCATACAATTTTTCTGTGAAAATGATCAAAAATTTCTTCCAGATAGATTTGTGAAAGGAACCTGTCCTTATTGTAGTGCTGAAGATCAGTATTCTGATTTATGTGAAAAATGTGGTCGTGTACCTGAAGAAATTGATAATCCACATTGTTCAATATGTGGGCAAACTCCTATCAAAAAATCTACAAACCATTATTTCTTTAAACTAAAAAATTTCTCTGATTCACTTTTGGATTATTTGACTACCTCGCCACATCTTCAAAAAGATGTAAAAAAATATGTTGAGAATTGGATTAAAGAAGGATTAGTTGATTGGGATATCACACGAGATATTTCGTGGGGCGTACCAATACCAATTGAAGGTTTAAAGGATAAAGTATTCTATGGTTGGTTTGATAATCATTTAGCATACATTTCTTCCACACTAAAATTTCTAAATGATAAAAAAATTGATGGAAAAACTTTTTGGAATGAATCTGACATTTATCATTTTATTGGAAAAGATATTGTTTACCATCACTATTTGTTTTTGCCCGCAATGAGATTAGGAATTAATAATGAGTTCAAATTGCCTGATTACATTCCAACTCGTGGACATCTGACACTTGAAGGAAAAAAAATCTCAAAAAGCAGAAATTGGTATATTGGTCTAAAAGATTTCTTAGAAAAATTTCCTTCTGATTATTTACGATTCTATTTAATCTCAATAAATCCATACTCTCAAGATGATCTTAATTTTGATTGGGAACAATTTTCAACAAAAATTAATTCTGAATTAATCGGGAATTTAGGAAATTTAGTTAATCGTGCATTAGGATTTACAAACAAAGCTTTTGACGGTGTTGTGCCTGAACCTGAAGATTTCGATGAAAAAGATTCTGAATCTGAGAGAAAAATCAAATCCCTTGCTGATGATGTTGGAAAATTAATGCAAGAAAATCATTTAGATCGTGCATTAAAACAATTAATGGAATTCTCGGCTCACTTTAATCAATACTTTCAACATAAAGAACCTTGGAAAAAAGAATCTGGAACAAATGCTTGTATCTATCTATCTGTCAATGCAGTACGTTCGATTGCAATTTGTTTACATTCATTCTTACCAAAATCGTCACAAAAAATTTGGTCACAGTTGGGATTGGAAGGGAATGTTTCAGACGTTCCTTGGAATGAAATGTCTGAAATTAAATTGGATTCTGGTCACAAAATAGGAACTGTTGAACCATTATTTTCAAAAATAGAATCTTCTGATATTGAAAAAGAACAATCTAAACTAGGAAATTAAAATGATTGGTAAAATATTTCCAAAGATCTCTACTAGGGGATACTATGACTTGAAAACTGGAAAAACTCTCAAGAATACCTCATATGATGTTTATCCTAAAACCACTTTTGATAAATTATTACAAAAATCTGAGATTGTAATAATGATTCATGGTCTAAGAAATAACAAATCTGGGGCTCTTGCAAAATATGTTATAGCAGAAAAACGTCTGAAATCTCTCAATTACAAACATGATGTAATTGGGTATAGTTATGATTCAAACACTGCTGGTGTACAGTACAAATCTACTGCACTATCTGCATTAAAAATTGGAGTTTTAATTGCAAAAAAGAATGGGAAAAATCTCTCCAAGTTTATTTTAGATGTAAAATCAAAAAATCCTTCGATAAAAATTCGATTAATGGGACATTCGCTAGGTGCTCAAGTCATCTTATCTACAATTCAATCTCTTGCAAAACATGCAAAAAATAAGGGAATTATTGAATCAGTTTATTTTTTTGGAGCCTCTATTCCTGCTGATTCACTAAAACCACTTGTGCATGGAAATGAATTTCAAAAAATTGTAAATAAAAAAATTATTAATTATTACAGTCCATATGATGATGTACTAAAAGCAGCTCATAATGAAAAATGGGTTGAATCTCCTTTAGGATATCGTGGTGCATTGGGAACTACTTGTTCAAAATATTTACAAAAACAAGTTCGCCCTCAAAACCATCGATTTGCTAGCTATGCAAAAACGATAAAGGCATTCCCTTAAAATCAAAAAGAGAATCTGCGATTTTCTAACACATCGCTTTTTCTTCGAGAATGAAGTATTTTGCAAGTTTGAGATATGTCTCACGTTCAAAGTCGGATATTTCTTCGTCACTATTGTAGATTCTCTCAAACCAAGAAATTATGTTCTCAATATCTTTTGTAGAAAACACTGTCACTTCTGGCATAATGATGTCTATCTTAACTGGTATTTCATAATTTTAGTAAAAAATTGTCTCGATCAGTGTTGCTAAAATTCAATTCTAAGAAGATCTTTAGTGGAGTAGAAGAGAGATGTTGTTCTAAATACTGAAGTCAAATGAACTCTCACTCCAACATATATTGCAAAATTTCTATTTAAGGATCTAATTATGCTAGTCTTTTGATTATATGATATCCGAATTGTGTTTTAACAGGTGCAGACACTTCTCCGATATCCAAATTGAATGCAACATCTTCGAATTCTTTTACCATCATTCCTTTAGTAAAAAAACCTAAATCTCCTTCTTTTTTTGCACTTGGACATGATGATATCTCTTTAGCTGCTGCACCAAATTTTTTTCCATTTTTAATTTCATCAAGAATCTGTAAGGCTTGGCTTTGTTTTTCAACTAAAATATGTGAACATTTTATTTTTTGTGCCATTATTTTTCAAAAATCCTCTCTCTAATTTGTGGAACACGTTTGTATGCCATATCTCTTACTTGCATTTGATCTTGAGGTGTAGGATTTCCTCCTTTCATTTGTGCAAGTGCAGCAACTCCTAATCCTAAAATTTGGCCCATGATTAACCCAAAAACAAATTCTTTTGGATTTTCAATTTTCAAAATTTCATTACTGGCTTCTATTTCCTTGTAATATGCCTCTACATTCATGAGTGCCATCTCGATAGTTTGATCTACCATTCCTTGTAACTGTTCTTCAGCACTCATGTATTTCTCAATATTTTTACATAAATAAATAATTGCATCAAGATATGTTTTAATTAAACAATTCAAACACCAGATTATGTTCAAATATTTTACGATTCAGACTGCCAATGAAACATTGCCTCTTGTAATAGAAAAATATGCAAATATTAAAAAACAAAAAAATGAGGTGATTAAAGCTGAACAACAACTTCAAGTTGCTTTATCTGATAATAATACCTTTGAACAATATGTTGTTTTAAAACAAAAATTAAATGAAGAATTATCAAAATTTTATAAAACAATTGAAGAATTAGAAGATACGGGTGTTGTCATGAAAGGATTAGATCAAGGACTCTTAGATTTTCCTTCAAAAAGATTTGATGAAGAAGTATGGCTTTGTTGGAAAGAAGGTGAAACAGAAATAAAATTTTGGCATGAAAAAGACTCTGGATTTAATGGCCGAAAACCAATTAGTGTAGATACAGAGTCATTAATCTGATGATTTCTGTTTGGCTACGTGCAATACGAATAAAATTTCTTTTAGCATCTGTAATTGCTGTCTCGCTTGGATTATCTCTTTCATGGTATGCAGGACATCAGATTGATCTTTTTCATGCAATTTTGACATTTGCAGGTGTAATTTCTCTTCATGCAAGTGTGGATTTACTGAATGATTATTGGGATTTCAAACGTGGAATTGATACAAAAACAAAACGAACTAAGATGAGTGGTGGCACTGGAGTTTTACCTGAAGGTCTACTCAAACCAAAATCCGTTTATCTTGTAGGTATTGGATTTTTAATTTTAGGTTCTATCATTGGTGTTTATTTTGTAATTATATTTGGAATTACAATTGGTTTGATCTTAGGATTTGCTATACTTTCTGTAATATTTTATTCAACAAAGATTGTTAATTGGGGACTTTCAGAATTATTTGTTACAATTAAGGGCACTTTGATAATTATTGGAACGTATTTCATTCAGTCTCAAAATATTGATGATTTTACAATTCTTGCAGGAGTCGTTGTTGGAATTCTTTCTTCATTGGTTTTGTTTGTAACTTCAATTCCTGATCATGATGTGGATAAAGAGAAAGGTCGAAGAACACTGGTAATTATATTTGGAAAATCCAATGCAGTCAAAACATTTCTAATTTTTCCTATTTTGTCATATGGAATTATAATATATGGAGTAGTAACTGGATTATTCCCTGTTTATAGTTTAATTGTGCTTTTAGCTAAACCATTTTTAATTTTGGCACTATTGTACCTAAAAGATTTAGAAAAATCTGAAAATATTTTGCTTAGTTCTATGACTAATACACTTTATTTTAGTAGAGTTGCAGGGGCACTCTTTGTCATTTCATTTTTGATAGGATTTTAAGTAATGATTTGTGATATAATTTAGAATGATTTCTGGTTTTGCAACCTCTGATGGAACAAAAACTTTCTCTGAAAAGTTTCTTACTGAGAACTATAATTCATTTCAAAATTTACAATTATCAAATGTTGGAATTGGAACATATCTGGGTGAACCTGACTCTCAAACTGACAACGCAGTTAAAGATGCTGTAAAAAAATCCATTTTATCTGGAATCAACGTAATTGATACTGCAATTAATTATCGTGCACAAAAGTCAGAACGAAGTATTGGAATTGCATTATCTGAATTAATTAATGAAAATTCAATAAAAAGAGAAGAGATATTCATCTGTACAAAAAATGGGTATGTTACTAATGATGGTGATATCAAAGAAGATTTCATGCAATACATAATGCGTGAATTAGGAAAACCTGGAATAGTCAAAGAAGGTGATATTTCTTCAGGATACCATTGTATGACTATACCGTATTTACAGGATCAACTTGAAAGAAGTTTAAAAAATCTAAATCTTGAGTGTATTGATCTAATGTATCTTCATAATGCCGTTGAAGGTCATCCTGAAATGCCTAAATCTCAATTTTTAGAAAATTTAAAAAAAGTTTTTGAATTCTATGAAGAAAAACGTAAAGAAGGCAAAATTAGATTTTATGGTTTGGCTACATGGGAATGTTTCCGAGCTACTTCTGATAATGCTATGTTTCTCTCTTTAGAAGATGTAGTAAAACTTGCACAAGATGTGGGTGGAAGTGATCATGGATTTAGATTCATACAACTTCCTTTCAATTTACATTTTGATCAAGCAATGTTATTGAAAAACCAATCTGTAGCAGGAATACAAAAATCCATTTTGGAATCTGCAATTGAATTAGGCATTGGTGTTTTTACAAGTGTGCCTTTGATGCAAGGTCGACTTTTAGAATGGGCAAAATCAAAACCACTTTTTACATCGTCATCTCCATCTGTAGGTCTTTTACAATTCATTCGTTCAACTCCTGGAGTTCTTGCTCCATTAATTGGTCAAAAATCTAGTATTCATGTAGATGAAAATCTTGAAGTAATGAAAATAAACTCAATGCAAAAAACCGAATATGATGAATTTATAAAAAAACTAGTATCTTAATCAAATACAACATAGCATATTTTTTAATTTTTCAATTTGTATAGTATAGTCACAATTTTTACAAACAATCCAATTTTTTGTTTTCATTAAATTTTTTAGACATTTGTATTCTGTCATGAATAATTCCTGTTTTTCACATTTAGGGCATACTCCAAAAAGTTTTTTCATGTACTAAATTCATTTTTTTCCATATAAGACATACTTATGATTAATGAGTTCTCACTGTTTAGATAAATAGAAATACGACTCTAATTCAAAAAAACCATGAAAGTTACAGATCCTGTTTGTGGTCTTGAATTTGATGAGGATCTTTCAGTAACTCATGAATACAAATCAAAAGAATACCATTTTTGTTGTGATGGTTGCAAAAAGATCTTTATTAAAAAACCAAAAAAATGGTCAAAAAAATCTAATTAATCGGAAATTTTCCACACATTCTACAAAATCTTGAATTAGCATTAATTTCATAATTACAATCTGGACATTTGTTGTCTGAATTTGATTTTTTTGGAGAATTTAACTTTCTAAAACATTCGTAGTAGTGTAATGATTCTTTAGTTCTGATATACACTTCGTCTTCTTCTAAAATTTTTGTTCTTTTTTGTAAGAAAATATCATCTGTGATTATTGTATTGAATAAATCTGTCAGATTATTTGTTCCTGATCCGTTTTGCATGGGGGATTTCTCCCTCCATATGATGTTATTTGGTAGATCTCTCTCAAATGATTCTCTAAGAATCCATTTTCCAAATTTTTTTCCTTCTTTGACATTAATTTTTTTTGAAACTGGAATACTATCTGAGAATTTTATTACATCTTCATTCAAAAATGGTGTTTCAATTTTCATGTTTAATGATTTTGCAATATCTCTTGATGGAAAATGCATGATTTTTTTAATTCGTTTTAATTCTTCATCCAATTCGTTGTTTGATTTTTTTAAAAGGAAATTATATCCTGCAAAGACTTCATCAGCACCGTCTCCTGAAATTACCGACTTAACTCCTTTGTTTTTCAATGTATTGAGGTAAATGTATGGTACAATTGAATTACGTATTTCAATGTCGTTAAAATTACCTAAAATTTTGATTGTTTCATTTATTGAATCTAATATTTCCTCCATGGTTACCTGTGTTAGCGATAGATGTATTCCTGTGTGTTTGGCAATGATTTGCGCAAAAGTAAGATCTGTACCCAAAAAATCCTTTGTGATTATAGTTATTGCTTGTGATTTCTGATCTTTTCGAAGATGTGCTAGTATGCTACTGTCCAATCCTCCTGATAATGCAATCCATTCTGATTTGCATTCTCTTACAGCATTTTGTAACAACGTTTTGCATTGATCCATGTCTGTTACCATAATCTATTCTGAATGTCATTTCAAATAAAAATTTGTTAATTCATTAAGAGATAGTTGAAGCTAATTTCAGCGGAACTTATAAGGTAATTATGTTAAATTATGTCATGTTACTTCCTGCAGAAATTGAATCAAAAACTTTGATTCCTGCATTACGTGCAATACTTGCAAAAAACTTGGCTGAACAACATGAAGTCCGTGAAGATGAGATCTCAAAAATGTTAGGTGTTACACAAGCTGCAATCAGTAATTACATTCGTGGAACCCGTGGTGATCCGGAATTAATTAAAAAATTATCTGCAGAAAAACAAGTATCTGAAATGATTGATGAAATAGCTTCTGACCTTTCATCTGATATGGCATATTCCCCTTCAAGCTTATCAAAATTCATCGGCCTTTGTAATTATATTAAAACTAGTCTTTTAATTTGTGATATCCATCATAATTTGGAATCTGATATAGATGAAGCAATATGTAAAGAATGTGAAAATATGCTTCTAAAAGGACCTGGCAGTGTTTACTAATTTTTGATTAAAACAATTTCTATGTTTGAAATCATTTGTCCGTCTTCTTCTGAAATGACACTGTCTAATTTTATATCTTGAATTTTTGAATTTCCTTTTAACATGTTTTCTGTGACAATATTTGCAACAGCCACTGCATTTGGAATTAAAGTTCCTTTAGCCATCAATACTATTCTTTTATTTGCTGATAATGTTGTTAAAACATCTAATGCACTCGTCATGACCGATTCATCTTTAACAAAATAACTGTCTTTATCTACATTAGTTTCTGATCGTTTAACTTCTTGTAATTCCATTCTTAATTATAATCTCGTTAAACGTCTTTTAAATTTTATAGACGAATCGTCTATTCTTTGAAATCAAATAATGGTATATTCTGATAATCCCCGTTAGGTAAAACACGTCTAATTGTAATTGGAATTACTCTTTCTTCTAGTTCTTTCATTGAAATATCTAGTGAGGTTGCTGCATTTACTGGAATGTCTATGAATGGTGGTGCTCCTAATGATAATTGTAATGCACGTGCTCCCATAATTCTTGCTTTTTCAAATCTTGTTAATGTTGGAGGTCCCATCAATATTTTTCCGTCTGAACTTAATTCTATTGCTTCATGTTGTTCGTCAACATCAATAATTTCTCGTTGTCTAATTGCTTCACATTTTTTTTCTAATTCGTCTAGTTGTTTATCTGTTAATTCTTCTTTTCCTTCTTTGATTTTTCTATAATTTTCGATTGCCTTTTCCATGGTTGCATGAACGCTAACTTCTGCATCAGGATCAATTTCTTCTGTTTCTGGCTGAATAATTTCTTCTAATTTTGCTTCTTCAACAAGTGGAGCTGGTTCCTCTTCTTTCTTTTCAGTTGTAATTGGTGTTTCTTCAGGCTCAGACAAGTAAACTAATTAAAAAATGCCATTATATAATCCAAAGCTTACATTTTGTAATGGATAGTGGATCTGTATCAAAATCTCAAGTAATTTTGGAAATAATCGGTAAAACAAAAATCAAATGTGAATTAAAACGCCACCTCTCTCCATCATTAGTTGGGACAATAATTCGTTCACTTCCTGTTACTGGAACAATTCACATACTTGGTACTAGCGGCGTATATGTTGAATCTCATATTGAATCTGGTGGAGAACGTACTAGAAATGAATTCAAGAAGGGTGACATTGCTTTTTTATCTGTAGGTCATGCATTTTGTTTTTTTCATAAGGATACAAAGGTTGGAAAAAATCTAACTCCAATTGGAAAAATTATTGATGGTGTTGATGAATTATTGAAATGTAATTCTGGAGATGAAGTATCTATCTATTGTGATGCTGGCTGATAGATGTAGTGCCCGCTAAATCCGCCTACTTTTTTCACAGTTCCTTGCGATAATGCTTTTTTAAGAAATGCATTTGCAGTTGAAATTTTTACATTTGTTTGTCTTGCTAAATCTTGAATTGTAATTGCTTTTGATGATTTGATTATCTTGCTTGCCTCATCTTCATTAATGAACACTGCAACTTCTTTCTTATCGCTATGATCTTTCTTGTCTTTTTTTGTCTTATCTTTTCCACCTTGTGATTTTTCACTTGATGAGACGGATTTGTTCTTACTGCCCATGATTTAACATTTGAATTCCTATTTATAAACGAACAAAAACTTTCTTCATTTCAACTTTATTAACTCTTGAATTATTGTTATAACAATGGGTTTAGTTTCAAAAGGTTCACAATGTAATGTTGACGGTTGTGAAAATGATGCGGTACGTTCACTAAATACAAAAAAAGTTGAAGATGCGGGATTACGTCTTAACGCATCTGGTAAAAAATCTGGTCTATGTAAGGAACACTACAAAGAATGGAAAAAGGCTACAAAAGATGACCGTTCATTAGAACGTGCTAGATATGAAAGAGGCTAATCTAGGGTTTACAATTTGTTAATGTGTAAAGTTTTTGTTTGATTTTCTCTAATTCGTCATCATTGTCAGTTTCCATGGCTGCTTCTTTTAATGTTAGTAGCATATTTGTATTGAATGAGTTTAATGCAATAGAACTTTCTCCTGCTAGATTTTGTTCAATACATGATTCTATTTCCTGCATTACTGCGTTTTTACTTTGAACTTCTATAGCAATAGGGCTTTCTATAGTAATGTCAGTTTGACTAAAAAAATATGCAGACGATGAAAAACCAATAATTGCCACTACTGCTATTATGATTGGAAACACCTTATCCATGTTTTATTTGAAAAATAAGCACTTTTAATTTTTTACACACACCGAATCATTTACATTGAAAAACAAATTCTTTTTGATATGGCTAAAAGAAAAGAAGGAAAACATGCACGATTTGCAGATCAAAAAGCTGCTCGAAGAAAGGCTAACAAAAAATCCTAATCTAAGTTAATATCTGATTTTTTTAAAATGTCTGCAAATTTGTCTGGCACTTTACTGGCTGATTTTTGTAGTGTTTCATAATAACTGTCTAATTTTTTGTAAATTCTTTTTTGTTCTCTTGGTTCTTCATTTGATAATGCATAAAGCGCTAACATTGGAAATGCAATTGTAGAATCTGTATATACTGTGATCAAATCCTCATGTGAATCTTGTACTTTGCCCCAACTTTTTCCTTCTTGTAATGTTGCACCTGATAATCCTCCTGTATCTGGACGTGCATCTGTAATTTGAATAATGTAATCTTGTCCTCCATGATCTTTTCGTAAAATTTGATCTAACAGTGGTCCTGTTTGTTGTGCAGTATTTTTTGGAACACCTCCTCCTAATTCTAAAATTCCTGATTTTTTTGAATTGTATACGATAGCTGCTTGCTCTATTATCTCTTTAACAAAATCTAAATTAAATTGTTTATTTTTTAATCTGTGAACTGCTAAATTCATTGCAAGAGATGAATCTTTGAGTGTTGATACGTATACTGGAACATCTAATTCATATGCTGTTGTAAGAAAACTTTTCTCAGGAAATTTTGATTTTTCTTTACTAATTTGACCCAAAACATTACAAAATTCTGCAGTTGTAAATGGTTTTTCTGAAAATTTATTTTTAAATACGTTTTGTATGATGTTGTCTTCTAATTCCAATGTCTCATAAAATTTAACATAGACATCTCTAATCCTTACAATTTCTTTCTCATACAATATGTTGTCATCAACATCGAAATGACCCTGTTTTACCGGCAATCCCCATGCAAAATGATCTTCATGGTAAACATTAGCACCTGTTGTAACAATCCAATCAACAAATCCTTTTTCTAAAAGAGTTTTGATAATTCCTCCAAATCCTACCGGTGTCATTGCACCTGCAACAGTTAAACAAATGGTTGCATTTTCTTGAATCATTTTTTGGTATAATTTTGCAGCCTCCCCTAATTGTCTTGCATTAAATCCTGAATTTGCATAAATCTCAATTAATTCTTTTACTGTTGTCTTAGAATCAAGTTTAATGTGCGGTATGTCTTTTCCTTCAAAATGATGGTGATTCACACAAAAATTCACACTGCAAGTAAAATAAGTTTTAGGATCTAGGATCTAATGTTACGTGAACCATCGTCATCATCTGACTTGCCAACATGTTCTTTCACCATTTTTGTTACGTCATCGATAATGTCACAAAGGTGTACATCCACTTCTGTACTGAACATAAGCAATCCATCTTTTCCACAAGCCATTGTTATTCTATTTACTTTTTCGTATCTAGTCATGGCAAATTCTGGCTCTCCTATTTCTGCAGAAAATTGTTTTCGTGTCTTCCATCTCATAATTGCTTGAGTCATAGATTTTTTTGTTTGATCTTTATCAAAATGACGAGCAGTACCATTTTGCATTTTTTCATAAACATCTCCGCTAAAGGAATTATACACTCCTACATAACGGATCTTTTCACTTGACTCCAATAATGCATTACAAAGTTTTCCGTAGTCCATAACAAAAGAGGTTCACTAGTAAATGTGTTATAAGTATTCTTTTTTCTTTTAATATGGTAATTCATTATTTAAAATATGAAATTTGTGGATGTTCCAGATTCAAAAAGAATTGAAAAAGAACCTGATAATAGAAATGTGATCTTTTCTGATGGAAAAATTACACAAGATGGTGTTGAAATTAAACAAATTGAATTGTTACAATATAAAATTAAAACAGATGAAAATTTAGGTGAATATTCAGTAATTACTGCTTTGGTTGATACAGATCAAGGCCAAATTGAAATTCTTTATGATGAAGGATATAGAGGTGATGATGCACTAAATGAATCTGCAAATATGCTTATACAGAATTTAGGTTTATCTGGATTAATTCTTCGTAGTTTAATATCATTAAAAAACAAACTAGGAAAAATTGAAAAGTAAAAACTACCATTACAAATTATCTGTTGATGATAAAAAACCAAAATGTGCATTATGTGAAAGTGCTTGTTCTTATTATTGTAATATGAATGACCTCTATTACTGTGAAAAACATGTAATTGGACACGATGAAAATGAATCTTGATTGTTTAATACATAGTGATTTAATCTCTTTACGTTGGACGACACTCATAGGAATCAATGCATTGAGAAAATTGCATTAAAAATCTCTGATGAAAAAATTTCTTTGGATGAACCATCCACTGAAAACATTGAATATCTACAAAAATTTGCAATGACACTAGGTGTAGATAATTCGATCACAGATGAAGTGGTTAATGAAGCATTTTTGTACATTGCAATGAAAAATGCAAAAGATGTTGATCCCTTAACTAAAGGTGATGAGTTTGGTGCAGGGTTTAGTTAGCTGTTCAATGATTTGAATTTTTTTATTGCTTCTTTTGCCAATTCTTCTGCATTTTTTTGGTCAAATTTAGTAGGATCTTCATTTGCATAGTGTTCATCCTTTTTGTCTTTCTTTTCTTTCACGATGTGAGATATGTTTTAAGCAAATTATAAGTTGTGGCAAATATTCCAGTCAATATGAGAATTTTACAACTACACTGTGATAACATCTCATATGAGGCCACAAAAAAAGAAATAAAATCTGCTGAGGAAATTGATCCAAAACCTGTATCTATTGATGAAGTTGTTGTTTGTTTTGTAGCTGTGGAAGAAGGTGACGATGATAATGTGGCTTTAGATGCAATTTCACAAATAAAAGAATCTATGCAAAAAATTGGTTGCAAAAAATTATTATTATATCCATATGCTCATCTTAGTGCAAATTTGTCTGCACCATCAACTGCATTATCATTGCTAAAATTAATGGAATCTGAATCCTCTGAACTAGAAGTTAGCCGTGCACCATTTGGTTGGACAAAATCATACAATGTAAAAGTAAAAGGTCATCCGTTAGCTGAAAGTTCTAAAGTAATTACTCCTGGAGATAAAAAAGACGATACTTCAACTGCGTTAGAATCTGAATCAAAAATAAAATCATATTGGCATATCTTGTCACCTGATGGCTCTATGGTTGAATTTGATAAATTTAATTTCTCAAAACATAAAAAATTAGAGATACTTGCAAAGTATGAATCTGATAAAAAAAGAACTGTTGATGAACCTCCTCCACATGTAGCATTAATGAAAAAATTGGCAATAGCGGATTATGAATCTGCATCAGATCATGGAAATATGAGATATTTTCCAAATGGTCGTTTAATCAAAGGATTATTGGAACAATATGTTACAAACAAAGTAAAAGATTACGGCGGGTATGAAGTTGAGACTCCAATAATGTATGATTCTCATCATCCTAGTATGGAGAGTTATTTCAATAGATTTCCTGCAAGGCAATACAATATCGATGCTGATGGAAAAAAATTATTTCTAAGATTCGCTGCATGTTTTGGACAATTTTTAATGGCACATGACTTTCAAATGTCTTACAAAAATTTACCATATCGATTATACGAATTAACTCGTTACAGTTTTAGACGTGAACAATCCGGTGAACTGGTTGGTCTTAGAAGATTACGTGCATTTACAATGCCTGATTGCCATGCATTTTGCAAAGATATCCCGCAAGCTATTTCTGAATTTAGAAAACGTTTTGATCTATCACGTGATGTATTGTCAAACGTAGGAATTCAACATGATGATTATGAAATGGCTATACGTTTCACAGAGGACTTTTACAATGAAAATAAAGAATTTATTTTAGAAATGGTGAAAAAATTAGATAAACCTGTATTAGTTGAAATGTGGAAAGAACGTTTTTTCTATTTTGTTTTAAAATGGGAATTCAATTTTGTGGATAATCTGGGAAAAGCATCTGCATTATCTACTGACCAAATAGATGTAGAAAATGGTGAAAGATATGGAATTGAGTTTGTCGATGAAAATAACTCTACAATAAATCCTATAATTTTGCATAATTCTCCTAGCGGTGCAATTGAACGTGTCATGTATGCGTTACTTGAAAAATGTGCTAAAGATGCAAAAGAAGGAAGAAAACCAATGTTTCCTTTATGGTTGGCTCCAACACAAGTTCGTATAATTCCTTTAACAGATGATTTCTTGGAGTTTTCTCAAAAACTTTCTGATAAATTGACTGCACAAAACATCCGTGTGGATATAGATGATAGAAATGAATCAATTGGAAAACGCATACGTGAATCTGAAAAAGAATGGATTCGATATGTACTTGTAATTGGAGAAAAAGAGGTTGGTTCAGAGAATCTAAGTGTTCGTGATAGAACACAACGCGAAGTAAGAGAAATATCATTTGATAATTTTGTGGAAGAAATTACTACTCAGAATGCAGATAAACCTCATTCTACCCTAAACCTCCCTCCGCTTTTATCTAAACGACCAATCATCCAAGTTTGATGGATAACTTATCTTTCCTTCTTTGTGGTTAAATAGAAATTTTGTAATTATGCCATATGCATGGAAAATTACTAATCTGTACTGATTGTGGGGAATCTCACAAATATTGTTTCTGCGAAGAGCCTCCGTGCAAAGCCGATTGATTGGGCATTACTTTATTTTAAAGTGAATTGAAATCTGTATAATGAGTTACGCTGATTTGTATTTGACTAGTTCTCCAAAAATCATCTCTCCATCCGATGATTCTGAACCTATAGCTACATTATTTGGAATTCCATTCGATTCCACTCATTCATACAAACCTGGATGTAGGTTTGGCCCTGACGTAATTCGAGATGCGTTTAACAATATTGAAATCTTCATGCCAAAATTTGGAGTTGATTTAGAACAAGTTAACATTCAAGATTTAGGAAATTTAGAACATACTGTTGTTGCTCAAAATATGATTGACATGGTTAGAAAAACTACTAATGAATTAAAAGATACATCAAACCAATTAATCATTCTTGGAGGGGAGCATTCACTAACTTATGGTAGTTATTTGAGTTATCCAAAAGATACTGGATATGTTGTATTTGATGCACATTATGATTTACGAGATGAATATGCCGGCACTAAACTAAGTCATGCAGCATATCTGAGACGAATTGTAGAGGAAAGAGGTCCTGAAAACATTATTCATGTTGGGGCTCGCGCATTTGTTAAAGAAGAATTAGAATTTTTAACTGAAAATAACATTCAAACTATATCTGATTCTGAAATTAGAGATGGCAATGGTCCAAAATTATTAGAACAGATGACTGAAAAATTTGATAATCTCTATGTTAGTATTGATCTTGATGTTTTAGATCCTGCTTTTGCTCCTGGAGTTGGAAATCCTGAAGCAATTGGAATTACTTCTCGTGAATTATATGATATGATGATTGCTCTAAAAGATAAAAAAATCAAGGCTGCAGATATTGTTGAATTAAATCCTATGTTTGATAATGGCTCTACTGCATCTTTGGCAGCTAGAATGATTTCAATTATAATTGCAATGAACCAAAAGTGAGGAAATGTATTGTTAAATAATTTACGTGATTCTCTAAAACCTGTATTACAAAAAATTGGAAAATCATTTGCAGCTACGGGTTTATCTCCAAATGTATTTACGGGCATAGGTTTGGTATTGGCATTTGTTGCATCAATAATTTATGGAATTGGTTATGAATACTCATTAATTTTAGGTGGTATTGCATTATTGGCCTCAGGTTTTTTTGACATTGTTGATGGGCAGGTTGCGCGTTATGCAAATAAAATGTCAAAATCTGGTGGG
>Ga0208639_1001221_pt1 | contig 17187 bp, 18 predicted proteins | sample ETNtaG_33_FD_185772 | JGI IMG/M metagenome (GOLD analysis project Ga0208639, IMG submission 185772) | Marine microbial and viral communities from oxygen minimum zone, Eastern Pacific Ocean - ETNP201310SV76 (SPAdes) (version 2) | ecosystem: Environmental > Aquatic > Marine > Oceanic ...
GGTGGTGTAAACATGAGAAAGGTGTCCTATTTTTTGCACTAAAACTTTTTTACCTTTCCCGATTGTTTTCTCCGCTTGGTTCCCCCGCCAATTACGCAATACCACCTGCCAGCTCTGATGAGAGGAGACTGTTCCCCATGCAATTAACGGAACAGGCCATACAGGCGTACGCCGGACAAAGGCGCAAAATGATCGAAGAACAGCTGGTGAATCGGGGCATCAAGGACCTTGCGGTAATGGAGGCTATGAGCCGCGTACCGCGCCATCTTTTCGTAAATTCCTCCCTTCAGCACCGTGCTTATGGTGACTGTCCTCTGCCTATCGGCGAGAACCAGACGATTTCACAACCCTACATCGTGGCGTTGATGACCCAGACTCTTCAGCTGAAGGGTGAGGAACGGGTCCTAGAGATTGGTACCGGGTCAGGTTATCAGACGGCCATTATGGCCGAGTTGACTGCGCAGGTGTTTACGATTGAACGGGTCAAGCCCATTGCCCGAAAGTCGAAGGAATTGTTGGGCCGATTGGGGTATGCAAACATTGTATTCAAAGTTTTCGATGGCACCTATGGTTGGCGCGACCAGTCGCCTTTCGATGCGATTCTTGTAACCGCGTCAACCCCGGAAGTTCCCTCGGCGTTGTTGGAGCAGCTATCCGACCGAGGACGTCTGATTGCACCCGTGGGCGGCAAGGAGGATCAAGCCCTTGTCGTGTTCAACAAAAGCGGAGACCGCTTGGTCCGGCGTGAAATCGGAAGATGTAAGTTTGTGCCGCTCATTGGTAAATTTGGTTGGCCAGAGGAAGAACAGACCAATGAGTAACCAGGGGAACCTTATTTTATTTGTCCTAACAAAGTTTTTTTCAACTTGCTAGTTGGTCATTTTCTTGATCAGGTAGTAGACCTTGCCTCGCTCGTAGTAGCGCCCCGCTTTTGCGCCGGCGCGATCCCCCATGCCGAAGTAGAAGTCTGCCCGTCCGGCTCCTCGGATCGCGTTTCCAGTGTCCTGGTCGATCACGAATCGGGAAAACTTCTCCCATCGCGTGATATTGTTGTTCTTATCCAGAATGGGTTTGCGAAGTTGAACATAGGCAAGTCCGCCGGCAGGATAAATTGTTTTGTCGGTAGCTATAGAGCGCCCTCCCACCAGTTCTCCACCACCTGAACCGCGAGGTCCCCCATCGTCTACCAGTGAAAAGAAGATATAACGTTTATTTTGAAAAAAATATTTTGGAATATCCTCGGGATGTTCACGAAAATATTTTTTAATTCCCTGCATCGACCCCTGTCCCAATTCGATCACACCATCCTCTATCATGCGCCTGCCGAGTCCGCCGTATTTATAGTTGTTGGCACCTGCAAAGCCTACGCCCTGCGTGGATCCGTCCAGATACTGGAGCAGGCCGGAGCCTTGAACGTGCAGAAAAAAACGGTCAACGTCGTCCCTCAGCCAAGCGATTTCCAGTCCATGCCCTTCAAGGATTCCTTCGCCGTCGATCTGTCCGCGGGTGTATTGACGCCATTCACGTGCGTTGGGTGAAGACGATTCGAGCACCTCGTAACCCGCTCTGTGTCCGATGAACTGGATTGGTTGGGATGTATCCGGCAGTTGGTAAAGCGGATAACGGTACTCCTCAGTACGCACTCGGCTGGCTTCAAGAATCGGAGCGTAGTATCCGGTGAAAAGCACCTTTTTGCTTTTCCCATTACCCACACGGTGTACGACATATTCATCACGAAGGCGACGGCTAAATTCTTCCGGTGGCAGGTTTTCGTCGATGAGTTTTAAAAATGATTTCAAGGTTTCCTCTAGCCAGCTCCGAGTCACCATCAACTCGCCCAGGCGCTCGGCTTTTGACGGATCGGTCGATGTCATCGCCAGCAACTGGTTATGGACCGCGTTCCGCAGAGAACCCGGATCCATATCATCGAGAAAAATTTTTGGCTGAATGGCTTTGGACTTGAGGAGAGAGTGGTCGGCTGTTGAATCTTCCTGTGGCAGATTTTTTGGATGAATCCCCCGCTCCCGATACCAGAACGGAGGGTGCTCAGGTGGGGGCGAGAGGTCTGGGCGTTTAGCGCGTTGCGACTGGTAGATCTGATCCGTATCCTTGGAGCTTGTGTCGTCAGGTCTGGGCGTGAAAACCGAACAGGAACTGAAAGCCAGGGGAGCCGCCAGTGCAATTGCCAGAATAACGCCTCGGTAGCCGGACCGTTTAGTCGGGTAATCTTGCATCAGGTTGATTCGGATCGACATACTATTCCTATCTCGTCACTGCATCTCGTCGATGGCCTGGTTGGCTAGACGGTCGCATCGCTCGTTTTCCACATGTCCAGAGTGACCGCGAATCCAGACCCAGGAAACTCTATGTCGCCGGTTAAGTCGATCGAGCTCTACCCAAAGCTCCTTGTTCTTTACCGGCTGTTTGCTAGAGTTGATCCAGCCCTTGCGAATCCAACCGTCGATCCATTCCGTCATTCCCTTGACCAGGTACTGAGAGTCTGAGGTCAGCACAACCTCACAGGGATCTTTGAGCTGGTTGAGAGCCACAACGGCGGCGGTGAGTTCCATGATATTGTTCGTGGTTTTCTCGGCCGACCCCCGGAACTCTTCCGCCTTTCCCTTGATTCTGATAATACTTCCGTATCCGCCGGGCCCTGGATTTCCCCGGCAGGCGCCGTCGGTAAAAATCTCGACTTTTTTCATACATCCACAAAATCATCCGGTCCGTTCTTGCGGACGGCCCGAGTTGCGTTATTGGTTCCAATGAAAGAGGGGCTGATAGGGACAATTTCCGGAGCAGGCGTGTGTCGCAGATTTGACGGCCGCCCCCTACCCAGCTCCAGGTCCCGTAAAGGGATACTCAATATAACATATTATTTTTATTGAAGATAGAAAGTTTTTACTGCTCTCTGTCCCCGCAGTATTTTAGAAACTAGTTCTGTTTGGTTGGTGTTTAAGGTAGCCTGAAAGCCTTCGTGAAGGATTGAAAAAGTATGTTAAACCAAATCTTCTGCCTTGGTTTTTCCACCGGTGTCCGGCGGGAGTCCAGGATTGGTTAAGAGTCGACCCATGGAACCATCTGCTCAGGGACCATCAGCCTCGTTCCAATGCATCGATGCCATTGAAGTGAGTTTGTGTATTGAGAAACAGGGACTTGCTTTTTACGAGAAAGCGGTCAAAGGCGCGGTGGATGTGCGTGTTCGGGAAATGTTTTCTCGGCTGGCAGGAGAGGAAAAGGAACATATCCAGTCTCTGCAGACCAAGGCCCAGTTTCTTCAGCCGGCCGTAGTGAAGAATTCGATTTCCCGGAAAAGCCAGGTCCATGCTTTTATTGCCGAGGAGCTCGAGGGAAAGGTTTTTCCCGTTTACGGGGTAGGAGGGGCCGAACCTGGAACAGCTGGGAACGATCTGGAGGCGCTTGAAATAGGAATCGAGGCTGAAAAGAGGTCGATTGAAGTGTTGGAGCAGTTGATCAAGCGCGAAAAGAAAATTGATGTACGCGCAATTTTTTCTCACCTCGTGGTAGAAGAGAAAAGGCATCTGGCCGCTCTGGAGGAGTTGAAGCAATCTTTAAGCTAGGCGGCGGATCTTAAAGATAAAGAGTGGAGGGGTTTTTATTTTTCGGAACCAACTTATTGTTGGTACCAGGGGTGTAGTTATGATGTCCTGCCTTTCAGGGTGGCGCAGACGAGGTACTCTGGTTCAGTGGTGATCCAATCGATTAGGCCCTTTAGAAATGGGCGGGTTTGAAAACTAGCTTGCAGGCCGCAAGGGTCTGGCAGGTAGATATGCACAGCATTTCCGGAAAACGGGTTTTGATTAGTACAATCCACCTGGCAAAAGACCTCTCACGGATTTGACTTTTTCGCTAGGGCGGGGTGAAATGGGGGGCAGTCCTCTCCGGTTTGAAGGGTAGAATTCCTTTAATCAAAATGGTTTGACACCTTTTCTGGGGAAGTGGTATTATTGCCAATTCTCAAACGGCCAAAGTATAAACTTTCACGTCATTCAAAGGATTATAAGGATGAGTCATTATCAAGTTCAGGCTGGTCCGGAGGCGTTTCTGCCACCTGCGGCGGCATCAATGGGCAATGTTTTACCCGATCCGGGGGAAGCGCATATAGAAGGTAGAGTTGTACCGGAGGAAGAGGCATTTGAACATTGCGCCAAAAAACTTTTGGAAGCCAAAGTTCCGACAATTTTTCCGGGACCGCTGGTGCTTTGGGAATGGAACGATCATGTTGCTGACAAAGCCAAGGCAATTCGCGAACTGGCCAATGAAGTTCCTATGCGGTTAATCCCCATGGCGGATTACCGACCCAAATATCCAAAAATTAATGCTGAAGTAGAAATCAACCCTAACCATCCCAATCTAACCATCTGGCATAACAAGATTGATGTCTGTATTTTTGTTGGGGTTCATTGCCACCAGGCTAACCTGGCTCTTAAGATTATCCGCGGGGGTACAAGCTGCTACACGATAGCAATGTGTGCGGAGGCCGGGCACGAGGATGCTTGTCTTTCGTTTCGTGACGCGAATGTGGAAAAGGTCAGGAAGCTCATTGCAGCGGTGAAAAAATTAAAATCTCAGGGGATGAAGTCTCAAGCCAATCCTTTTACGCAATTTAAGATGGACAGGACGGGCTTGGTTACTGAGGCTTCCTGAAATTGACCAGACAGTGTATTTTTTTTTAAGAGTGTTTTGATTTTAAATTACGTCGAGCGCTCTTTAATTTAGGAGTAGATCATATGAATAAACCGGCGGAGCTTAAAGACAAGAGAATCATTGCGTCGAGCCACGTGAAACTGGGTCAGAAGAACCGGAAAGGCCAAGCCTATACGGATATTAACGACATTTTTTACAAATCGGAGCAAAAACCGAGTTTTCTTACAGGTAGCGAGGTCATCAAGGAGGCTATCCGGCGCGCAAGCGTGGGGACTTCTGTGGCCTATCCTATCACTCCTCAGAGTGAAGCGGCTGCTTTGATTGGTGAACTCTATGCGGAAGGATACTTGGATGAATATTTTCGCGGTGAGAGTGAGTTTGCGGTAATGGGTCAGTGTGCGGGGTCTGCCTTTGGTGGACACCGGGTATTCACTACCACCGCTGGTCCTGGAACTTTGCGCGCCATAGAGAATTTCCCCATGTGGGCGGGCTCGCGTCTGCCAATCCAGGTATGCGTGACTTGTCGCGGTATCAACTCACCACTCAGTATTCAACCTGACACGCTAGAAATGCATTACCTTCTCGAAGCCGGAATGCTGGTCTGGCACGCCGAAACGGCGCAGGATCTGTTCGATTTCATTTTGAAGGGGTTTATTGTTGCCGAGCAGCCGGATGTGCACGTTCCTTTGGCGACCTGCTGCGATGGATTTTTCGTAACCCATACCAAGGACACAGTGAATCTGCCCTCTGACGAAATGTGTCTGACCCCTTATGATCCATACAAATCTCCGGTTCCGTGTATGGATATGGAGACTGCACCGATTCGTATGATGCGTGATCCTTTCGTTATGAAATCGAATTATATCAGCTACTCGACCCACGCTTCGTGGCAGCAGGAAATCCATGCCGCGGTCGAGCGGTCTCGCAAGCACACGATTGCGTTGCTTGATGGTTTGATAGATGAACATAATACAGACAGAGAGATCTTGATTGTTTCGTCTGGGACAGCTGTTTCACAGAGTCGTGAGGCGATCCGGCTTCTTGAGGAGGAAGGAATCAAGGTGGGCTTGGTTAAAATTAAAACCATCCGTCCGTTTCCCTATGAAGAGATTCGCCGAGCCACGAAGAACGCCAAGCATATTTTCGTTCCAGAGTTTAACGTCGTCGGGTGGTTGGCACGCGAGATCAAGGCTACCATTCCGGACAACGAACGGGTTTACGTGGGGCCGCATGTGGCGGGCGGCATGACCATGCCGTCTGAGGTTATCGCAGAAGAAATCAAAATACATCTGGGGATAAAAAATGCGGCCGCTGGCAGGTAGTGGAAGTTAGACCAGGTGGGATTTTATTGTAATCATTTCCCCGATTGGGAATTTTAATTTAAAGAGGTTCGCTAATGAGTAAGGAAAAGATCAGTATCTGTGAAGACCTTAAGGATATCATGCCGCCGGAGTACCAGGAGTTGGTTGAATCGGCGACGTTCGGCAATCAGGACAGGGGGTGGAAAGATATTGGCTCATCCAAAGAATTGATTGAGCAGCACTCCTTGTGTGCCGGTTGTCCGGAAGCTCTTGCCTTCCGTTATATTCTGGCCAGCCTGCCGGCTCCTGAGGACACAGTGTTTGTCGGTTCCACGGGGTGTACCAGCTTGGTGTTCCCGCATGTAGCGGTTCAAAATATTCACTCCCTCTTTGGCAATCAGAATGCGATTGCCTCGGGTTTGAAGCGGACTTTGAAGGCTCGTTTTCCAGAAGTGGAGAAAGATGTAGTTGTTCTGGCTGGAGATGGGGCAACGGTGGACATTGGACTGGATATGACCATGCAGTCCTGGTTCCGTCTGGAAAAATTCACCACCATTTGTTTTGACAATGAGCTGTATGCTAATACGGGTGGTCAGGAAAGCGGTCTGATGCAGCAAGGGTTTGTTGCCAAGATGGCTCCCAAGGGTAAAAACTTCGAAAAAGTGCGGTTAGCTGAGATTGCCCGGGAAGCAGGCTGTGCCTACGTTGCCATGTTGACCGTCAGCAAGCCAAATCGTGTTGAACAGGTCATTAAGAATGCTGTCTACGTGGCAAGAGAAGTTGGACCTACATTTGTTCAGCTTTATACCCCCTGCATTCTTGAGATTGGAAAGCAGAGCATGGAGGGACTGGATGAAATGAAGGGTGCCGAGTCGATCGGCAGTCGGTTTGTAATGAAGGAATATGTTACAGATGAAGCCCAGAAACTGTTGGATTCCATCAAAGAAGAAACAAAAGCTAGAAAAAAAGCTGCTAAAGAAGCTAAAAAGCCGGTCAACGTATAAAGAAATAGGAGTAGAAGAGCTATGGCCAGGATGAATATCCGTATTTCAGGTTTGGGTGGTCAGGGAGCGGTAACCGCTGCCCATCTCTTGGCCATGGCGGCCAATCGGGATGGTAAGTTTTCTATCTCGAATCCGTTTTTCGGTGCGGAAAAGAGAATGGCGCCCGCCGAAAGTTATTGCAGAGTTGGTTCAGAACGCATTTATGACCGCGGTGAACTGGTGTTTCCGGATGTCGTTATGATATTTCATCCTCAGGTTATCACCATGCAGAAAAGCTATACAGCGCCTTTCTATTCAGGGATCCAGGAAAATGGCATGATTATTATCAACACACCCTCTGATCTGCTTAATGATGAAGATCGTGAAACTTTAGAGAAATTAAATGTTAAGGTATTCAACCATGACGCAACCAAGCTTGCCTTAGATATTGGTAAGACGGAACTTTCTACTAACATGGCAATGATTGGCGCTTGTGCGGGGGTGACGAAAATAGTCAGCTTGGAAGCTTTGGATGGTGCTCTTCAGGAACGATTTGGAAAGAAGTTCATTGCTTCCGGTGGTACGGCCTCTCTTGATGAAGCTATTAAAAAGAAATACAAGAAGAAGAATGATCTTCTTAAGGCTAACATGGAGTGTATTACAGAGTCTTACAGTTTGGCCCAGGCATGGGCAGAGAAACAAGAAAACCTACAGTTAGTCGCGGTCTAGTTGCATTTAAAGAAACAAACAGTCGGCTATAGAGTTTAATCATTTACTGATGAGGAGAATTCTCGAGTGTATAACGTAGCGTGGGTAGACGGTGAAAAATGTATCGCTGAAAAAGGTTGTCGACTGTGTATCATGTACTGTCCTGAATCAGACTGCATCATGTTGGATAAAAACACCACGAAGGCCACGGTTGTTGAACCTCGCTGTAAAGGCTGTGATCTGTGCAAGGTGGTTTGCAGTACTCACAATGCAATCACCATGTTCCCTGTGGATGCGACAACTGGAAAGGTAATAAGGGAGGATAAAGAAGCGGAAGCAGCTGCCTTGGGTTAAACTCATTCTAGATAAATAAACTTTGCAACTCCCAACCCATGGTGTCTAAACTCCATGGGTTTTTTTGTTTCAAATATCAGGTCGTCTTTCCTTCCATTTTTTTGCACTTCAGGTGCCGCTTGGGCATCTAACATATCCAACCTAAGCTTATATTTTAAGACCCGAAATGGAGAACTATTCTCATGACAGAAATAACAACTCGCGCGACCGATTGCGAGCTCTGTAAGGAAACCTACACTCCGGTTCTGGGGCCAGAAGAAGGGCAGAAAAGCTACCAAATTTATTGCTCTTCCTGTGTCAACTGGATGGTCGTCGGACGATCCAATCCGCTTCGTATTGCTCTGTGCGAGGTACTGGGCGTTCGTGGTGAGGCGCTGGCTCTAGCCCTGCAAACCTGCCTCGCTCCCTGTGGGTGCGGTTCCCAGTTCAGTCACGATGCCGGTGGGCGTTGCCCGGTTTGCGTAGAAAAAATCGAGGCTGAAATGCAAGGTAGACCCCCAGTCGAAAAGGATTTTAGGAATCCTTGGAACCCGAAAGAACTAAAAAAACTAGAACCGAAATTTTTTGAATATATCCTCGGCAAGACGGATCAGGAGGAGATCAATTTGAATCAACTCATCGAAAAGTTTGAGGCGGGTGAGATCGATGGAGAAGCATACATGGATGGGATTGAGTCACTCCAGTCCCGCGAGTCCAATGAGATTGCGGTTGTCCAGGCGTGGGCGGTCACGGTAGGGCCCGATCAGGTATTTGCTGCCGCCGAGGAACATGGTCTCATCGAAAAATACGGAACGCGTATCTTGGTCAACATCGCTTCCGCCCTGGAGATGACGACCGGACAGCCTGTCTTGACTACTTTAAACGGGATAATGAAGCAGTTTGACGGAGAGGTGCAACAGGAACTGCGGACCTTCATTGCCAAGATCGGCGGGGGATTTTAGAGGCAGGTGAAAAAAAAGAATTGATCTCGATATTCCATTGATCTAAATAATCGCAAACCTGTAAATAGCGATCCTCCTCTTTACTTTTGAAAGGGCGTCTCGAAACTGGGGCGCCTTTTCTTGTTCGGAAGCCTTTTCCCCAAGTCCTTGAGGTGTTCCTCACTCTGTAAAAGCTTTCACCGTCTGATCTACCGAAGAAAGATACGATTCACCGAACAGGTTGAAGTGGTTGAGCAGGTGGTAGAGGTTATAGATGGGCTTGCGTTCGGCATAACCTGGCTGAAGAGGGAAGGCCTCGTGGTAGGCATCGTAGAAGGTTTGTGGGAGCCTCCCGAACAGTTCGGTCATGGCGAGGTCGGCTTCCCGCGGGCCGAAATAAGTGGCAGGATCGAAGATGCAGGGTACCTGACCGGGCCCAGCGAGATAGTTTCCCGACCACAGGTCGCCGTGGAGCAGGGCAGGTGTTTCGTCTGCAAGGCCCAGTAGATTTTCTAGCCTCTCCGCAAATCGATCGAGACGCCGATCTATGTCTCTCGGAAGTCCCCGTGTTTTTCTTGCCAGTTCCTGCTGGAAACGGATCCGATGATCCCGGAAGAAGGTGACACCATCGGATTCTAAGGTATTCTTCTGGATGGTTCTCCCGATGAAGTTGTCATGGTCGAGCCCGTACCGGTCCTGCGTCACTCGGTGCACGGCGGCAAGGGCACGTGCAAAGCGGATGTGAAACCTTCCCCCGGTCGAGGAAGGTTCAATGTACTCAAGAATCAGGAATCGTGGCTTAGATCCGGGATCAATACCCAAGGGCCGAGGTACACGAGGCCCGTCCTTGGTTTCCCCCAGCAGTTGTAGGCCCTTGACTTCGGCTGCAAAAAAGTTTTCTGGTGGGTGGTCGTTATATTTTAGGAAGACCTTTTCACCATTGGAAAGGGAAAGGACTTGGGTCTGGTTGATGCAGCCACCGCCGGTCGAGATCGAGGTTTTTATTTGAATGGATTCGCCGTAAGCGGATTTCAGAGTCCGGAGGAGGTCTTCCTTCATAGAGCATTCAATAAATGCGATTCAATATGCTTGAGGAGGGGCGGGCAGGTGCGCTCGACAATTTGAAATACCGTTTCGAAACCCCTCTCCCCCCCATAGTAAGGATCGGGTACATCCAAATCGCCGTTGCTTTTGGGATCGAAAGTCCGGAAGAGCATGAGCTGATCCTCAGAAATCGACTTGGGAGCCAGTTTTCTTAGCTCAGAGAGATTGAATCGGTCCATTGCCAGTACCAGATCGAACCGGTCAAAGTCTTTCGATTGAAACTGCCGTGCCCGGTTTTTGAGTTGGATACCCTTACTCTGTGCTGTCAACCGCATTCGATTGTCAGGGAGGTCGCCCGTATGCCAACCACTGGTTCCAGCAGAGGAAACAATGATTTTGTTATCCAACCCCGCGCGGGTGACCAAGTTTTGGAACATACCGTGGGCCAGCGGCGAGCGGCAAATATTTCCCAAACAGACAAAACTGATTTCGACGACCTCTTTCATCTCAGCGATTGATTTGGCGGTGGATTATGTTTAAGATGGGCTCCGTTTCAAGCGGTACACAGCTCTATTTTATGTACTATCCGCTACTCTATCAACCTCAAACTCTGACCTCAAAAACTAGAAAGAGAGGCTCTGTTGATTCCACGATACACCTTGCCCGAGATGGGCGCCCTCTGGGAGCCCGAATACAAATTTAACACCTGGCTCAAGATCGAGATTCTGGTGTGCGAAGCGTTGGCACATCGTCGGGAAATTCCCGCATCGGCTGTCAGCGAGATTAAGAAAAAGGCAAAATTCGATATTGCGCGCATCGACGAAATTGAAAAAGAGGTTAAGCACGACGTTATCGCGTTTCTCACCTGTGTTTCGGAAAACGTTGGTGAGGCAAATCGCTATATGCACCTAGGGCTCACGTCGTCCGATATCTTGGACACCACGTTGGCGGTGCAATTGAAGGATGCTGCGAAACTGATTCTCAAAGAGCTCGAATCCTTTCGTGATGCGGTTCGCGAACAGGCCTTTCGTACCAAGGACGTACCTACGATCGGGCGGTCCCATGGGATTCATGCCGAGCCACTGACGTTTGGACTCAAACTTGCGGTCTGGTATGAGGAGACCTGCAGGAACATCGAACGACTGAAACGCGCGCGCGAACGCATTGCCTATGGGCAAATTTCGGGTGCGGTCGGAACGTTCTCCTGTGTCGATCCGGCGGTGGAGGAGTACGTCTGCAAAAAACTCGGACTGAAGCCTGCCCCGGTTTCAACGCAGGTCATCCAGCGCGATCGACACGCTGAATTTTTTACCACGCTAGCGATCATCGCCAGTTCAATCGAAAAGTTTGCAACTGAAATCCGGCATCTGCAACGCACCGAAGTGCTCGAGGTCGAGGAATTTTTTTCCGGTGGGCAAAAAGGCTCCTCCGCCATGCCGCATAAACGCAACCCCGTTATCTCCGAGCAAATGAGTGGACTGGCCCGCGTGGTGCGAGCAAACTCGCTTGCCGCCATGGAGAACGTGCCGCTTTGGCACGAGCGTGACATCAGCCATTCTTCAGTCGAGCGGGTGATCGGCCCCGACAGTACTATTCTAGTCCATTACATGCTAAGGAAGATGACCGGGCTGGTCCAGAAGATGATTGTTTACCCAAAAAACATGAAGAAGAACCTGGAATTGACAGGTGGGCTCTGTTATTCACAGACCGTACTTCTGGCGTTGGTTCGCAAAGGGCTTACTCGAGAAGAGGCGTACCAGCTCGTCCAGCGTAATGCCATGCGGGCGTGGGAAGGGAAAGGTTCTTTTCTGTCTCTGCTTAAGAGAGACAGCAAAATTAAAAAACACCTTTCCGGGAAAGAGCTGGGCCAGGTATTTAACTTAAAGACTCAGTTAAAGAATGTGGATAAAATTTTCAAGAGAATATTCAAGAACGCCAAAAAGAAATAGTGGTTTGACGTAGAAAAAAATATGTAAGGCCAAGAGAAAATTTTTAAATGGGTCGTGTGAAAGGTCTAAGACAATGAAACGTTTAGAAAAACTATACGAAGGCAAGGCTAAGATTCTCTATAAGACTGAGGATCCGACCCTCATGATCCAGTACTTTAAGGACGATGCCAGTGCATTTGATGGGGTCAAGAAGGGAACTATCGTTGATAAAGGAGTTATCAACAATCAGGTGTCGACCCGCATTTTTCAATTTTTGGAAGAAAACGGGATCAAAACTCACTTTGTGGATCACTTGAGTGACCGGGAAATGCTGGTCAAAAAACTGGACATCATTCCGGTGGAGGTGGTTTTGCGAAACGTGGGTGCAGGCAGTTTGTGTAAACGCCTTGGGGTTACGGAAGGGACGGAATTTGAGATCCCCATTTTGGAATTTTTTTACAAAAACGACGACCTGCATGACCCTCTAATCAATGATTGCCATGCCATCACCTTCGGTTGGGCGACGAAGGAGGAGCTGCAGGTGCTCCGGTCATCCGGGTACAGCGTCAACGAATTAATGGTGAAATTTTTCAAAGAACGAAAGATTCGGTTGGTGGACTTCAAGTTGGAGTTTGGCAGGCATGAGGGCGAGATACTGCTCGGCGATGAAATCAGTCCCGATGGGTGCCGCCTGTGGCACTGGGACACGGGTGAGAAGATGGATAAAGATCGCTTCCGGTTCAGTATGGGAAGCGTTGAAGAAAAATATCAGGAAGTCTACAACCTCGTTTGCTCCGATTTAGGATAGGCTAGGGGCATACTTGAAACCTCTCTAAATCCCCTTGCACTCTATTTTGACTGGCGGGATGTTTGCGCATTCGATGGATTCGGTCCTGCCGTTGGTTACGGCTGCGCAGGCAGTGCTTATACCGGTCATGATGGTTTCCTCTTTCGCCATCCCCTTCACTTTCTGGCAGGATTTTACGCCTTTGTACTCGACGCAAATTTCGCACTGGTGTTGGCTGCCTGACCATATCATCGTGAACGACAGATAGCCGATGAAGGCTAGGAATACGATGGTGACGATGCTCCCCTTGCTCATGACTTCTCTTCTTGGGTGGAATAGATTTTTGGGTTGGTCAAACCGTTAGATGTGAAGTAGTGTTTTCGGTAAAAGATCAACTCTTCCAGTGATTCGCGCACATCGATCGAGGCCTTGTGGCTTTCACTCTTCTTGGGAGGTTTGGGTCCGTCCGGATACCAGCGGCAGGTCAACTCCTTGATCGATGTGACATCGATGCTTCGGTAATGCAGGTAGTCGTAGAGTTTGCCCATATATTTGGACAGGAACCTCCGGTCATGCGCGATGGAATTGCCGCATAATGGGGATGTGTTCTCTGGGCAATACTGTTTGATGAATTCCAGAGTCTGCCGTTCCGCCTCGGCGACGGTAATTCTGGATTTGCGTACGCGCTCTATCAACCCCGAGGCGGTGTGGTGTTTCTGATTCCAGTCGTCCATCCGTGCCAAGATATTGTCTCCCTGATGAATGGCCAAGTCAGGCCCTTCGGCGAGGATATTGAGGTCGAAGTCGGTGACTAGGCTGGAAATTTCGATGATGACTTCCATGTCCGGATCCAGCCCGGTCATTTCTAGGTCCATCCATACCAGATTAAGTTTTGATTGTTTATCCATTAGCTGTTCCATTCCGGTGCAGTTGATATAACGAGCAGGGCCTGATAATAACAAAGGGGAACAGATCATAACAACCAGATCTGTTCCCCTTTTAGAGGAGGAGTTGGTGGAAATCGGCTAAGTAGCCCTTTCCACCCAGAAAGGAGGAGAAAAGTACTGTGGCTAGTATAGGGGGCAAAGATTAAAAAATAATTAACTAAACATTAAAATTTTTTAACATCTAGAAATAAAATATAGTTTTAAAAATCAATGGGTTGTTGGTTTGCTTGGGGCTGTACTTCACTTTTTTGGACCGGTCTTTTTAGAGGGGCCCTTGATTCTCGGGTCTTTTTGGATTGTGAAGAAGCGGGTCAGCGAAGGAAGGTTTTCGGATCAAAAACGGTTCTTTCGTAAGTTTCGCGGATCAGCTTCAGGTTGTTAGTGACCCAGAGATCGGAAAAGTTGGGGGGGAATTGTGCGAAATGTTTGATTTGTGCGCTCATGACCCGGGTGTTGCGGTGCCATGAAATATTTTTTTTCTTTTTGAACAATTGGGCTGCTTCAAGAATTACCTCTACGGCTTCTCCGGGGTTACGGTTGGCAAACAGGCAGAGCCCGAGCCCGACATAACCTAGCCCTTCTTCCGGGTTCAGTGCAACAGTTTTCCTGAAGGTGTCAACGGCTTCCTGGAATTTTCCGGTACCACTCAAAAAATTGGCGAGGTGGAAATGGGCGTCGAAGCTTTCGGGATCGACTAGAATTGCAGACCGGGCGGTATCGATGGACTGCTGGAACTGGTTGAGTTTGAAATAGGTGCCTGCCAGTTTCAGTCGGGCGTAGGCGACCCGCTTTTTGTTGGGATCCGTTGTGGCGAGCTTTTCCCACGCCCGGGCGGCCTCGTCTAGGAACCCCTGCTTGTCTAGGGTTTGCGCTTTCTTAAGCCAGTGGTCTGGGGGTTCTGCTAGTACTGGAGCCGCAACGATTCCCACAAGGATCCAGGCAGGAACAATGTGAAGGAGCATACGATTCATAAGTTGGGTGCCCTTAACTGGTCAGGGTTTGCTTGAGTGGGGCGGTACTTTTCGGTTCATCGAGAAGCATCTCTTTTGATTCGATCAGTTGGCGTAGGGCTTTCTCAAGAGCGCGTACGAACCGGTCCTCGTTTACCATGATTTCCCGAACATCCTTGGGATGCAGGTAAAAAATGTTGGAAACGGTTTGCTGATGAGTGTGGAGTACGGCTTTTTGAATGCTTACGTTGAATTGCGAGAACACTCTGGCCATCACCATGAAGGTACCGAAAAGATCGTGGGTTTCTACCTTAATTGCCCGGCCGATAATACTCACCTTGAGTTTGACATCCTTGATCTTGCTCTGCTCTGGAGAAACAGGCAGGGAACGTCCTTCAAGAACTTGGGACAGAGGCTCTTCGTTGACACAAATCCGCTTCAAATCTTCACGCACCTGTTTCTGCAGGAAGAAGATGTTGTCATAATCGATAGGGGCGCCGATTAAGCTGGTTACCTTGAAGATATCGAAGACATGGTCGCGGAGAGTATGGATGTCTGCCTCAACGATACTCAGTAGATTGAAGGCCAGTATAGCGGAAAACTGATAGAGCAGCCCGGGTCGATCCTTCGAACAGATGATAAGTTCCGAAGCTTGCGCCGGCTTGAACAGCAATCCAGCGGCGAATTGTTCCTGTGACTGGGAGAAATCGTTGTAAATTTCGAGATGCGATTGCACCTCCTTGGGAAGGCGCACCATTTTCAAAAAATCCGTTTTGACTGACTGGGGCACATTCTGTCGTTTTTTGTGATGGAGTGTGTGCTGGTAAAACATTTTCAGCTGCTCGACCTGTGAAGAAGACATTTTCATTTTGGTGCCACCCCGATCGGAATAGGTCAGCAAAAGAAGCATTTTGAGCCGCTCAGGGTCGTGGCTGACCAGATCCCAGATCATATCGTAAGTATCGTCTTCTTCCGGATCGAGTAACAATAGGTCATGCATCATCAAATGTTTTTCGACTAGAAACGCGATATCATTTGCACGTCGACTGTTTTTGGTGTAACCCAAGTTTTCCAGAATAGAAGGAACCATACGGGCGCCGAGCAGTTCTTCGTTCTGTCCTTCGGTGCGAACTCCTTTGCCAATGTCGTGCAAGAGAACAGCAAGTTTTAAAGTCGTTTTATCCCGTAGCGAATGATAGAGATCGACCAGGAAAGGGTCGGTTTCCTTGTCTATTTCCATTCCGTTCAGAACATCCAGCGCAGAGAGAACATGCATGTCTGTTGGGAAATGATGAACGTAAATGTCTTGTAATAGTCCACAGATATTTTTGAATTCCGGGAGATAAAAATTCCCCAGCAAACCGAATTCGTGCATGAGGCGAAGCGCTTTAGCAAAGTATTTTCCATTGATGACACGCTTGAAATAGGATTGGACTTCCCGCTGGTCCTCCCGGTCGATGAATATAGGGCACATCTGATCGATATGGTGTTCGACTGCTCGGGCGATCGGGTAGGACAAAAAATAATTTTTCTCCGCCACCCACGCGAATATTTTGAACACGCTTTTTGGGTGCTCGGAAAACAGTACCCCCGGTTCCTTTTCCAGAAAGATCTGATCCTCTGAGTTGACCGCGAAATGACGGGAAAGGTTTTTTACCTTCCGTGTGTCCGGGGTCATGCTTTCCCAGAACAGGTTGCGGCTGTACCGCTTCAAGGGGTAGGCCGCTTTATAAAAATATTCGTGGAAAAATTCTTTTACCTCGAATCCCATTGACTGCGCGATCTTTTCCCAGACCTCATAACTCATCACGTCTCGGTGCGCTCCTTTTTGGTGGCAGTGAAGAAGAAGCCGAACTCTTGCCAGAAAGGCGAATGCAGTTTGCATATTCTTGAATGCAGGCGCGCTCAAGCCCCCTCGGTCGAACAGTTCGTCAAGAAGTTCGAACTGGTTACTCCGTTCCAAATCTTGTTTCAGCCGAGTTAGTACCAGGGCCCAGTAAAGGCGGCGCAACTCTTCCTTGACGTTGGGTTCCTGTTGAAACACTGTATTTCGTACGTCGTAACAGTTTTTGCGCTGGTAGCAATGCTTGAGTAGACTTTCTCTGTGAAGTAGGGCTGCTGTCTTGACGATGCTCTTGAACTCTGCATAAATGGTGTTACTACCCGCGACCAACCGGTTTTCAAGCAAAGAAAAAAAGTCCGGTAGCTTTTCTGTGTTCAGATCTTTGCCAACAGTATCGATTTCGGCGTAACAGGAACTGGCCGAGGTCTGAAAAATATTCTGGTGAATAAAAAGATACTCCAGATGTTTGACAATTTGCTCGGTGTCCTCTGCCTCCTCATTGGTGGGATCAGGTTTGGCTACGACCTGTATATCCACGTCCGACCGAAAATAAACCTCTTCCCGACCGTATCCGCCGCGGGCGATCACTGCGATAGGCGTGTCTTCGGGTTTTAATTTTTTCTGATGGGTTTGATTGTATAACCAGACGGCGACTCGAAAGGAAGTTTGGAGAGTTGTGTCGACCAGTGCAGAATGATTCAGTAATAAGAGATGACAGTTATCGGTATGGGGCAGGCTGTCTTTAAGGCGTTGG
>Ga0208639_1001222_pt1 | contig 17184 bp, 14 predicted proteins | sample ETNtaG_33_FD_185772 | JGI IMG/M metagenome (GOLD analysis project Ga0208639, IMG submission 185772) | Marine microbial and viral communities from oxygen minimum zone, Eastern Pacific Ocean - ETNP201310SV76 (SPAdes) (version 2) | ecosystem: Environmental > Aquatic > Marine > Oceanic ...
CATTAACACTGTTGCTAACATGGATGGAATATCTCTTGACTAGATTAGATGAAAAGATTCTTTCATTAAAAAAGGTCTCTAAAAAAGCACTAGTTGCCTATTTAGTCGCCGGAGATCCAAATCTGGATTCAACTCTAGAACTGATGCATGGATTTGTTGATGCGGGAGTAGATATTCTTGAGGTAGGAGTTCCTTTCACAGACCCTATTGCAGAAGGACAAATTATCCAAGCCGCTCATGATAGGGCATTAAAAAATAATACATCACTTAATGAGATTTTTGAGCTTGTAGAAAAATTTAGAGAAAAAAATACTGAAACCCCAATTATTCTCATGGGCTACATGAATACTTTTTTAGCTAATTCACATACTTTAAAAGAAGCCCATACTTTTGGTACTGATGCGGTCTTAATTGTTGATATTCCAGGTGAGAGCGATCTTGATGAGCTTGGTATTAAAAATAAAAATCTTGCCTCAATATCATTAATAGCCCCAACTACTAGCGAAGATAGAATATCTAAAATATGTAATGGCAGTTCAGGTTTTATATATTACGTTACTCTTCGGGGTGTAACAGGATCATCTCATTTAGATATAAGCGAGGCAGAGAAAAAAATAAACCACATTAAATCGCAAACTGCACTTCCAGTCTTTGCTGGTTTTGGGATTAAGACGCCTGATGATGCTTTTAATTTAAGTAAAATATCTGATGGGATTGTTATTGGCTCGAGTTTAGTTCAGATGATACACGAGCAATCTAACCAAAAAGAATTTAAAAAAATATATAATTATCTTCATGAAATGTCTGAAGCAATAAATAGATGAATTGGCTTACAAGATTAATCCCATCTATTGGTTCGAATCGTGATTCAAAATCATCCAAGAGCAAGATACCAGACGGCCTTTGGAATAATTGCCCTGCATGTGAATTTATCTTATATCAGCCTGAGTTAGAAAAATCCCTTTTTGTTTGCCCAAAGTGTGATCATCATTTACGTATTGGTGCCAGAACAAGAATGGCTATTTTCTTTGATGGTGGAAGTTTTCATGAGCTTGCAACTAAAATTACCACTAAAGATATTCTAAAATTTAAAGACACAAAATCATATGGCCAACGAATCAAAGAGGCTGTCTCTAGTACAGGTGAAGAAGAAGCAATTGTTATTGGTAAAGGTATGCTAGAGGGAGCTGAGATTGTAGTTGCAGCTTTTGAGTTCCGTTACATGGGTGGATCTATGGGCGGAGCAGTTGGAACAAAATTTGTTCATGGAGTCGATGCTGCAATAGAGCATAAAACTCCCTTGATATGTTTTTCTACAAGCGGAGGAGCTAGGATGCAAGAGTCTATGGTCTCATTAATGCAAATGGCAAAAACATCAGCTGCATTAGGAAAACTTAAAGAAGCAAAATTACCATATATTTCAGTAATGATTGACCCTATTTATGGCGGAGTTTCAGCTAGCATAGCTATGCTTGGAGATATAAATATAGCTGAACCAAAAGCATTGGTTGGATTTGCAGGCAGAAGGGTTATTGAGCAGACAGTTAGAGTTGATCTTCCTGAGGACTTTCAAAAATCAGAATTTTTATTAGAGCATGGTGCAATTGATATGATAGTTCATAGAAAAGACTTGAGAGCAAAGGTATCAAGCATCTTATCAAAGCTATATCCCGGACAATGAATACCAATCGTATCTTAGGAATTTTTATTGCTGTTACTGTATTAATTTGGATTCTAGTCTTTGCTCTTTCACCTCAGCCCAAGTACCAAAACAGTATCAATATTAATATTCCTAAACTTCCAGAACCCTTGGTTGATCAAGATAGCCTTAAAAAGATAGAATTTAAGGAGGTCAAAAATGATTTTCTTAAAATTGATACAAAAGATACGCTTCCCTCTGCAAAGGAACGAGTAGACAAAATTGATTTCAATTTATATGTTTATAGAATTGGGGCATTTGGATCTTCAACCACTATTTCTAATGTCGTGAAATCATTTAATGATGCAGGCTTTCCGGCTTTTACTGAGCAAAATAAATCAAATAAGAATCTTACGAATGTTTTGGTGGGACCTTTTGCTAGTAAAAACGACATTAAGGATAATCAAAAAACGCTTAATCAAATTGCTGGCATAGAAGTCGGTGAGGTCATGGCTTGGAGTCCTTAGCTCTATCTTATTTTGATTATCTTGTAATTGGGATAATTGCGCTTTCAGGCTTAATTGCATTTTTTAGAGGCTTCATTCAAGAGACTTTCTCTCTTTTGTTATGGATCATTGCCTTTGCAGGAGCAATGTTTTTAAACGTATATCTGGAGCCTTATTTGCCAGACTATTTAGGTAGTCCTGAGATCAGAAGAATTATTACAATCATTACTGTATTTGTTGGGATCATTTTCTTAGGAGGGTTTTTAATTAAATTGCTTCGAGGTTTAGTTCACTGGTCAGGCATGGGTGGTTTGGATAGACTTTTAGGGGTATTGTTTGGATTTCTTAGAGGCATGCTTCTAATTGTAGTGATTTATTTAGTGCTACCAGGTGAATTTAAGCAATCTACCTTCATCATAGATTCTAAAAGTTCAGCTTATTTAAAAAAATATGCGCCCATGGCTGAAAAATTTTTTAAAAGTATGATCTCAGAGAAAAATTCAGTTATGCTTAAGCCTGATATAAGCACAATTTACGAGACAACATAATGTGTGGAATAGTAGGCATATATTCTGAAACTCATGTAGCTAGTTCGATCTATGACTCTCTATTGATGCTTCAGCATAGAGGCCAGGATGCTGCAGGAATGGTCGTTTGTGATGAAACCGGTAGACTTAATAGTCGAAAATCTATGGGCTATGTTCGCGACGCCTTCCAGCAACGACACATGAATAAATTGCTTGGTAATTATGGAATTGGCCATGTTCGGTATCCAACTGCAGGGGGTGCCGGTAAAGAATTTGCTCAACCAATGTATGTTAATTCTCCATACGGTATTAGTCTTGCGCATAATGGAAATTTAACAAATTCTAAAGTTCTTGCTCGTGAATTATTTCATGCTGAAATGCGTCATATTAATACTGACTCAGATTCAGAGGTATTGCTTAATATTTTTGCTCATGAGCTTGGCAAGCAAAGAGCTATCCTTCCCTCTAGAAAACATTTCTTCAAAGCAGTTAGAAAAACTCACATCAGATGCCAAGGAGCCTATGCAGTTGTTGCTTTGATTACAGGCTTTGGATTGCTTGCATTTAGAGATCCACGAGGCATTCGTCCATTAGTGATTGGCGTTAAGGATGGCCCAACAAAAAAGGAATATATTATTGCCTCAGAAAATGCTTCTTTCTCTGCTTTAGGCTTTAAGACATTAAGGGATGTACATCCTGGAGAGGCAGTTTTTATTGATGTTGATGGAAATTTACATAGCGATCAGTGCTCTAATAATGCCGAGTCAACCCCCTGCATTTTTGAATACGTTTATTTAGCCAGACCTGATTCTATTTTGGACGAGATTTCTGTTTATAAAGCAAGAATGAGAATGGGGCAGAAGCTAGCAAAAAAAATCCTTAAACTAAACCCTGGGCATGATATTGATGTGGTAATTCCTATACCTGATAGCTCCACTACCGCCGCATTGCAGCTTGCTGCAGCATTAAAACTTCCCTATAGACAAGGTTTTGTAAAAAATAGGTATGTAGGCAGGACTTTTATTATGCCGAATCAAGAAGAAAGGAAAAAATCAGTTAGACGAAAATTAAATATATTAGACCTTGAGTTTAAAGGAAAAAATGTTCTTTTAGTTGATGACTCCATAGTGAGAGGTACTACTAGTAAGAGGATTATTGAAATGGCTAGAGAGGCGGGTGCAAATAAAGTGTATTTCTCATCTGCAGCTCCACCAGTTAAGTTTCAAAATCTTTATGGCATAGATATGGCAGCAACAAATGAGTTAATTGCTTCTGGAAGAACTGATGAGGAGGTCGCAACAGAAATCGGCGCTGATTGGCTTATTTATCAAGATTTAGATGACTTAATTGCTTCTGCGCAGGAGGGCAATCCTGCAATTAAAAAATTTGAAATGTCTATTTTTGACGGTGAATACCCAACATCAATTAGTTCAGACTATCTAGACGGCCTTGAGTCATCTCGGGGAGATGACCAAAAAGTTGCTAGAGAAAAATCTAATTAGGCGCTTACAATATTTACTGCAGGAATATCAGCTGTATTTGCGCTTTCAACATATTGATCTATTTCATTAAAATTTAAATAGCGATATATATCGTCAGCCAGCGGGTTAATTTCTTCCATATATTTTAAATATTCTTTTGGTGAGGGAAGCTTGCCCAAAACAGAGGCAATTGCAGCAAGTTCCGCAGAAGCTAGAAATACATCAGCTCCATCACCCAATCTATTGGGAAAATTTCTTGTAGAAGTTGAAACAACTGTAGAGTTTGCAAGCACCCTAGCTTGATTACCCATACAAAGAGAGCAACCAGGTAATTCTGTCCTTGCTCCAGATGTCCCAAAGACATTATATATACCTTCTTCTATTAATTGTTTCTCATCCATCTTGGTGGGTGGGACTATCCATAATCTAGATTTTGTTCCGTTATATTTTTTAAGCAAATGACCTGCAGCTCTAAAGTGGCCGATATTTGTCATGCATGATCCAATAAAGACCTCGTCAATGTTTGTCTCAGCGACTGCTGATAAAGGTTTTATATCATCAGGGTCATTTGGGCATGCAAGAAGAGGTTCTGTGATTTCATTGAGGTCGATCTCAATAATTTCAGCATATTCAGCATTCTCATCTGGCTCTAGTAATTCAGGGCTTGCAATCCATTCTTCCATTGCCTGAGCTCTTCTCTCCAAAGTTTTAGCATCACCATAACCACTTCCAATCATCCATCTAAGCATCACAATGTTTGATTTTAAGTACTCTATAATCGGCTCTTTATTTAATCGAACTGTGCATCCTGACGCAGATCTTTCAGCAGATGCATCGGACAATTCAAATGCCTGTTCTACTTTGAGGTCTGGCAAACCTTCTATTTCAAGACAGCGACCAGAAAATATATTTTTCTTACCTTCTTTTGCCACAGTCAAAAGACCTTTTTGAATTGCAGCATATGGAATAGCGTTTACTAAGTCTCTAAGAGTAATGCCGGGTTGCATTTCTCCTCTAAATCTTACAAGAACTGATTCAGGCATATCCAGCGGCATCACACCCAGGGCTGCAGCAAAAGCAACTAATCCTGATCCGGCTGGAAAACTAATGCCTAATGGAAATCTGGTATGACTATCTCCACCAGTTCCTACTCCATCTGGAAGCAACATTCTATTTAACCAGGAATGAATAATGCCATCACCTGGTTTTAAAGATACGCCACCTCGATTCATAATAAAGTCAGGTAATGTATGTTGCGTTTCTATGTCTACTGGTTTGGGATAGGCAGCTGTATGACAAAAGGATTGCATGACCAGATCTGCTGAAAATCCTAAACAAGCTAACTCTTTCAACTCATCTCTTGTCATTGGGCCGGTTGTATCTTGTGATCCCACCGTTGTCATTCTTGGCTCACAATATGTTCCAGGCCTCACTCCTTTTACTCCACAAGCTTTACCAACCATTTTTTGGGCAAGCGTAAAGCCTTTATCTGAGGAATCTTCAGCATCGGGTCTAGTGAAGATATCAGTTGGCTCTAAACCTAGAGCTTCTCTTGTTTTGTCTGTTAATTGCCTGCCAATAATTAATGGAATACGACCATTTGCCCGAACCTCATCAAGAATAACAGGTGTTTTGAGTTCAAATGTAGATAAAACTTCACCGCTATCTACATCCAAGATTCTTCCATTCAATGGTTCAAATATAATTTCTTGTCCCATATTTAATTTAGAGACATCGCACTCAACGGGAAATGCTCCAGAATCTTCTAGTGTATTAAAGAAAATAGGTGCAATCTTTCCACCAAAACAAAAGCCACCTTCTTTTTTATTGGGAATGAATGGGATTTCATCGCCCATATGCCAAAGTACAGAGTTAGTTGCTGACTTTCGTGATGAACCAGTTCCCACCACATCTCCAACAAAGACTAATGGATTTCCTTTTTTCTTTAAATCTTCAATTGTCTCAAGAGGTTTATCTAGACCTTCTCTAGGCATTTTGAACATTGCCAATGCATGCAATGGAATATCTGGTCTAGACCAGGCATCAGTTGCAGGAGACAAGTCATCTGTATTAATTTCACCTGGCACCTTGTAAACAGTTAGCTTTATCTGCTCTTCAATCTCTTGTTTTTCTTGAAACCATAAACCCTCAGCCCATGCATCAATGACAGTTTTTGCATTTTTATTTGTTTCTGAAAGAGCTAGCACTTCATTAAATGCATCAAAGATTAATAAAGTCTTGCTTAAAGAAGCGGCTGCTACTTCGCCTAATTCATCGTCTTCTAAACATTTAACTAAAGGCTGAATGTTATAGCCACCAAGCATTGTTCCTAAAATAATTACAGCTTCTTTTTTTGAGATGTATGGACTGCTCGTTTCATCTGTTGTGATATCTGCTAAGAATCCAGCTTTTACATAGGCCGCTTGATCTACGCCTGCAGGCACTCTTTCTTTTAAGAGCTCTAGCAATAATTCTGATTCCTCATGCTCTGATTTAAGTAATTCAACTAGATCTAATGTCTGTTGAGCGGAAAGGGGCAGAGGTGGTATTGCTTGTTCTTGCCTTTCTTGACAATGTTTTTTGTAATCTTGAAGCATAATTTTTTCCCTTGGTCGTCATTTTACTGTGGTATCTCCAAATCCCCAAGCCCATTCTTTGTTTCCTTGCATTTCCTAGGATGAAATAATGTATTATCCAGTCTATGAAGAAAAACAAAGCCTCTACACCATGTCTCGGAATATGCTCTACAACCTATGGTGATAATGTATGCAAGGGCTGTAAGCGTTTTGCCCATGAGGTAATTAATTGGAACAAGTATGCTGTTCCAGAAAAGGAGCTGGTTAATACGAGGCTTGAAAATTTTAAGTTAACTGTTTTAAAAGATAGATTCTCTGTTACAGATGCCGAATTGCTGGCAACTCGACTCAATGATCAAGGAATAAACTTTAATGATTCCTTGGATCCGATGACATGGATCTTCGATCTTCTTCGAGCTGCTGGCTCACAAGAATTAGATTTGCATCAATTCGGAATTGCTTGTCATGTAAATATCAATCTCGCGGAGCTTAAAGAGCAGATTTACTCAGAGTTTTTAGAACTTTCTGAGGCGCACTATGAAAGGTATTTTTCTACTTAGTCGTTGGTAATTCCCACCAGTTCGTTGTGTATTTAGGCGACACCATTTCTTTTCGTATGGGCGATAAAACTACGGGATATTGCGATGCATAGTAAATTTGTGTTTGAGTGCCGTTGAGCCCATCTATAGTTTGCATTAAATTTGCATCTTGTTTTAAGTGCTGTTGATCTGTTGCTGCAAAAAGAGATTTCTGAATAAAGGCTGGATGTGAAAATTGACTCAGTAATATTCCTGCTTTTGCATAAGGATAACCCTTTCTAAAGATTGTATTTAATACTTTGTTTGCACCCATTAGGATGCTCCTTGTATCATCTACCGGACAGGGGAGTTGAAAGCTATCAAATCCACGATATTGTAGTTGTTTATTGAATCTACTGGTTGAAATAAATACTGACACTTGAGAGCATTTTTGTTTTTCCTGTCTAAGCTTTTCTCCTGCCCGCACTGCAAAATTGCTAATTAGTGGTTTCAGCGCGCTTAAGTTCTCAATTCTGCTCCTAAAACTTCGACTTACAACAATTTGTTTTTTTGGTTCAGAATGATTGTCTATTTGGATGCATGATTCTCCTCTTAATTCTCTAACCGTGCGCTCCAAAACAACGCTAAAATTTTTTCTAATAAACCTAATATCCATTTGCGCCAATTCATAGGCTGAATATATGCCTAATTGATTCAGTTGTCTGGAGAGGTTGTGACCAACTCCCCAAATCTCTCTAATAGGCAATGTTTTAAGAATGTGGGAGATGTCTTTTTGATTGCTTAGGCAACAGACTCCTGTGCCACCATTTGCATTTTTTGCAATATGACTTGCAACCTTGGTAAGAGTTTTGGTTGGTGCAATTCCAATTCGCACAGGTATGCCAACCCATTGCCGTATAGTATTGCGACAATAAACGCCAAACTCATGGGCTTGATTTGTATTTTGTATATGTTGCAGATCTAAAAATGCTTCATCGATGCTATAAATCTCGATTTTTTTTACCATGCCATCAAGAATATTCATCACTCTTTTCGATAGATCACCGTACAGTGGGAAGTTAGATGAAAATACTTTACCTCCTTGAGCTAGATACTTTTTTTTCACTTGAAACCAAGGAACGCCCATTTTTATACCCATGGCTTTAGCTTCTTTGCTTCTGGCAATCACACATCCATCATTATTGGATAGCACCACAATAGGCGTTTTCTTTAAATCTGGTCGAAAAACTCTCTCACATGAGGCATAGAAGTTATCGCAATCCACTAACGCTAAAAGCTTCATTCAAACTTATTAATGGCCGCAGTCACTGTTCCCATAATATCTAGGTCTTGACCATGCTGGATATAGATTGGCTTGTATTTCGAATTCTCTGGTCGCAAGCACAGTCGAGGCTTAAGTTGTAATCGTTTACATACAAAGTCTCCGTCTAGAGAGGCAACCACAATGCTGCCATGTTTTGGTTTAAGGCTTCGATCAACTATTAGGATAGCTTGGTCTGCAATATTTGCATCTAACATTGAATCCCCGGATACCCTTACCAAGAAAGTAGCAGCTCCATTCTTGATAAGGTATTGATTAAGATCAATAGGGCTTTCCAAGTAATCATTGGCAGGGCTTGGAAAGCCTACAGATACTGGCTCAACAAAAAATTTTGTAAAAGTGGCAGGCAGATCATTTGCCGATATTGAACCGAGATAATTAATAGTCATGGGATTTAAAATACTGTATATTTATACAGCATTATTTGCTAACAAACAATAGTTTTAAAGAGTAAATTCTTTTAATTCTTGCTGTTGTTCATCAAGCATCAGGCACCAGCCAGTTTTATGCCAGTCACCTAAAACAATTCGAGTACCGGAATTTATTTGGTGAGTATTTGGTCTATGGGTATGACCATGAATTAGTACATCTATATGATGTTCTGTGAAGAAATCTTCAATGGTAGTTGGAGTGACATCCATGATAGAAAAATCTTTGTTACTATTATTTTTTTGACTGGCATCACGCATGTCTGATGCAATTTTTAGACGCTCATTTAAAGGTTTCTGTAAGAATTCTTGTTGCCATTTTTGAGATCTAACTTCTTTTTTAAACTTAATGTATTCAAGATCTTCGGTGCAAAAATTATCTCCATGCGAGAGAGCAATTTTTTGATCAAAGAAATTTAAAAAGAATGGATCTGGGAGTAGGGTGAGGTTAGATTGTTCTGCAAATTTTTGACCGCATAAGAAATCTCTATTGCCATGAATAAAAAATATTTCTAATCCATTACGAGTAGCATGATTTATTTTTTGCATTACGTTAATGGCAAGATCGGAGTCATCATCATCTCCAACCCATGCCTCAAAAAGATCGCCTAAAATGTATAGATGGGATAGTTCTTGCGCAGCAGTTTTTAAAAATTCAAAAAAGCCCTCTTTTACAGAGGGCGTATTTTCAGATAAATGAAGATCAGATATAAATCCTAATTTCATTCACTCAGTGTAACTGAATTAATAATTGTTGGCTCAAGAGGCGCATCGGCATAACCGCCAACAGTAGAGGTTGTACTCAGAGCAATTTGATCTACAACATCCATACCATCAATCACTGAACCAAAAACCGCATAACCCCAGCCTTGAGAGGTTTCGGCAGTATGATTCAAGAAGTCGTTATCTTTGTGATTTATGAAAAATTGACCAGTAGCAGAATGAGGATCCATGGTCCTGGCCATAGCAATGGTTCCACGATCGTTTTTTAATCCATTATTGGCTTCATTTTGAATTGGATCTGTATTTGTTGGTTTTGGAGTCATATTTTCATCTAAACCTCCACCTTGCACCATAAACCCTTCAATGATTCTGTGAAAAATGGTACCTGAGTAATAACCGTCTTCAGCTAGTTTTAAAAAGTTTGCGACAGTTATAGGCGCGTTATCAGCATCAAGCTCTAAATGGATTTCTCCGGCTGAAGTAGAAATAGTAACAAGTGACATCTGATCCTCCTCTGGATAATATTCAGTCTGATCTTTTTGATCAATGGGTGATAGGAAGAAGATTAATGCAACTGCGGTTACAATGATTATTAAGACAGTAATTTGTATTTTTGACATTAATAAAACCTACATTCCAATTAAGTTCTCTATAATAAGTGATTCATATATCAAATAACAGATGACAATTAAGTTTTATAACTCCTTAACAAATCAGAAGGAAGATTTTGTACCCATACGTGAGGGTGAAGTTGGGATGTATGTCTGTGGAATGACGGTCTATGATAACTGCCACTTAGGCCATGCAAGAGCGATGATGGCTTTTGATATTCTTGCGCGATATCTCCGATATCAGGATTATAAGGTTAACTTTATTCGTAATATTACTGATATAGATGACAAAATTATTGAAAGAGCTAATGAGAATAAAGAGACAATAGATGCTCTTACGGATAGAACGATTGCCAGTATGCAGGAAGATTTTTTAAAGCTGGGATTAGCCATTCCCACAAACGAGCCTCGCGCAACCGATCATATCGAAGGCATGATTAGAATGATTAGTACGTTAATTGACCAAGGGCATGCTTATCACTCTGAGGGTGGAGATGTTTTTTTTGCGGTGCGAACATTTTCAGAGTACGGAAAATTATCGAATAAAAATATCGATGACTTGAATCCAGGCTCTAGAATTGAAGAAGATGAATCTAAAAACGACCCATTAGATTTCGTACTTTGGAAAAGCGCTAAGCCAAATGAACCATCATGGGATTCTCCATGGGGTCTTGGAAGACCTGGCTGGCATATTGAATGCTCGGTAATGTCATTAGAAAACTTGGGAGAACATTTTGATATTCATGGGGGAGGTCCAGATTTATTATTCCCCCATCATGAGAATGAAATAGCTCAATCAGAATGCGCATCTGATAACAAATTTGCAAATTACTGGATACATTCTGGTCTGCTAAAAATTAATGGTGAAAAAATGTCTAAATCTTTAGGCAATTTAGCTCTATTGAAAGATTTATATAATTCTTATCACCCAGAAGTCATTCGCTATTATTTAATCTCTAGCCACTACAGAAGTTCTCTAAATTTTGATAACGAATCTCTAGATCAAGCGCGATCGGCTTTAACAAGACTTTATCAGGCTTTATCGTTTGCACCATCAGAAGAGACAGATTTGCATGATAGTAGCGTTAAAGAATTTATAAACTCAATGAATGATGACTTAAACACTCCTGAGGCATTAAGCACTCTCTTTGGATTAGCAAAATTAATTAATAGTAGTCAAAACATACAAGAGCAGAGCATGTATTCATCAACCATGAAAGAATTGGGTAAAGTTATGGGGCTACTTAACGATAGCCCTGATGCTTTTCTGCAATATGGAGCAAATTTAACTGATGAAGAGATTAACAGGAAAATAGAGGAGAGAAATCAGGCAAGAGATGATAAGGATTTCCAAAAAGCTGATCAAATAAGAGATGATTTAGCAGCGCAAGGCATCTTATTAGATGATTCTAGCGATGGAACCACCTGGAAGAAATCTTAATCGTCTTCCTGCAGGTCATTGATTACTGATTCTATGCCAGTTGAACCCATGTTCATCCCAACCACTCTCTCAATTCCCATTTTTGCATAATGTTCTGCAGCATCTTGCATTAAGCCTGATTGATCAAGTGTTAAACCACCATCCACACACATATTAATTCCTGTAATAAATCTAGATTCATCTGAAGCAAGAAATAAAGCTGTGTATGCAATATCAATTGGCATTCCAAAATCTTTGATCGGCTGTTCTAGCTTGCTGTCTTCAATTGCTGTTGCTAAAAGAGGTGTATTAATTGTTCCAGGTGAAATTGCATTCACTCTTATTTTATATTCACCCAATTCAATAGCAGCATTCTTACAAAAATTTATCACTCCAGCTTTTGCTGCGGAATAGGCAAGAGGACCAGATCCACCTCCCATGCCTGCAATTGACGCTGTATTGATAATGGACCCCCCCAACATATTTTTTTTCATGACTCTGGCAGCATATTTTGAGCCTAGAAAAACAGACTTTAAAAGTATTTGAAATGATTTATCCCATTCGTCTGCATTAATATGCGTAATAGGACCAACGGCACCACCAATGCCAGCATTATTAAAAATGATATGCAAGCCACCAAAATGATCAACAGCTAGGTTGATCATACTTTCTATGTCATTTTCTGATGAGACATCAGTGATGGATATGCATGCCTCTGAATCAAGTTTCTTTTGTTTAATAATTTCGAAGGTTTCCTCAAGGGACTCTTTATTAATATCTGCCAAAACAACCTTAGCACCATGCTCTAAAAACAATAATGCAGTTTCCTTGCCAATACCACTTCCAGCACCTGTTATCACTGCGACTTTATCTTGTAATCTTTTCATTTAATGATTATTACCGAAAGCTTATCAAAATAAAAATAAAGTTATGTCAAAAAACATACCATGCATGAGTTGGACAAATAGATTAAAATTGAAGATTGGCTAAAAGAATGGCTCCCTGACGTGGGATCGAACCACGGACCAATTGATTAACAGTCAACTGCTCTACCGCTGAGCTATCAGGGAACAAGTTGAGAATTATAAATTAAAATTCATAAAGTAAAACAGGATAATGACAAAAAATTTAACCGTTACATCTCCCTTTGAGCCTGCGGGAAGTCAGCCAAAAGCAATAAAAACTCTGGTTAATGGCTTAAATGATGGATTGTTACATCAAGTATTGCTTGGTGTGACAGGATCAGGGAAGACTTACACTATGGCTAAAATTATTGAATCAACCCAGAGACCTGCTGTGGTTATGGCTCCTAATAAGACATTGGCAGCTCAATTGTATGGAGAGTTAAAAGATTTTTTTCCAAATAATTCAGTTGAATATTTTGTTTCTTATTATGATTATTATCAGCCTGAGGCTTATGTCCCTACCTCAGATACTTACATTGCAAAAGATGCATCCATTAATGAGCATATTGAGCAAATGCGCCTTTCCGCAACCAAAGCTTTGCTTGAAAGAAATGACACGATCGTTGTTGCTACTGTATCAGCCATATATGGTCTAGGTGCTCCTGAATCCTATCTCAATATGATCCTGCATTTAGACCGAGGCGAAACAATTGATCAGAGAACTATTCTGCGTCGTTTATCTTCAATGCAGTACACTCGAAATGATATTGATTTTAGACGCGCAACTTTTAGAGTTCGAGGAGATGTCATCGATATTTATCCAGCTGATTCAGAGCGAAATGCGCTAAGAATTGAATTATTTGGAGATGAGGTGGAGCGCTTGTTGTGGATAGACCCATTAACTGGAGAAGTAATTAATGAAACGCCTCGTGCAACGATTTATCCCAAAACTCACTACGTTACACCTAAAGAAACAGTTCTGGACTGCCTAACAATTGTTCGAGAGGAGTTAAAAGAAAGAATTAAATTTTTAAGAGATAATGAAAAGCTGGTTGAAGCGCAAAGGTTGCAAGAGAGAACAAATTACGATTTAGAAATGATGAAGGAGTTGGGATATTGTCAAGGTATAGAAAATTATTCACGCTATCTTTCAGGTCGAAATCCGGGCGAACCACCACCATGTCTTTTTGATTATTTGCCTAAAAATGCAATAGTTTTTATGGATGAATCTCATGTATCAGTTCCTCAAATTGGAGGTATGTATAAAGGAGATCGATCACGAAAAGAAACTCTAGTTGATTACGGATTTAGATTGCCGTCTGCTTTAGATAATCGTCCGTTAAGATTTGAAGAATGGGAGGATGTTACACCGCAAAAAATTTACGTCTCTGCAACTCCTGGTAAATATGAATTAGAGCATTGCGATAATATGGCAGAGTTATTAGTTAGGCCAACAGGGTTGATTGACCCAGAGATTGAAATTAGACCTGCAACCTCTCAAATTGATGATGTGATTGGTGAATGCAATGAAAGAGCAGCTTTGAAAGAAAGAGTTTTGATAACAACTCTAACGAAACGTATGGCTGAGGATTTAACAGACTATTTAGATGAAAATGGGATTAGAACACGCTATATGCATTCTGACGTAGATACAGTAGAGAGAACTGAAATTATTAGAGATTTAAGATTGGGTCATTTTGATGTTTTAGTCGGGATTAATTTATTACGAGAGGGCTTAGATATTCCTGAAGTTAGTTTGGTGGCAATATTAGATTCTGATAAAGAAGGCTTTTTAAGGTCAGAGGTGACTCTTATTCAGACAGTTGGAAGGGCAGCAAGAAATTTGCGAGGTAAGGCAATTATGTATGCCGATAAGATTACAGGCTCCATGCAAAGAGCCATGGATGAGATGTCTAGAAGAAGGGAAGTCCAAGTTAAATTTAATAAAGATAACAACATCACTCCAACATCAATTGTGAAAGATGTTAAAGACATAATGGAAGGCGCTAGAGTCACCAAGAAAGCAAAAAAAACAAAACCTCAGTCTTTTGAAAAAGAGCTACCTTTTAAAATTAGTAATGAATCGCCGGAAAAGATTGCAACATCAATTACTAAACTAGAAGAGCAGATGTATATTTATGCAAAAGAAACTGAGTATGAAAAAGCTGCGTTTTGCAGGGACCAAATCAAAAACCTAAAGTGGCAGCTTCTTAATTCTTAGATCTAGCTTTCACTGCAATTTTGAGCTAACAAGAGATAGTAATAATCCCTAACTCTTTCCACAAAATCAACAGTTTGCTGACCTCTAGAATAGTTTTCTGAATCCATTAAAGTTTTTAAATTAAGTAAATATCCTTCCAAATCCAACCAAGTAACTTCAATAGACTTTTTACCTATTGCATCAATTGCATTTTTTATATTTGTAGTTCCTAAGTTGTAGGAAGCCAATATAAATGCAATCTTGTCACCAGAGGAAGTTCCATAGTTCGTGCTTGATTTAAGATCGGCAATGTATTGTGCGCCTCCATATATACTTTGAATCGGATCTAAACGATTTGTAACACCCACCGATGCTGCTGTGGGAAGTGTTAACATCATCATGCCTTTAACTTGGGTTGCTGACCGGGCTTTTGGATTCCATTGAGATTCTTGAAAAGCAACTGCAGCAAGGAGCTCCCATTCAATATCAAAGGTTTGTGCAGCTTCAATAAAATCATCTTTGTATTTTAAGAATCTTGATTTTGTTAATTCATCAAATTTCCTTTTTTCAAAATCACTTAGCCTTGAGAAGGAATATAATTTCTCGTTAATAATATTGCAGTAAACCGATACAGGAGTGTTTACGGGCTCTTTTGTGCATGCATAGAGACCAAAAATCAGGATGAAAATAATTGAGTTTTTTGCAAGGAATTGCATTGTTTTTATTTTTTTAATTTTAAACATCCTTATAATTAATTATTACAATATTTTACTAGAGAGCTAGTGTCAAAAAATCTTAATTTGCTGCTTCAAGGTCCCTCAAGTTTTTCGCCGTCAAAAATTTCATCTCTTAACTCTGACTTCAATTTAATTAATGATTCTTCAGCCTTAGAATTAAATAGCTTTGAATTTTATTCTGTAGATGTAAGTCAAGATTTTTCTGATCATGCAAAGTTAATAGAGTTATTAAAATCTCAAGAGCCTATCAATTTACCAAATTTTTTTATTGGTCCAAGATCTGGAACTATCAGTCCATGGGCATCTAAAACAAGCGAAATAATAATTAATGTTGGTATTCAGGGCGTCTATAGCATTGAAAAGTATTTAGGTTATTTTATTAATGAGAACTTCTCTGCAGCTGATTTGAACTTGTCATGTTTATTTGATCGCATGACCCAAGAAGTTTTTATGAGCACAAAGGATATCGCCTCAGTTAGTTCTGCGCCAAAGAGAAAACCTTTAATACATATTGATATTTCCAAGGTAGCTAAAGATTCTTTAATTAAAGCAAATCAAGATTTGGGATTGGCATTATCTGAGGAAGAAATTAATTATCTAGATCACTTTTACTCGTCTGTACTCCGCAATCCTACTGACGCTGAGCTGATGATGTTTGCCCAAGCTAATTCTGAGCATTGTAGACATAAAATATTCAATGCTGCCTGGGTAATTGATTCTATTGCTCAAGAAGAATCCTTGTTTGATCTAATCAAAAAGACAAGCCAAAGCAATAAATTGGATCTGATTTCAGCCTATAAAGATAACGCTGCTGTTATTTCAGGAGTTGAAGTGTTGACGTTAAATAGAAATTTAAAAAATAGCTATAGCTTTTCTTCAGAAAAAATAAATTCAACTTTAAAAGTTGAAACTCACAATCATCCTACCGCTATTTCTCCATTTCCAGGAGCTGCAACTGGTTCTGGTGGAGAAATAAGAGATGAGGGAGCAACAGGCTCTGGTGCAAAACCTAAAATGGGATTGGTTGGTTTTAATGTTTCCAATCTTAGATTAGAAGACTTTCCGCGTGCCTGGGAAGCAGCTCCGCATAAACCTTCAAGAATTGCTTCGCCTCTGCAAATTATGATTGAGGGGCCAATCGGAGCCGCCGCATTTAATAATGAATTTGGACGACCAAGTACTGTTGGTTATTTTAGAGTCTTTGAGCAACCTTTTATTCATAATCAAGCTTATGGATACCACAAACCAATTATGTTGGCTGGTGGCATTGGAGAGGTCAAAGATAGAAATAGTATTAAAAATCCAATAGAAGTTGATGATTTAGTTGTTGTTTTGGGCGGCCCTTCGATGCTCATAGGATTAGGAGGCGGGGCAGCGTCATCCATGTCATCTGGAGAAAGTGATGAAGATCTAGATTTTGCTTCTGTTCAGAGGGAAAACGCTGAAATGGAAAGAAGATGCCAGGAGGTAATTAATCAATGCACATTCGAATCTCCAAACCTTATTGAATTTATTCATGATGTTGGAGCTGGCGGGCTTTCAAATGCAATTCCAGAATTAGCTAAAGACTG
>Ga0208639_1001226_pt1 | contig 17168 bp, 15 predicted proteins | sample ETNtaG_33_FD_185772 | JGI IMG/M metagenome (GOLD analysis project Ga0208639, IMG submission 185772) | Marine microbial and viral communities from oxygen minimum zone, Eastern Pacific Ocean - ETNP201310SV76 (SPAdes) (version 2) | ecosystem: Environmental > Aquatic > Marine > Oceanic ...
TAAATGAAGCTACATCAATGCTTCATGGAAAAGACGAGGCACAATCTGCAGAAAAAACTGCAAAGAAAACTTTTGAAGAAAATTCATTAGGAGAAAATTTACCTTCAGTAGATATTAAATTAAATAATAATAGCAGTATAAATATAGTTGATTTAATTATTTTATCAAAAGTTGAAAATTCAAAAAGTGAAATAAGAAGGCTCATTAAAGGCAATGGTGTCAGAATAAATAATGAAGTAGTTATTGATGAAAAGTTTTTAATTCAAAAAAAATTATTTGGCAAAAATAGTTTTTTAAAGTTATCAATTGGTAAAAAGAAACATTTAAAAATTAAATTAACTTAATTTTTTTTAATTTTTTCTAAAGTTCTGGTTATAAATCTTGGTGTTAAAGTTTTAATTGGATTTACTGTTGTTTTTAAATCTTTGGGTGGTCCTTTAATTTTAAAACTAACTCCAAATACACCTTCTCCAACTTTTTTTCCTACTAATAAATCTCCAATTAATGGTATTGATGAAATTGTTCTATTTATAGTTGTTGCAGGAACTAAGGTCCCCCTTAAACTCACTAATTTTTTGCTTTCAATATAACCCTCCATCATGATTGATATTGCTGGACCAATTGCATACATTTCATCAATAGTCATCAAACTTCCTTTGTTTGAATAAATCATTTCAAAATCAGTAAACCTTACTCCCTCACCAGTCAATAGATCTGCAATTCCTTGTAGAGATGCTAAAGTTAATATTTTTGCTAATACAGGTATTTCTTTAACTTTAAAATTATCAATTATCAGTTTAGATTTTGAAACATCATTAATTTTTGTAGAACTGAAATCTAAATTTCCATCTTCAAAACCTTTAACAAATTTATATTTTTTAATAAAAGGTTTTGCTCTATCTGAATGAAATGTTGTTGCTATACTATTATTTTTTTGCGTTTTAACTGAAACAAACATCTTTTCATCGCTATTGAAATTCGAATTTAAGTCTAAATCAATAATTTTATTATTTTTAACTTCTAAATTTCCATTAAAATTATTAACAGTATTATCGTCATCTAGCATAACTTCACCGATGGTTATTTTTATTTTAGAATTTAAATTTTTGAATATTTCAAAAAAATTCTTATCTGTATCTAAATTTGAAATATTTTTAATAAGTTGTGTAGAGTCAAAACTTTTTCCTGTTAATTCATAATTGTCATCTACTTTAACCAGAGTTATTTGATTTTTAAAATTATTCTTAGTTAAATAATCAAATCTTATTTTATCTATATTTAATATTTTATTATTATTTACTTCTAAATTATTTATCACAATTTTATTATTATTTTCTTTATAATTTATATTTTTAAAAAATAATTTTTTATTATTTTCAAATCCCTTAATTTGTAGAGTTGCTTTGTCTTTTTTTATTTTTTTATAGCTAATATCGTCAATATTTAAATCTAAATTATCTAAATTTAAAAAAATTTCAAAATTTGTTTTATTTTTATTTTTTATAATTTGAAATTTTATTAAATTTTTAAAATTTTCATCAATATAAAATTCACTAGATCCATCTATTAAAAATTTTTTTTCTGAATATTTAATATGAAGTTTATTTTTTTTTAAATTTATTAAATTATTATAATTCTTTATATAATTATTGATTTTATATAAATCATATTTTAAAATCAATTCATCTAAATTCAATTTAGTATCTACTTTAAGATTTTTAATTTTAAATTTTTTACTTAAATCAAAAGTGAATTCTGAAGTTGAGTCAAATCTTGTATTTGAAAAATCAAAGTTTTCCAATTTATTGTTCAAGATTAATAAAATTAAATCATTATTAATTTTATTTTTATTATTTTTTAAATTTCCTTTTACAAAAAATTTATCTTTTTTATCTTGGATATTTAAAGATTCTGAAATAAAATTAATTTTATTAAATTTAAATAAAATTTTTTCAAACTTATAATCATTATCTTTAACAATAAAATTAAAATTTAATTCTTCTATATTTTTATTATTGGGTATGTGTAATTCGGCATTTAAAATTTTTCCTGTCAGCTTATAATTGTTTTTTATTTTTCCAGAATCTTCAAAATTTAAATCAACATTTATTTGCCCTCTTCCACTTTTCAAAACTTGTTTTAAGATAATAAATTTTATAGAGTTGTTTGTAAGTCTATAAAAATTAATATAACTGCTTATTTCATTGTTTTTGCTCTTAATTGAGAGACTTTTCATAGCAAATTTATTTTCAAAGTATGAAGATATCGAAATATTTGATGAGATTTCATTTAATTTTATATTGTCGGAATTATTTAAAATTATTATTGGATTTTTTGTTTTAATTTTTATTGAAATATTTTTTAAATCTAAATGTAACTTTACTTTCTTTAATTCTATATCTAAATCTCTATTTTGTTTTTTAATTTGATCTTTTATAATTGAATTAAATTTTGATGTCGTAAATCCAAAATATGCAAAATATCCAATGAAAAATAATAATAAAACTAATATTAAAATTAATATTTTTAAAAAATTTTTAATCATTTAATTTATATAGAGAACTTTCTAAAAATTCATCAATCTCACCATTAAGAATTTTGTCAGGACTAGAGCTTTCAAAGTTTGTTCTATTATCCTTAACCATTCTATATGGATGTAAAACATATGATCTTATTTGATGACCCCATCCAATATCTGCTTTCAAGTCTTCTGAACTTTTTAATTGTTGTTCTTTTTTTTTTAATTCATATTCATAAAGTCTTGCTTTTAACATATTCATGCAAGTTTCTTTATTTTTATGTTGCGATCTATCATTTTGACACTGAACAACTATTTTCGTTGGTACATGAGTTATTCTTACAGCGCTATCAGTAGTATTAACATGTTGCCCGCCTGCTCCACTAGATCTATAAGTGTCAACACGCAAATCTTTATCTAATATTTCAACTTTAATACTTTCATCAATTACTGGGTAAACCCATACACTTGCAAAACTTGTATGCCTTCTAGCACCAGAATCAAAAGGTGATATTCTTACTAGACGGTGAATGCCAGATTCTGCTTTTAAAAATCCATACAGATAATTTCCAGTTATTTTTATTGTTGACGATTTAATTCCTGCCTCATCTCCTTTATGTTCACTAATTAATTGATATTTATAATTTTTACTTGACGCCCATTTTATATACATTCTTCTTAACATTTCTGCCCAGTCTTGACTTTCGGTGCCTCCAGCTCCAGCATGTATTTCTAAATAAGTATTTAGACTATCAGCCTCATTTGATAAAAAACACTTAATCTCGTCTCTTTTAATAATATTGTATAATTTTAAGATGCTATTTTCAGTATCTTTCAGAACTATTTGATTATTTTCAGCTAATGCTAAATTATAAAGATCAGTAATTTCTGAGAATTCATTTAAAGACTTTTCATAGTTTTGAACCAAGTCTTCATAAATTTTTTTTTCTTTTAAAACTTTTTCAGCTTTTGATTTATTGTCCCAAAAATTTGGTTCCAATATTATTTTATTAATTTTATCAAGCTTAGAAAAAATATCATGCTTTTCAAAGATACTCCTTGATTCTTTGAATTATTTTCTTAATTTCAGATTTATAGTTTGTAATTTCATTATTCATTAATAAAATTTTAATATATTATTTTCATCAATTTTTAAATTTAAATTATCATTATTTGTAAAATCTTTTAGTAAATCATTTTTTTTGAATGCTTCAATAATTGTGGTTTTTGATCTAAAATCAGCTTTTTTTCCAGTTTTTTGATCTATGACTAAAAATTTTATATTTTTTGCAACTTTAAATGGTCTAGCATCTCCTTTTTTAACTGCTTTTTTTATAAAAGATTTAAAAATTGGCATTGCAGTTTTTGAACCTGTTTCGTATTTTCCTAAACTTTTTGGATCATCATGTCCAATATAAATTCCAATGACTAAATTGGAAGTAAAACCAACAAACCAAGCATCTGTATTATCATTTGTTGTTCCAGTTTTTCCAGCTAAATCTAAATTTAAATCTTTTAATCCCCTTGCTGTTCCTCTCTTAACCGCACCTTCTAAAATTGATGTTATTTGATAAGCTGTTTCTTCAGAGAAAACTTGAAGAAAATTATTTTCTATCTTTGGAATCTCCTCTCCTAAATATGAAATTTCTTTGCATTTTTTACAAATTCTTTTTTCAGAACTAAATATTGTGTTACCTTCACTATCTTGAATTCTATCAAAAAATATAGGTTTAATTAATTTACCTCCATTAACAAAAGAACAATATGCTGTAGTTAATTTTAATAAAGTTGTTTCTGCTGAACCTAGAGAAATTGATAATAATTCTTCTGGATTATCATAAATATTTAAGCTTTTAGCAAAATTTGTAATTTTATTGATTCCAATTTCTTGAGCAATTCTCACTGTCATTAAATTTCTAGATTTTTCAACTCCTGTACGAATCGTAGATGGTCCATAAAATTTTTTTCCATAGTTTTCTGGCTTCCACATTTTTAAATCTTCTCCTTGATCTAAAACTATTGGAGCATCAAGAACTAAGGAGGATGGTGTAAAATTATTTTCTAAAGCAAGAGCATAGACAAAAGGTTTAAAAGCTGAGCCTGGTTGTCTAAGTGCTTGAGTTGCTCTGTTAAATTCACTTAATTTAAAACTAAAACCACCTGACATTGCAAGAACTCTTCCTGTATATGGATTTAAAACTACAATACCTCCATTAGCTTTAGGGACTTGTTTTAAAGTAAATAAATTATCTTTTAAACTTTTTACATAAACGATGTCTCCTATTTTAAAAATTTTATTTAATTCTTTTTTTGTCCAGGATACATCTTGATATCTTATTATTCCTTTTTTTTTATTTTCAGTTTCTATTTCTGCAGAAAATTTACTAATTCTTTTTATTATTGCTAGATCCCAGTTAATTGTTTTTTCTAATTTATATTTTTCTAAATTTTTTTCCCAGTTTTTGGAAATTTTTTTATTTGTTAAAGGTCCTCGCCAACCTTTTCTTTTATCATATTTTTCTAAACCTTCTCTTAATGATTGTGTTGCAATAGATTGAAGGTTCAAATTAATAGGAGTTTTTATTGTAAATCCCTGTTTATAAATTTTTTCAAATCCATACTTATCTACAAGATGCTTTCTTACATCTTCAACATAATATCTTGCGTCTTCTAAATATTTTTTTTTTCTTTTACTTAAATTTATTTCTGTTTTAATTAATTTTCTATATCTATCTTCGTTTATATATGAATTTTCAAACAAATTATTTATAACTAAATTTCTTCTATGTTTAGCTAATTCAACATTTTTATATGGATTATATTTGCTTGGTGCTTTTGGAAGAGCTGCTAATAATGATGCTTCAGCATAGTCTAATTTACTTATTGGTTTGTCAAAATATTGTAAGCTCGCAGATGCTATACCATAAGATCCTTCTCCTAAGTAAATTTGATTAAGGTATAGTTCAAGTATTCTCTGCTTGGATAATGCCCTTTCTATTCTAAATGCTAATATGGCTTCTTTGATTTTTCGATTAATACTAACTTCATTAGTTAATAAAAAATTTTTAGCTACTTGTTGTGTTATTGTCGATGCTCCTTCTAGTCTTTTTGAGTAAATAATATTAGAAATATTGTTAATAAAAGCTCTCACAATACCTTTTGCATCAACTCCTGGGTGAAAAAAAAAGTTTTTATCTTCAGCTGATAAAAATGAGTTAATAAGTATTTTTGGAATCGAGTCATACGGCACAAATATTCTCTTTTCAGAAGAAAAATCACTAACCAGCTCACCGCCTCCGGAATATAACTTGCTTGAAACTGCTGGTTTGTACATTTTTAAAAATTTGTAATCTGGTAATTTATTGGAATAGTTCCAAAGTATTGAAATAATTATAATAATTAAAACAATTAATCCTGACATAAGAAAAATAACAGTTTTTTTAATCAAATTGCTCATTTTTGTATAATTTAGTTTATGATTTTGTTAAACATAAGGCACAGAATTTACAAAATAAATATGAAAAATAATAATCAAAATTTATGCAAAAAAATTTATACATTGATGCATCGCATCCAAATGAAACTAGAGTTGTACTTAAATCCGATGACAATATTGAGGATTACGAGTATGAAAGTATAAGCAATAGTTTAATTAAAAATAATATATATCTTGGAAAAGTAAGTAGAATTGAGCCATCTTTACAAGCTGCATTTGTTGACTTTGGTAGAGAAAGACATGGTTTTTTATCTTTCAACGATATTCAATCTGATTACTATCAAATTCCTCAAAGTGATTTAGAAAAAATTAAAGAAGAAGAAAAAAAAGCTAGAGAAGAATTAATCAAAGAAGATGAAATAACTGAACAAAATATTATTGATAAAAATGAGAATGTAAATAGTGAAAATAATGATTCGATAGAAAGTCAAGATCCAATTGAAAAAACACCTTTTGACAATAAGATAGATAAAGCAAAAAAAGAAAATAAATATCCAATTAAAAGATATAAAATTCAAGAAGTAATTAAACCTAATCAGGTAATTTTAATCCAAGTGTTAAAAGATGAAAGAGGAATGAAAGGTGCGGCATTATCTACTTTTATTTCTATTGCAGGAAAATACATTGTTTTAATGCCCAACACACCAAAAGGTGGTGGTATTTCAAGAAAAATTTTTAATCCAGCTGACAGAAAAAAAATAAGAAAAATTTTAAATGAAATTAAAATACCTAGAGAAATGGGATTGATCGTAAGAACCGCAGGCTCAAATAAAACAAAAAATGAAATTGAAAATGATTTAAACAATTTAATCAATATTTGGAATTCAATTAAAGATAATGCAATTAATTCAATTGCACCAAATTTAATTCATAAAGAAAGTGATATCATAAAAAGGTCAATAAGAGATATGTACGATGATAAAACACAAAATGTAATTGTTGAAGGTAACGAAGGCTACCAAAAGGCAAAAAGCTATATGAAACTAGTTATGCCAAATAATGTAAAAAAAATAAAAAAATATCGAGATAAACTACCACTTTTTTTTAAGGAAAAAATAGAATCTAAATTATTTCAAATTTTTGAAACAGAAGTAAAACTAAAATCTGGAGGATATTTGGTAATAAATCCAACTGAAGCTTTGGTTTCAATTGATGTAAACTCAGGTAGTTCAATTAAACAAAAAAATATAGAAAGTACTGCGCTTGATACCAATCTAGAAGCGGCAGAAGAAATTTCAAGACAAATTAAATTAAGAGACTTGTCTGGGTTAATAATAATAGATTTTATAGATATGCTAAACTATTCAAACAAAAGATTAGTTGAAAGAAAATTAAAAGATAAGTGTAGAACTGATAGAGCTAGAATTCAAATAGGAAGAATAAGCAATTTCGGACTTCTTGAAATGTCGAGACAAAGATTGAGAGAAAGTAGTATTAAATGGAATTTAAAATTATCAAATGAGACTTTTGCACTAAAAATTATCAAATTAATTGAATTAAAAACTTTAGAATACAATGCAAAAATAATAAAAATAAATCTTAACGATAAAGTTAATAATTTCATAAAAGAAAATTATATCGACGACTTCAATTATTTTAAAAGAAAAAATAAAATTGAAATTAATTTATTTGAAAATAATTCACTTGGACTTGATGATTATGAAATTGAATTTTTATCAAAAACAAACAAAACTATCGAAAAAATAGAAAAAATTTCTAGTTTAAAAAAATTACAAATTTTAAAACCTGAAGTAAAAAATTATAATATAAATAAAATAAAGTTCAAAAAGAAAAAATATTACAAAAAGAAAAAAATAAAATCAAAAAATTAAATTAATCCTTCATCAGTAGTAGAGGCATTTCCAAAAATATTTTTTTTTATTCTTCCTGATAAATATGATTTTCTTCCTGATAAGACAGCATACTTCATAGCTTCTGCCATTTGACAAGGGTTTCTTGCTTTAGCAATTGCAGTATTTATTAATACTCCATCACAACCTATTTCCATTGCTATTGACGCATCAGAAGCTGTTCCAATACCAGCATCTATAATTAATGGAAGTTGTGTTTGTTTTCTTATGATTTTAATATTTAATTTATTCTGTATGCCCATTCCTGAACCTATAGGAGCAGCCAAAGGCATTATTGCACATGCTCCAACATTTTCTAATCTTTTTGCCATTAATGGATCGTCATTGCAATAAACCATTACTTTAAATCCTTCTCTAGTTAGCACTTCTGTAGATTTTAAAGTTTCTATCATGTCAGGTAGTAAGCTTTTTTTGTCTCCCAACACTTCTAATTTTACTAATTTCCAGCCACCAATTTCTCTTGCGAGTCTTAATGTTCTTAAAGCTTCATCTGAACTAAAACATCCTGCGGTATTAGGTAGGTAAGTTATTTTTTTTGGATCAATATAATCCATCAAAAGTGGTTTTTTTTTATCAACTATATTTACTCTTCTTACAGCAACAGTAACCATTTCTGCTCCAGAAATTTTTATTACTTTTGCACATTCTGTCATATTTTTATATTTTCCTGTGCCAACTATAAGTCTTGAATTAAGTTTTTTTTTTGCAATTTTAAGGAAATCTATTTTTTTCATCAACCACCGCCTATAAAATGAACTATTTCAATATTGTCATTATCGTTTAACTTAATTTTTTTAATTTTTCTTTTATCCAAAATTTTTTTATTTAATTCTATTGCCACTTTATTTAAAGGTATTTTGAGTTTTTTAATTAATATTTCAATTGACTCATTCTTATTAAATATAACCTTTTTTCCATTTACATTAATTTTTATTTTATTTTTAAATTTCATGCATTATAAACTTATTGTGAATAATATAATAATTATAAATGGTCCAAATCTTAATCTATTAGGTGAAAGAGAACAATCCAAATATGGAAAAATTACATTTAATGATTTAAAAAATATATGTATAGAGCACTCAAAAAAAATAGGACTAAAGTTAGATTTTTTTCAATCAAATTTAGAAGGAGAGATAGTAACTAAAATACAGGATGCCAGAAAAGAGTACAATGCTATAATTATAAATGCAGCTGGATATACTCATACATCTGTATCTATCCGTGATGCGCTAGATATATTTAAAAAGCCAATTATAGAATTACACATTTCAAATATATACAAAAGAGAAGAATTTAGACAAAAATCACTTATAAGCAATGTTGTAACTGGAATTATTTGTGGTCTTGGATCAAATGGTTATATTTTGGCCATAAATGCAGTGCAAGAATTGCTAAAAAATGGAAATAGATAAAAAAATTGTAGTTAAATTAATTCAAGTTTTAGAAGATTTAAAAAAATCATTAAAAGCTATTGATATTGAAAGCAAAGATAACATTATAGAAGAAGAAATAGATTTATCAGAAAAAATAATTGTAAAAAGTCCATTAGTCGGAACTGCCTATCTTGCAGCAGAGCCAGGAGGTAAAAAATTTACCGAAGTAGGAAAAAAAGTAAAAAAAGGAGACACTGTTATGATTATAGAGGCTATGAAAACAATGAATCATGTTCCTTCAACATCAGATGGTGTAGTTAAAGAAATTTGTGTTGAGGATGGTCAAGCAATCGAGTTTGATCAAAAAATTATAATTCTTGAGTAATGTTTAAAAAAATATTAATTGCCAATCGAGGTGAGATTGCTGTCAGAGTTATTAGAGCTTGTAAAGAATGGGGAATTTCAACTGTAGCTATTCATTCAGATGTTGATAGGGCCAGCATGCATGTAAGATTAGCGGATGAAAGTGTTTGTGTAGGAACTTATCAACCTTTAAATAGTTATTTAAATATTCCAGCAATAATGTCTGCGATCGAACTAACAAGCGCAGAAGCTGTTCATCCTGGTTATGGTTTTTTATCGGAAAATCCAGAATTTGCAAAAATTTTAGAAGATTATAAAATTAAATTTATTGGTCCCTCTTCAAAATTAATTCAAATGATGGGAGACAAAATACAAGCAAAAAAAATTGCTAAAAAATATGGTCTTCCTGTTATTGAGGGTTCTGATGGTGGAGTAAAAAATAAAACTCAAGCTAAAGAAATTTCTAAAAAAATTGGTTTTCCAGTTTTAATAAAAGCCTCTGCTGGAGGTGGAGGTAAAGGAATGAAAATAGTTTACAAAGAATCTGATTTTGATGATTTGTTCTCAACAGCTAAATCAGAAGCTCAAAAATATTTTGGTAATGACGAAATATATATAGAAAAATTTTTTCAAAATCCTCGTCATATCGAAGTACAAGTTTTGTCTGGAAAAAATAGAACTATTCATTTACATGAAAGAGACTGTTCTGTTCAAAGACGCCATCAAAAATTAATTGAAGAAACGCCTAGTCCTATTTTAAACGATAGTATAAGAAAAGATTTATTTGAAAAAACCGTAAACATGGTAAGTAAAATTGGTTATGAAGGCGCAGGGACAGTAGAGTTTATTTATGAAGATGGAAAATTTTTTTTTCTAGAAATGAATACTAGGATTCAAGTTGAGCACCCAGTTACAGAAGTTGTTACCGGCATAGATATTATAAAAGAACAAATATACATTGCATTTTCTGGTGAAACTGCCCTTAAACAAAGCGATATTGCTCCAAGAGGACATGCAATTGAATGTAGAATAAATGCAGAAGATCCTAGCAAAAATTTTCAACCTTCTCCTGGAAAAATTACAATGTGTCACCAACCTTCTGGCTTTAGAACAAGAGTTGATGGTTCAATATACCAAGGATACAAAATTACTCCTTATTATGACAGTATGGTTTGCAAATTAATTTGCCATGGAAGAAATAGAACTGAAGCTATTCAAAGAATGAAAAGATCTTTGGATGAATTTGTAATAGAAGGTATTACAACAACAATTGATTTACATAAAAAACTGCTAGATCACTCAAAATTTATTAAATCTGATTTTAATGTTTCTTGGTTAGATAAAGAAAAAATTATTTAATAACATTTAATTAGCCAAATATCATATACAGGATGATCAAATAAACTTATTGAGGGACTTGATGAAAAAGTCCACCCATTAAAAACAAAAACTTTGTCGTTGTTATTTAACGTAATATCTTGAACTTGCATATAAGCTGTAACTTCTGGATTGTCATCGAATTCTGAATTTTTACATTTTAAAATTTTAATAATTAAATTTTCAAATTTTTTTTCTTCTCTTATGTTTAAAGATAATTGACTAGTTTTTGAACTTACTTTGTCTAAGATTTTAATTTCAACAAAATTAACTTCATTAGCAAAAGATTTGTTATTAAAAAATAAAATTAAAAGGATAAAATAAAAAATTTTAAATATTTTAATTTTTCCAAGTATTGTATTTTTTTTTAATTGCATCTGTATTGCCTTTAGGGGTATACGCTTTATTAGATCCTGTTAAATTTGGCTTGTGTTCTTTTTGCCAATCATATTTTTCTAAATCATGATTATTTTCAATTTTATTGGGAGTAAAATGCATCCAAGAATACCATTCGTTTGAAATCTTTGATGCATCTACTTCACCATTATAAATTACAAATCTTTTGTCATTTTTTGTTTGGTAGTATTTATTTCCAAATTTATCTTTTCCAACAAATTTTCCAAAAAAAAATACAGTAAATCTCGTTCCCAGTGTCTGGTGATTCCACCAGGTAAAAATTTCTTTAAATAGTGTCAACATAAATTTTTTAATTATTATTCAATTTAAAATTGTAAAAAATAAATTAGACTAAAATTATAATTTGTATATATAATATTTATAATAAGACTCAAAAAAAATTTATTAATAGTAAATATGGCAAAATATCTTGTTGAAACATACTACAATTGTACTTTTAAAGTTAGCCATTATTTGGATAAAATTAATGATACAGAGCTTAAAAGTTTAGAAAAAAGAGATGATGGTAAATTTGAAATAATCGATGTTAAGCTAGATAATAGGAAAACTAAAAATTTAGATAAACTCTCAAAAGTTTCGGAAATAAGCAAGCAAGATAATAAAAAAATAGATTTGGTATCAGAAATACAGTCTAACCCATTAATTAATAATTTTAGTTCAAAAAATAATATTAATGAAAGTAATAAACGATTTAGTATGCCAGACAGAAGAAAAGGATATATACAAAAAGTAACAATTGGAGATCATAAAGTATATCTTCACACTGGCGAGTATGATGATGGTAAAATAGGAGAAATATTTATCGATACAAGCAAAGAAGGAGAGTTAGTAAAGGCTTTAATGAATAATTTTGCTATCGCTATATCACTAGGTTTGCAATATGGAGTTCCTTTGGATGAGTTTGTTAGTGCATATGTTGGAACTAAATTCGAACCATCGGGCAAAGTACATGGGAATGATAGAATTTTGAGCGCAACATCAATTCTAGACTATATATTTAGAGAATTAGCAATTTCTTATTTAAACAGAGAAGACCTTGCTCACACTCCATCGATTGGTGGCTCTGAAAAACAAGTCAATGAAAAATCTGAAGATATAAATGATGATCATAATCAACTATTAAAAATTGTTAAAGATATATCAAGTAAAGGATTTTTAAGAAGTAATTACAAAAAAAAATTAGTAGATCTATCTGATATAAGAATTAACTTAAAAGGAAAAAAATAATTACTTATTTTTTTTAATCAATAAATTTAGTTCTTTTAATTGCTCGTCGTTTATCTCAGATGGAGCATTCATCATCAAATCTTGAGCATTTTGGTTCATTGGAAACATTGTAACTTCTCTTATATTTTTTTCTCCAGCTAATAACATTACTATTCTATCTATACCCGGTGCTATTCCACCATGAGGAGGAGCTCCGTAGCTTAAAGCATTAATCATTCCACTAAATTTTTCATCTACTTTTTTTTTATCATACCCAGCAACTAAAAATAATTTATACATTAATTCAGGAATATGGTTTCTAATTGCTCCAGATGATAACTCTATTCCATTGCAAACAATATCATATTGATAAGCTTTAATCTCTAATGGTTTTGATAAGTCTAAATTTTTTACATCACTTTGAGGCATAGAAAAAGGGTTATGACTAAAAATAATTTTTTTTGATTTTTCATCTTCTTCGAACATTGGATAATCAACAATCCAACAGAATGCAAAGGTATCATGATCAATTAATTTTAGTTCATTTGCTATTTTGTCTCTTGCATTCGAAAGAATTTTTTCTACTTCTTTAACTTTTGCGCATGCTAAAAAAACACTGTCTCCTACTTCTGCATTTGATATTTTCATTATTTCATTTATTGCATCTGGGCTAAAAAACTTTCCTACTGGTCCTTTTGCTTTAATTTCGGAATCTTTTTCAATAGTAAAATAAGCCAATCCAGAAGCTCCTTCTTCTTTTGCCCATTTATCTATACCATCAAAAAAACTTCTTGGTTTATCTTTGGTTTTTTTTGTAACTATTCCTCGAACAATAGATCCTTTTTTTACAAGTTTTTTGAAAATATCAAAACTTACGTCATCTCTTTTAAATATTTCTGTTAAGTCATTAATAATTAAAGGGTTTCTTAAATCAGGTTTGTCAGTTCCGTATTTTAACATTGTATCTGAATAAGTTATTTTAGGAAATTTTTCATATAGCATTTTTTTATCTGAAAATTTTTTAAAAACACTTATCATTAATTTTTCTACTACTGCAAAAATATCTTCTTGTTCTACAAAAGACATTTCTAGGTCTAATTGGTAAAATTCACCTGGACTTCTATCTGCTCTAGCATCTTCATCTCTGAAACATGGTGCTATCTGAAAATATTTATCAAATCCAGAAACCATTATAAGTTGTTTAAATTGTTGTGGTGCCTGCGGTAGTGCATAAAATTTTCCTGGATTTAGTCTACTCGGAACTAAAAAATCTCTAGCTCCTTCAGGACTTGATGAGGTTAAAATAGGAGTTTGAAATTCTAAGAATCCAAATTTTTGCATTTCAGATCTAATGTAAGTAATAACTTTTGATCTTAAAATTATATTTTGATGAATTTTTTTTCTTCTTAAATCTAAAAATCTATATTTTAGTCTAATTTCTTCTGCATATTCTTGATCGGAAAAAACTGGCAATGGTAATTCCTTTGTCTTGCCCAGGACTTCATATGAAATTATTGAAATTTCTATTTCACCGGTATTTAAATCTTTGTTAATTGTATCTTTGCTTCTTTCTAATACCTTTCCGTCAACTTTTACCACTGTTTCCAAAGGTAATTTTTCTAATTCTTTAAATTTTTTGTGGCTATTTTCTATTACACATTGGGTTACTCCATAATTATCTCTCAAATCTAAAAAAACCAAATTTCCATGATCTCTTTTTTTATTTATCCACCCGCTCAAGGAAATATTTTTATCTTTATCCTTGCTAGCTAATTCTCCACACGTATGACTTCTATATTTATTCAATTAATTGCCTATAAAATTTCTTTAATTGTTTTTAAATCTATTGCCTTTTTTTTTTTTAAACTAAGTTCATCAACTTTATATATAAAATCAGCAATTTTACCATATGATCTGTCAATTCTTTTAATAATGAAATCAATTAGTTTTTTATCAATTTGAATTTGTCTATCAGAAAAACTTTTTAGTATAATTGCAAACATCAATTCATCATCTGGATAATCAATTTGAGCAAATAAACAGTTTTTTGATCTTGATTTTAAATCATTTAATTTAAAATTAATTTCATTTATAGGATTTATTGAATTAATAATTAAATATTTATTGTCCTGATCAACTAAATTGAAAATCGAATACATTATTTTTTCATCACATTTATTGTCATAGTTATCGATTATTATATTTTCGAATAGTTTAAATTTTTTAAAAAGTTCATTATTTATTTCTTTTTCATTAACTTTAATTCCACGATTTTTGTTTAGAAAAATATTTGCGAGGTGAGTTTTTCCGCTATGTTTTTCTCCATATATATTTAAAATATTTTTCTCCCACTTTGGCCATTTTTCTATTAGTTGAAAAGCATAATAGTTGCTCTTGCTCACATAAAAGTCACTATAATTAAAGTTTTGTTTATGTTTAAAATTTAATAACAATTGATTTAGATTTTTCATTTTACCATCCAAATTGAATTACTTGTATCTAATTCAATAGTGCTATTTGCAAATTCACTTATAAACTTATCTGGTGTGCTATTATAAATTATTTTATAAATTATTTTATCATTAGAAAAACTATCAATATAATAATTTGAGACTAAGTCTAAATTGTAAAGTTTTTTTTCTAGATCTTTAATTAAATTATAATTTTTTGAATTTGCCGAAAGTGTAATTGGTAATTTAATTGATACATTTATTATGTTTAATTTTTTCCACTGATTCTCAAATTCTATCTTTAAATCATTAATTATATTGTCTAAAGACTGGTTTTCATGCCAATCAAACTTTTTATTAGATATAATTAATTTATTATTTAAATTGGATTTAATTAATGCATTAAAATTTTTTTCTTTTTGAAATAATATTAATATTATGTAATCATCAATTGCGTATTTAGATACTATTTCTTTAAAATTATATTCTTCTATATTATTGATATTTTTTTTTATTATACCTATATCTTCTAAATCTTCATTGGGCAAAATATAATTTAAAAGAAAATACTCTTCATTAAAATTATTCCAATTTACATAAAAAATATTTTCAGAAAATAATAATATCTGATTTTTTTTACTATTAATTAAAATGGGTATCAAAAGTAAATTTTTTTCTTTTGGAATTGACGGAGAGATATTTTTTCTTTCTAAGAAATTAAACAATAGTCTTTTGTTAAACTCTACTTCAAACTTTGATATATATTTGTTATCAATAAATTTTTCATCGACTATTGAAAAAGATTCAATCAACCCATAAATATTTTTTAAATTGATTAATTTGCTTATTTCATCCTTTTTAAGAGTAGTAATTCTTAAAACTATTTGTTCAAAAGCTTTTTTAAATGCTATATCAATCACTTTTTCTTTATTAAAATTATTGTCATAAGGTTTTGAAATCTCCAAATTCAGTATTTTATAAGAGTTTGCATTGGCAGAAATTGTGGAAAACTTTGTAAAAAATATTATCAAAAATAAAAACAATATATAAATTGAAATATTAAATTTTTTTTTTTTTATTAAAATTTTGCACATATATGAAAAATAATAGCTTAACATATGAAAAGAGTGGAGTTAATATTAAAGCTGCTGATAATTTTGTAAAATTTATATCTTCGATATCAAAAAAAAGGAGAAATAGTAAGAATTTTCAAAATATAGGTGGGTTTGGCTCTATAACAAATATACCTAGAAATATTAAAAATCCACAACTTGTGGCAAGTACTGATGGTGTTGGAACTAAAATTGAAATTGCAAATGAATTAAGTAAGTTTGATACAATTGGGATAGACCTTGTCGCTATGTGTGTGAATGATCTGATAGTTCAAGGTGCTACACCACTTATTTTTTTGGACTATATTTCAATAAACAAAGTTGAGACAATAAAATTAAAAAAAATAATTAAAGGCATAATTAAAGGATGTAAAATATCTAAATGTGAGCTGGTTGGTGGAGAAACTGCAGAAATGCCAGGAACTTATGAAAAAAATAAATTTGACCTTGCTGGTTTCGCTGTCGGAGTTGTAGAGAAAAAAAATTTATTAACTAAAAACAAAATTAAACCTAATGACATTATTTTGGCTGTACCTTCTTCTGGATTGCATTCTAATGGATTTTCACTTGTTAGACACATCCTAAAAAGAAAAAAAAATTTTTCCGTACCAAAAGAAATTAAAAAGGAATTATTAAAACCAACAAAAATTTATGTGAAAGAACTTAATAAAATTATTAAAAAAAAATTGATCAATGGTTGTGCTAATATTACTGGAGGTGGTTTATTAGACAATATAATTAGGGTTATTCCTAAAAAACTTTGTATTAACATAGATTTATCTAAAATAAGAACCAAATCAATCTTTAGCTGGATAAAAAAAAATAATATCAAAGATTTCGAAATGATTAAAACATTTAACTGTGGTGTTGGTTTTTGCTTAATTACAAATAAAAAAAATGTAAAAAAAATTAAAAAATTTTTTTCTAAACAATATAGACCTTATGAAATAGGTTTTATAACAAAGAATAGAAAAATGATAAA
>Ga0208639_1001229_pt1 | contig 17125 bp, 14 predicted proteins | sample ETNtaG_33_FD_185772 | JGI IMG/M metagenome (GOLD analysis project Ga0208639, IMG submission 185772) | Marine microbial and viral communities from oxygen minimum zone, Eastern Pacific Ocean - ETNP201310SV76 (SPAdes) (version 2) | ecosystem: Environmental > Aquatic > Marine > Oceanic ...
AACGAACTGTCCGGCGATACCGAGGTTCGCGTCGGCAACCTTTCGCCGCGACGCGACTTCACGGACGTCCGCGATGTCGTCCGTGCCTACCGACTTCTGGGCGAGCAGGGCCGGTCCGGTAAGGCGTACAACGTCTGCACCGGAACCTCGACGAGCGTCCAGGAGGTCATGGACCGACTGCTCGCCATGGCCGGCCACGAGATGCACCTCTCGATCGACCCCGAACTGTTTCGTCCGGCCGACCTGGTGGAGCTCCGCGGCGACCCTTCCCGGATCTCGTCCGACACGGGCTGGAAACCGAGCCATGTGTTGGACGAGACGCTGGTAGACCTCCTCGAGGACTGGCGCGGGCGACTTTCGACGGCAGACTGACGGCCCTGCCAACGGGCGGCGGCACCAAGAGAGGAAGCACAGATGGGCAAGCGGGCATTGATCACCGGGATCACCGGGCAGGACGGATCGTACCTGGCCGAACTGCTCCTGGAGAAGGGATACGACGTCGTCGGCATGGTTCGCCGGAGCTCGACGGTCAACTTCGAACGCATAACCCACCTCATGGGCGATGTGGAGTTCGTTCCCGGCGACCTTATCGACCAGATGTCGATGGTCGAGATACTCCAGGACCACCGTCCCGAAGAGGTCTACAACCTGGCCGCCCAGTCGTTCGTGCAGACCTCGTTCGGGCAACCCGTCCTCACCGGCGAGACGACCGCCCTCGGGGTGACCCGCCTGCTCGATGCGATCCGGATGGTCGATGATTCGATCCGCTACTACCAGGCCAGCTCGAGCGAGATGTTCGGCAAGGTGCGCGAGGTCCCCCAGACCGAGACGACGCCGTTCCATCCGCGGAGCCCCTACGGCGTTGCCAAGGTCTACGGGCACTGGATCACGATCAACTACCGGGAGAGCTACGACCTGCATGCCAGTTCCGGGATCCTGTTCAACCACGAGAGCCCACGGCGCGGCCTCGAGTTCGTGACCAGGAAGATCACGCACGGGGCGGCCCAGATCGCCCTCGGGCAGGCCACCGAACTGCGCCTCGGCAACCTGGACGCCCAACGGGACTGGGGTTTCGCCGGCGACTACGTGGATGCCATGTGGCGGATGCTCCAGCTGGAGTCGGCAGACGACTTCGTCATCTGCACCGGCGAAACCCATTCCGTGCGCGAGTTCTGCGAGCTCGCCTTCGGGCGCGTCGGACTCGACTACGCGGACCATGTCGTCATCGATGAGCGCTTCTTCCGGCCGGCGGAGGTCGACCTGCTGGTCGGCGACGCCGCCAAGGCCGAGGAACGGCTCGGTTGGGTGCCACAGACCTCGTTCACCGAACTGGTCGAGATGATGGTCGACAACGACCTCGAGGCACTCGAGCGCCAGGGCGGGAACTGACCGGACCGTGATGCACCCGTGATCGCCGTCCTAGCCGGTGGTGTCGGGGCGGCGCGGCTGCTACGGGGGCTGGTGCGGGTCGTCGATCCCGCCGACGTCATCGTGGTGGCCAACACCGGCGACGACCTGGTCCTGCACGGGCTGCACATCTCGCCCGACCTCGACACGATCACCTACACGCTGGCCGAGGCGGGCAACCCGGAGACCGGCTGGGGGCTGGCCGGCGAGACCTGGCAGGCCATGGACGCCCTCGACCGCTACGGCGGTCCCTCATGGTTCCGGCTCGGCGACCGGGACCTCGGCACGCACCTGTTCCGGACCGGGCGCCTCAGCGAAGGAGCGGGGCTCGCCGGGGTGACCGCCGAGATCGCAGCGGCCTGGGAGTTGGGTTTCCGGCTGCTGCCCGCCACCGAGGACCACCTACGGACGATGGTGACGCTGGCCGACGGCGGCGAGGTCGGCTTCCAGGAGTACTTCGTCGGGCTCCGGCACGACGTGCCCGTCTCGGGGATTCGCTTCGACGGCGCCGATGACGCCTTCCCCGGACCGGGTGTCCTCGAGGCGATCACGACCGCCGAGGCGGTGGTGGTCGCACCTTCGAACCCCCTGGTGTCCATCGCCCCGATCCTCGCCGTTCCCGGTGTCAGGGATGCGGTGGCTGCACGGCGCGGGTCGGCAGTGGCGGTCTCCCCGATCGTCGGCGGCTCGGCACTCAAGGGTCCGGCCGACAGGATGCTCGCCGAGATGGGGCACGAGTCGTCGGTCGTCGGGGTCGCCCGCCTCTACCGTGACCTCGTGGCCACCCTCGTGATCGACCGTGTCGACGCCGACCTGGCCGACGAGGTCGAGGCCGAGGGCGTGCGCTGCGTCGTCACCGACACCGTGATGCGGACGACCGACGTGGCGGTCGCGCTGGCGAAGACCGCCATCGAGGCCGTGGCATGACGAACGAACTCCGGGTGGTGCCGGTTCCCGGACTCCCCGAAGTGCACCCGGGGGACGACCTGGCCGGGATGGTCGCTGCGGCCTGCGAGGCGGCCATCGGACTCCATGACGGCGACGTCGTCGTGGTGACCCAGAAGGTCGTCTCGAAGGCCGAGGGCCGACTTGTCGACATCGACTCCGAGACCGGCCACCGCCCGATCGTCGAGGCCGAGTCCGTCCGGATCCTGCGACGGCGCGGCGACCTGGTCATCGCCGAGACCGAACACGGCTTCGTCTGTGCCAACGCCGGCGTCGACCTCTCGAACGTCGAGGCCGGACAGGCGGCGTTGCTCCCGGAGGACCCCGACCGTTCGGCGCGACGCATCCGCGATGCCCTCGCCCACCGCTTCGGCGTCGAGGTGGCCGTCATCGTGAGCGACACCTTCGGGCGCCCGTGGCGTCGGGGGGTCACCGACGTCGCCATCGGCGTCGCAGGACTGCGTCCCGTGATCGACCTGCGGGGCACCGCTGACGCCCTGGGCCGAGAGCTCCAGGTCACCGAGGTGGCTGTGGCCGACGAGTTGGCGGCCGCAGCGGAACTCGTGATGGGCAAGTCCACGGGCATCGCGGTCGCCGTGCTGCGGGGCGTCGATTCCGCATGGCTGGGCGACGGGAGCGTCGTCGAAGACCTGGTCCGCAATCCCGACGAGGACCTGTTCCGCTAGTTGCCGGAGTGGAACCAGTCGATGGTGCGGCGGATTCCCTCGTCCAGGTCGATGTCTGCCCGCCAGTCCAACTCCGCGGCAGCGAGGGAATGGTCGAGCGCCGAACGCTCCGGTTCTCCGGTTCGTGCCGCCGCCCGGAGGGGCTCGGCCGGTCCGTCCACAAGGGCGGTCATCGAGCGGTAGAGCCGGTCGACCGAGGTCTCGACGCCGGTGCCGATGTTGAACAGTTGCCCATCGCCCCGTTCGGCTGCTGCGACGAAGGCCTCCACGACATCGTCGACGTACACGAAGTCACGGGTCTGTTCGCCGCTGCCGTAGACGGTGCAGGGTTCACCGGCCAGCAGCCTCCCGGCGAAGATGGCCACGACGCCCGCCTCGCCATCGGCGTCCTGCCGGGGGCCGTAGACGTTGGCCATCGCCAGTTCGGTCCAACCGACCCCGTACAGCGATCCGTAGACCCGGAGGTAGGCCCCGGCGGCCAACTTCGACGCCCCGTAGGGGCTCTCGGGGCGGTGTGGCGTGGTCTCGTCGAGGGGGAGCAGCGACGGGTCGGCATCTCCGTAGAGCGTGCCGCCACTCGCCGCGGCAACCACCTTCCTCGTACCACCGGCCCGCGCCCCCTCGAGCACCCGCAGGGTGCCGAGGACGTTGACCATGGCGTCGTTGACCGGATTCTCCACCGAGGCCTGCACGTCGGCCTGTGCGGCGAGGTGGTAGACGACCTCCGCCCCGGCCCCGGCGATGAGTTCGATGCTTCGGTCCTCGCGCAGGTCGACCACCTCGAGCCGCAGCCGGTCGCCGGCCGTCGAACGAGCGTCGGCGAGGTTCGCCTCGCTGCCGGTGGAGAGGTCGTCGAGCACGACGACGTCGTGTCCGTCGGCCAGGAGTCGGTCGACGAGCGTCGAGCCGATGAACCCCGCTCCCCCGGTGACGACGGCCCTCACGCCGGTCTCCTCAGTCCTGTTCCGGACGACGGTCGCCGTCGAGGCGTTCGCCGACGGCCACCTCGGCTCCGTGGCCGACGACAGAGAGCCCGAGAACCTGTGCGTCGGACCCGATGGAGGCATCCCGTCCCACCAGCGAGCCGTCGACGACCGCCCCCTCTCCGATGTTCGATCCGGCCATGACCACAGAGTCGCAGACCCGTGCCCCCTCGGCCACCACGGCTCCCGGTCCGATCACCGAACGGCGAACCACCGCTCCGGTGTGAACCTCGGCGGCATCGTCGACGCTGGACCGGGCCGGCCCACGGACGCCGTCCATGAGGTCGAGTTGCACGTCCAGGTAGGTCTCGGGGGTGCCCGTGTCGACCCAGTAGCACTCGGAGCGGAAGCCGAAGAGGGTTCCGGAATCGGCCATGGCCGGGAAGACCTCACGTTCCACCGACACGCGTCGACCGGGTGGGATGCGTTGGAGCACCGACGGCTCGAGGACGTATGTGCCGGCGTTGATCCAGTTGCAGGGGGCCTCGTCGGCCGGCGGTTTCTCGATGAAGCCGGTGACCCGTCCGTCGGCGTCGGTGGGTACGACGCCGTAGCGCGAGGGATCGTCGACCGGCGTCAGCGAGACCGTTGCCTCGGCCCCCGACGCCCGATGGAACAGGACCAACTCGTCGACGGCGAGGTCGGTGAGCACGTCGCCGTTGAGGACCAGGAACGTCTCTTCGATTCCTGCGTCCTCGGCGGCGAATCGGATGGCCCCGGCGGTGTCGAGGGGTTCGGGTTCCACGGCGTAGGTGAGCGGGACGCCGGCGCATCGGCCGTCGGGATAGGCATCGAGAAAGGCGCCCGGCAGGAAGCCGAGCGAGAGCACCACCTCGTCGATGCCGTGGGTGGCGAGGTGCCCGACGACGTGTTCGATCATCGGCCGATCCAGGATCGGCAGCATCTGCTTCGGGAGATCGGTGGTGAGAGGGCGAAGCCTCGTCCCGAGGCCTCCTACCAGAACCACGGCGCGCACGGCGCTCGTCCTATCCGGCGGTGGTCGTCGGTGCTTCGGAGTTTCCCGACGAGATCGCCCGCGGATCCACCGTTTCGAGGAACGTGAAACGTTCGGCACGGGGCAGCGGTGGCTCGACGCCCTCGGGCACGAAGGCGACGGTGATCGCCTCGAGGTTCTTGAAGTAGCGGACGGCGTCAAGGCCCTCCGTGATGACCTGGGGGGCACGGAAGCGGTCCTGGGCGTCGAAGCGGGCCACCTTGAGCACGGTCGGCTCGCCACCGCAGTCGAAACCCTCGGTGATCGTCTCGCCCGTGTCGAGCCGGATCGAGGTGTCGTCGATCATCCCACCGAACGACCTGAAGAACTCGCCGATCGTGGCGTTCTTCCCGGAGGCGAGGGAGTTGAACGGATGTATGTGCATGAGGCCGTCGCCGTGGGTGTGGATGCCGTTGGGGTCATTCTCGTTGACGATCTTGCCCCGATAGGTGTCGCAGACGTAGATGTCGTAGGCCGTGTGCCAGTGGTCTCCCAGCCGCGGAGCAGCCGTCGCCTCACGTCCGGAGCGGGCAAAGGCCACGAGGGAAACACCGAGGACGACGACGAGGGCGAGGGCGAGGGGAAAGCCCAGTGCCCGCCGTTCTCCGGTGCCGCCTGAGGCTCCCGCCTGTGCGGCGCGGGCAACCTTCCTGCCTGAATCTCCACGTGCCATCGGGCGGACACGCTAGCGGCACCCGTCCCGGTTCAGCGGGCAGATCCCGTCATCGCGACAGGAGCTCCCCCATGAGTTGCATGTGGGCTTCGGCAACGGATCGCGGCGATGCCCACTGCTCTGCCCATGCACGTCCCGAGGCCCCCATGGACCACCGTTCCTCGGCATCGGAGGCCAGCCGCTCGACCGCTGCGATGAACGCTTCGGCGTCCTCAGGCGGTACCGCCACCCCGGCGCCCGCCTCTCCGACCACCCGGGCGACCTCGCTTCCCTCGTCGACGCTGGCGATCAGCGGACGCCCCGCAGCCAGGATCGAGTACATCTTGGACGGGACGCTGCTGGCCGCAAGGCCGCGGCGCAGTGCCACGACGTGCATGTCGGCGGTTGCCAGAACCTCGGGGACCCGTTCGGCCGGTTGGTAGCCGACGACGGTGAGGTTCGGCAGTTCCTCGGCCGCACGGCCGAGTTCCCCCGCGGCCACGCCTCCGCCGTTGATGACGTAGGCGATGTCGTCGCGGTCGCGGTGTCGCCGTGCCGCCTCGACGATGATCCAGAGGGACTGCGAATGGCCGAGGTTGCCGGCGTACATCACGACCGTTCGCTCGCCGAGGCCGAGTTCGGACCGGTAGGTGGTGTCGCGGTCAAGTGGCCGGATGGCGGTGGTGTCGACGAAGTTGGGGATGACCCGGACGAGCGGGTCGCTCGATGAGCCCGGGAGCTTGCCCACCACGTTCGCCGCCAGGTCGTCTGACAGGACCGTGACGGCGTCGGACCTCCGGTAGCTGAAGCGTTCGAGGGACCGGAACAGCCGGATGGCAAGGGGCGATGTGATCGCCTCGACCTCGATGGCGACATCGGGAAAGACGTCCTGGACGTTGAGCACCAGCGGGCACCGGTGGCGGCGGGCGGCGATCCATCCTGCGGGGGCCAGGGTCAGGGGCGGCGACAGGGCCATCACCGCGTCGAACGGGCCCCGGGCGGCAACGGCGACCAGCGCCGCTGTGCCCGAGAACGCTGCGAAGCCGAGCGCCCTGCCGACGAGCCGTTCCTTGCGGCCGGCGAAGGGCTGCAGTCGGACGACCGATGCCGATCCCTGGGAACCCCTGCGGACGAGACGCCCGCTCCACCCGTCCTCGACCCGGTGCTCCCGATACCAGGGCAGGGAGGTCACCACGTGCACGTCATGGCCGGCCGCTCCCATCTCATCGACGATGCGGGACACGACGACCCCGGTCGGTGCGGTGTCCGGAGACAGGTGGGGGGTGATGACCAGCAGGCGCATGGCCGATCAGCCCGGGGCGTCGAGTGCCAGGCGCCAGGCCCGTTCGAGTTGCTCGGCCGAGGCCTCCCACGAGAACTCGGCGGCCCGGCGCAGACCGGCCTCGGCCGCGACACGGCGGGCCCCGGCGTCACCGAGCGCCCGGTCGAGCGCCTCGGCCCAACCTGTGACGTCGTCGGGGTCGACAGACCAACCGGCTCCCCCGGCCACGTCGTCCGCCGGCGTGCCGCTGGCCACGACGATCGGAACGCCTACCGCCATCGCCTCCAGGACCGGGATCCCGAAGCCCTCGTACAGTGACGGGAAGGCCATGAGGGATGCGGCGGCGAGTCGCTGCGCGTACTCGGCATCGGGAATCCGCCCGGTGCGCTCGATCCGGTCCCCCAGCCCGGAACGCTCGATGGACAGGATCACCGCTCCTTCGGAGCGGCCCGAGCCCCCGGTGAGCACGAGGCGCGCCTCCGGATGGAGGTCGGCGATCCGCCCGAAGGCCTCGATGAGCAGTTCGTGGTTCTTGTGCGGGTGGCTGACGGCCGGGTAGATGACGACCGGTGGCGAGGGCGGCTCCACCGGGCGGTCCGCAACGCGGTCCACCCCGGACGACACGGTCACGACCCGTACGGGATCGACGCCGAAGTGCCGGACGACCTGTTCGCCGACGGCGCCACTGACGGTCACCACGACGTCGGCGCGTCGCAGAGACCGGGGAACCGACCACGAGAGGAAGCCCTCCTTGAGCACGGAGAAGTGTTCCGGATGGTCGAAGGGCTGCAGGTCGTGGACGGTGACCACGACCGGCCGGGAGGAGCGCATGGGGATGCGACCACCGACGTGGTGTACGGCATCGAAGCCAACGGTCCGCCGGGCAAGCCATGTCGACTCGCTGGCGATCCGCCGGATCCGGCTGCGACCATCGCCCGGGGAGGCGACCACCTCGAACTCGTCGCAGAGGTCCGGATGTGCCTCCCGCAGGGACTCCTGCAGGAACAGGACGGGTCGGATGTCGCTGGGGCCGTGCCGGGCGAATGCCTGCAGCGTCCGGACCGCGTACTCCTCGGAACCGCCGACGTCGCCTGGAACAAGGAAGAGCAGGTTGACGGCGATGCGCTTCGTGGCGGTCATGGGACCATCATGCTGCCAGTACCGCCCGGTAGACGGTGACCGTCCGTTCAGCCACGGCATCCCAGGTGAAGGACTCGGCGCGTGCCCTGCCTGCGGCCGCGAATCGTGCGGCCTCGGTGGCGTCGTCGAGGAGGTGGCGGATTCCCTCCGCCAGCGACACGGAGTCGGTGGGATCCACGAGGACGCCGGCTGAGCCGACGACCTCCGCCGTTGCCGTACCCACCGAGGTCACGACCGGGGTCCCCTGGGCCATGGCCTCGAGGACCGGGAGGCCGAAGCCCTCTAGCAGGCTGGGAAAGGCGAACACGTCCGCCAGGGCGTACCACGCCCGCTTCTCGTCCGCGGTGACCGGGCCCACGACCCGGACCCGGTCGCCAAGCGGGTCCACAAGGCGCTGGACGTCAACCCCCCAGCCGGGCGGGCCCACCAGGACCAGCACCGCATCGGGGACCGTCGCCATGGCCTCGACGAGCCCCGCCAGGTTCTTGCGCGGTTCCGCCACACCCACCCAGAGGACGACGCTCCCTTGGAGCCCGTACCGCGACCGGAGGGCCTCGACGCCCACGGGCTCGGCGGCCCGCAGGTCGACGCCCAGTGGCACGACGCAGATTCGCTCCGTCGGGATGCCCGCATCCACCAGGTCGGCAGCGGTCGCCGCCGACGGGCACAGCACGCAGCGGGCACGACCGGCTGCCTCGAGCCACGCCTCGAACATCCGGCGGCCCCGGTTGGTGAAGTGGTCTGGTCGGTGGCGCCACGCAAGGTCGTGGACTGTGGCGACGAGGGGCGCCCTGGTGGCGGGCACAGCACCGCCGGTGGCATGGACGAGGTCGGGCCTGCCACACCGTCGATCGACACCTGGACGGCCCAGCCGGGCCCAGGACTCGTAGAGGAGGGGGCGGGGAAGGCGCAGGTGGGCGATCTCGATTCCGTCCGGCGGAGAGACGACGGGCCCTCCACTATGCGACGCTGCAATGCCGACGACCTCGACATCGGTGCGTTGTGCGATAGCCCGGGCCAACTCGACGGCGGCGACCGCGGTTCCGCCGGGAACCCGGTGCCAGCACTGCTCCAGCAACAACGCTGCACGGATCAGACCTCCGGTCACGGACAGGACTCCCCCTCCGGGGGCCGACCGTCCACGTCGACCGTGATGCGCGACAGCGACCACCAACCCCGGCCGACGGCTGCGGCATCCTCGCCCTCGAGCAGGATCCCCGGCAGGTGTGCCCTCGCCTCGGCTTCGACCACCAGTCGGTCGCGTGGCGCCAGGAGAAGGACGTCGAAGTCGTCGCCGAGGGTGAGTTCGACCGAATCGCCCAGGCCGTCGACGACCTCGACGAGGGGCGTCCGGCTGAGGCTCTGGGCGAGGAGCACGGCAGCATCGAACCGGTGGGGGGCCACGCGGATCACCGTCTGCGATGTCCGCTCCCCCCGGCTCCCCTCGACCGGGAACCCTCGACTGGCAAGATGGTCGGCCACCGTGACCTCCTCGGCATCTGCGATCTCAGGAGCGCGGCCATCGACGAGAACCACCGCCACCTGCTCGGGACGCAGCTGTACGCCGCGGAACACGTCGAACGCCACCTCAGCCTCGTCTCCGTCGCGCAACCTCAACACCATCGACCCGCCGACCAGGTCGTCGAAGACCGGCAACGAGTAACGCTCGAGGTCGGTCGGCTCGAAGTCTCCGAACGCCCTGCCGATGTCGAGAAGGGTTCGAAGCGTGAGGCGTTCGTCGAGGACCACAGCATCGGTGCCCGCCTCGATGAGGTCGTTGCGGACGAGGACCGACCGTGCTCCACGGTCCACAAGGCGTTCGAGGGCGAGGACGATGAAGTCCTGCTGCCGGTCGTTGCGTTCGAGGTCATTCGACACCCCGACCCTGCGCCACCGTCCGCCGACGAACGCCTCTAGCTTCCGGCTGCGCACGAAGGCCAGCGAGGACGAGCCGTCGAGCACCGTGCACCCGGGCTCCGGGATCGAGAGGCCGGATGCCACATCGCGTATCGGTTGGTCGAACCACATCGGAATACCGTCGAGTTCGTCGACGACCTGCACGAAGCCGGTGAAGTCGACCAGCACGAAGTCGTGGATCGGAACGCCGAAGTTGCGGCTGACAGTCTCGACGAGCGTCGGGGCTCCCCGACTGATGCCACCGACGATCAGCGCCGATGCCAACTTCTCCTCCCGGACTGCCACTCCGTCCACGTAGATGGGCAGGTACAGGTCCCGGGGGATCGACAGGACCGCTGCCCGTCGGAGCCCCGGGTCGATGCGGACGAGCATGATGACGTCGGCAAGTGCCACTCCGCTGGTGGTGTCGCGCTGTGCAGCGGGATCGTCCGGGTCCATGCCGACCGCACTGTCGGTTCCGATGAGAAGCAGGGTCCGTGGCGGACCGGCGGGGCCGTAGACCGGTGTGGTGTCGGGTTCCCCCTGACCGTCGCCGGTCACGTCGCCCGGAACCCCTGCCCCGCCGCTGTCACCTGTTTCGGCGCCCGGATTGTTCGATCCACCCACTCCCGACGAGCCCTGGCCGCCCGGCGCGCCCTGGCCGCCCGGCGCCGTGCTCTTCGTTCCGGGCAGGTCGGCCAACACGCCGGCGGGCACCTCGATCCGCACGATGCTGCTGACCGAGTCCTCGAACTGGTCGAGGCGGGCGGTCACGTAGAGCAGCGAGACGGCGAACACCACGCTGGACGCGAGCAGCAATCGCTGCGGCCAGGTGCGTCGCAGTCCCGCCTCCGTTGCCGACGTCACGTCCGGAGGGTACCAGCGCACCCCCCGGTCGACCGTCGCGGCCTAGCCTGCCCGGATGCCGCAACCGCCCACCCCTGAGTCGCCCCGCGTGGTCTGGGTCGACGGTCGGCTGCTGGCCGATGGCGACAGTTCTGCGATCTCGGCCAACGACCACGCCATTGTGGTCGGTGACGGGGTGTTCGAGACCATGAAGGTGGTCGACGGAACAGCCTTCGCCCTCACCCGGCACCTCCGTCGCCTCTGCTTCTCCGCCGACGGCATGGGGATGCTCCCGCCTGACGAAGACCGGATCTGCGATGCCGTGGCCGCAGTCCTCGACGCCGATCCCACCGCCGGAAAGCTGCGAATCACCTGGTCGAGCGGCGTCGGGCCGCTCGGTTCGTCACGTGGCGACGGCCCGGGCACGCTCATCGTGGCCACCGGACCGGGGTCGGCCTGGCCCCCTGCCGAGGCCGTTCACCTCTGCCGGTGGGCCCGCAACGAACACGGCGCCCTGGTCGGCCTCAAGACCACGTCCTACGCCGAAAACGTTGTCGCCCTCGAGGCCGCCCATGACCGCGGGTGTTCGGAGGCATTGTTCCTCAATACTGCCGGCGACCTGTGCGAGGGCACGGGTACCAACGTGTTCCTGGTGGTCGACGGCGAACTCGTGACGCCTCCCCTTTCATCGGGTTGCCTCGCCGGGATCACCCGGGCACTCCTGCTCGAGGAGATGGCCGTGACCGAGCGGCCGGTCGACCCGGGAGAATTCGCCCGGACATCCGAGGCATTCCTCACCTCGTCCACTCGGGACGTGAACGCCATCGCCCGGATCGACGACCTGGTTCTTCCAGAGGCGCCGGGACCGGTCACCATGGCGACACGGGCGGCATTCGCCTACCTGTGCGCCCGTTCGCTGGACCCCTGATTCAATCCCGGTCCAGGGACCGGAGGTGGACGATGTCGCCTGCGCGAAACTCCCGATGGGTCCCGTCGACCTCGACGACCAGGGCGCCATCGGTCGTGAGGTCGACGGCGGTCCCCTCGACTGCACCGGACGGTGACTCGATCCGCACCTCCTGTCCCATGGTTGCCGACCGCGCCAGGTGTTCGAGCCGCATCGCCTCGACGCCCCCCGAGGCCTCGAGGGCGCCGAGCCAGTGCCCGAAGGACGAGAGGACGGGATCCCACAGGCTCCTCGACTCGATTCCGAGGCCTGCCGCTGCCAAGGACGTGGCGCCAGGTGGGCCCTCGTCGTCCGGTCCCGGCCAACCGACGTTGAGGCCCATGCCCACGACGACCGCCGGTGGGTCGCCGTCGACGAGTTCGGCGAGGATGCCGGCCACCTTGCCCGGCCGGGCGCCGTCCAAGAGGAGGACGTCGTTGGGCCACTTGATCCGGACGGTCGGCCCCTGCCCGCCGAACAGGTCGTCCAGGGCGTCGACGACCGCCACCGCCAGCGTGGAGGTGACGAGCGGGAGCCGGTCGGGCCCGCCGAACGGTCGGAGCAGGACCGACATCAGCAGGTTGGCGTCCGGCGGGGCGTCCCAACTGCGATCCAACCGTCCACGGCCGGCGGTCTGGTGGCCGGCGACGAGCACCATGCCTTCCCCGGCGGTGTCAGCAATCGCTGCCAGGTCGGCGTTCGTGGATCCCGTCTCCTCCACGTAGTGGACCGGTCCGATGCGGCCCCCGGCGGGATCTGGAATGGGATTCTCGGAAGGTTTGTACGGAATGCCCGTCATTCGGGTAACCATATGTCCGTGTTCGACAAGGTTCTGATCGCAAACCGGGGCGAGATCGCCGTACGGATCATCCGGGCGTGCCGCGACCTCGGCGTCGGCACCGTCGCCGTCTACTCGGAGCTCGACCACGATGCCCTCCACGTGCGCCTCGCCGACGAGGCCTACGCACTGGGTGGACGGACAGCGGCCGAGAGCTATCTCGACACCGACGCCATCCTCGACGCCATCGGGCGCAGCGGGGCCGACGCCGTCCATCCCGGCTACGGGTTCTTCTCGGAGAATGCTGACTTCGCCCGTGCCATCACCGAAAGGGGGGTCACCTTCATCGGCCCGCCGCCGGAGGCCATCGAGGTCATGGGCGACAAGATCAGTGCCCGCATCGCCGCCGAGCAGGTCGGTGTCCTCGGGGTGCCGGGAACAACCGACCTCATCACCGACCCGGACCAGGTCCGGGCCTTCGGCGCCGAGCACGGCTACCCCATCGCCATCAAGGCCGCCTACGGAGGCGGTGGTCGCGGCATGAAGGTCGTCGCCGACGAGGCATCGATAGCGGAGTCCATCGACTCGGCCCGACGTGAGTCGACCGCCTACTTCGGTCGCGACGAGATCTACATGGAGCGCTACCTGATGGCACCGCGCCACGTCGAGGTCCAGGTCCTCGCCGACGGCCACGGCAACGCCGTCTACCTCGGTGACCGGGACTGTTCTGCCCAGCGTCGCCACCAGAAGCTGATCGAGGAGGCGCCGGCACCGGGGCTCTCCGACGACCTCCGGCGGGCGATGGGCGAGGCGGCTCTGAAGGTCGCCCTCGGTTGCGGCTACACGAACGCCGGCACGGTCGAGTTCCTCGTGGAGGGCGACGACTACTTCTACCTCGAGATGAACACCCGCCTGCAGGTCGAGCACCCGGTCACCGAACTCGTGACCGGCATCGACCTCGTCGAGCAGCAACTCCTGGTGGCCTCGGGCGAGTCGCTCTCCTTCGCCCAGGACGACATCGAGGTCAGCGGCCACGCCATCGAGGTCCGCATCAACGCCGAAGACCCCGCCGAAGGCGCCTTCCTGCCCTCACCGGGCAGGATCGAACGGCTCAAGGTCCCCGATGGCTACGGCATCCGCTTCGACGCCGGCTACGAGAGCGGTGACGAGGTCAGCCAGTTCTACGACAACCTGATCGGCAAGCTCGTCGTCTGGGGCCGCGACCGCGACACGGCGATCCAGCGCACAGTCCGGGCGCTTGACGAAATGGTGGTCGAGGGGGTCGCCACCACGATCCCCGCTGACCGGGCGATCCTCGAACACGCCGACTTCCGGGCAGTCGCCCACTCCACGAAATGGGTCGAGGAGACGCTCGACCTGACCGGAGTCCGGAGCCCATCGACCGCGACTGGCGACGAACAACCAACGATCCGTCGGGACCTGGGTGTCGAGGTCGACGGCCGCCGCTTCTCGGTGAGCATGTGGGTGCCCGACCAGGCCGCAGCAGTTGCCCGGCGACGCTCTTCGCGCTCCGGCGGTCGGGGCGGTTCCGGGGACGGCAACGTGACGGTTCCCATGCAGGGCACGATCGTCAAGGTGCTGGTGGTGGCCGGCGACACGGTCGCAGTCGGCGACACGGTCTGCGTGCTGGAGGCGATGAAGATGGAGAACAACATCACCGCCGAGGCCTCGGGCACGGTCATCGAGGTCCGGGTAGAGCCGGGCGACTCGGTAGGCAGCGGCGACATTGTCGCTGTTGTCGAGTAGGCGCACCAGCCACCGCCCCTCAAGGGGCCTGCACGACTACGTTCACCGGTCATGGATGCTCCGCTTCGCGTCGCCCTCGACGTTACGCCGCTTGCCGGCGAACCGACGGGGATCGCCCGGGCCGTCGACGGCGTGCTCCACGCTCTCTGGACCGACCAGAGCCTCGCCATCTCCGGGTGGATGCTCTCGGGCCGACGCCGGGCCCGGCCAGATGGGGTGCCTGCCGGCATGTCGGTCCACCACTGTCCCGTGCCGGCACGACTGCTACACCCCGGGTGGGCACGGTTATCGCTGCCCCGGGGACGGCTTGTCCACGGTCCCGCCGACGTCGTCCACGGGATGAACTACGTCGTTCCCCCCTCGAGCGTGCCCACGGTCCTGACGATCCAGGACGCCGACCTGTTCGAGAACCCTGAGTGGTACGACCCGAACGTCCAGCGCTTCGCCACCCTCATCCGGCGGGCGATCGACAGGGGGTGCTGGGTGCACGTATCGACCCGCGCGGTTGCCGATGCCCTGTCGAGGCACTGTCCGGTCCCGGAGGAACGCCTCGCCGTCATCGGGTACGGCGTCCCCGATATCCCACCGGGAGACGCCGAACTCGGCAAACAGACAGCCGGGACTTCGAAGTACGTCCTTGCACTCGGCTCCGTGAACCGGAGGAAGGGGATTCCCGAACTCGTCGAGGCCTTCGACCGGATGCCGCACCGACCCCCGGACCTGCGGCTCGTCATCGCAGGAAGTCCCGGCCTCGATGAGGAACGGCTCGAACGAACCGTCGCAGGACTCGCCGATCCGTCGGCGATCGTTCGGATCAGCAGCATCGACGAGGCGCAGCGTTCGAACCTCCTCTACGGGGCCTCGGTCCTGGCCTATCCCTCGTTCGACGAGGGATTCGGCTTCCCACCGCTCGAGGCGATGACCGCGGGGGTCCCGGTCGTGGCATCCACCGGTGGCTCGATCCCGGAGGTCGTCGGCGATGCAGCGATCCTCACCCCGCCCGGCGACGTCGAGGCACTCGCCGAGGCCCTGGCCGACGCCCTGGAGGAACCCCTGCGGACGGACCTGGCGGAACGTGGACGGCGCAGGCTCGCCGCCCACTCCTGGGAGGCAACGGCCGCCGGCCTCGCCGACCTCTACCGGCGGGCCGCCGGCCGTAGCTGAGCAGGCATCCGTGACCGCTCTGCCCCGGGAGCCCGGGCGGCCGTTGGTAGGCTCCTGCGCTCTAGAGCGGAGCGCCCGATGAACAGAGTGCGGACAACGAACGAGGCCCGTAGGCGCGAAGGCGCCTTCAGGCGGTGCCGAACCGTCTTCGCCTACCGCGAACTGCTGGTCAACCTGACGCGAACCGAACTGCGGATCAAGTACAAGAACAGCGTCCTCGGCTTCCTGTGGTCGCTGCTCAACCCGGTGCTCTACCTCGTCGTGTTCTCGCTGGTGTTCCAGGAGATCCTCAGGGCACAGATCCCCCGCTTCGCCATCTTCCTCCTGTCCGGACTCCTGGTCTGGAACTTCTTCTCGACCAGCCTGGGCGGTGGCGCCGGATCGATCATCGGCAATGCGTCGATCGTGCAGAAGGTCTGGTTCCCGAGGGAGGTCCTCCCGCTGGCTTCCGTCGGAGCGGCCATGGTCCACTTCCTCCTGCAGGCCCTGGTGCTCGCCGGGGCGCTGCTCCTGTTCCGGCACGAGCCCGACTGGGCCGCGCTGGTGCTGCTGCCCCTGGCACTGTTGGCCCTGATGCTGCTGGCCGCCGCCGCAGCACTGGCGCTTGCCGTACTCAACGTGCACTACCGGGACACCCAGCACCTGCTCGAGTTGGTCCTGATGGCGTGGTTCTGGATGACGCCGATCGTCTACAACCACCAGTTGATCGCCGACCGCCTCGGCAGCAACGACTGGGTGGCCATGCTGAATCCGATCACATCGGTGGTGCTGGCCTTCCAACGCGCGCTCCACAATCCCCCTCCGGGCTACATCCCCGATGTCTCGCTGTGGATGTACGCACGGAACACGGCGTTGTTGACCGTCGTCGCCTTTCTGCTCCTCGCCGGTTCGCTCCGGCTGTTCGGGCGCCTCGAGGGTGACCTCGCCGAGAACATCTGAGTCCGCCGTGAACCTCCCCGTCGGCGCCCTCGAGGTCGGCCACGTCACCAAGACGTTCCGCCTCTACCAGGAGCAGTTCCGGACCCTCAAGGAGCGCGCCCTGCACCTGGGACGCATTCCGTTCCACGAGTTCGACGCCGTCCACGACGTGGACTTCGAGGTCAAGCCGGGCCGGATGGTGGGCCTCCTCGGACACAACGGCTCGGGCAAGTCGACGCTGCTCAAGTGCATCGCCGGCACGATGCAACCGACCGCCGGGAGCATTCGGCTGAACGGCCGCATGGCGGCCCTTCTGGAGTTGGGTGCCGGCTTCCACCCCGACCTGACGGGCCGGGAGAACGTCTTCCTCGCCGGTTCGATCATGGGCTATTCGAAGCGCGACATCGGAGCCGTGTTCGACGAGATCGTCGCCTTCGCCGAACTCGAGGAGTTCATCGACAATCAGGTCAAGCACTACTCGTCGGGCATGTTCGCCCGCCTCGGATTCGCCCTTGCCGTCAACGTCGACCCGGAGATCCTGCTGATCGATGAGATCCTGGCCGTGGGCGACGAGGCCTTCCAGCAGAAGTGCCTCGACCGGTTCCGCTCCTTCCGCGAGCAGGGCGTGACGATGCTGTTCGTCACCCACGACACCGACCTGGCCTCGACCATCTGCGATGAACTGGTGGTCCTCGACCGGGGGCGCATGATCGCCCACGGC
>Ga0208639_1001231_pt1 | contig 17115 bp, 11 predicted proteins | sample ETNtaG_33_FD_185772 | JGI IMG/M metagenome (GOLD analysis project Ga0208639, IMG submission 185772) | Marine microbial and viral communities from oxygen minimum zone, Eastern Pacific Ocean - ETNP201310SV76 (SPAdes) (version 2) | ecosystem: Environmental > Aquatic > Marine > Oceanic ...
ATTCTGCCCAAGGCCTTTTGACTTCGACAAAGAAGCAATACCTGCACCTTACAATCATGCAAACATAATGTCTGATGAAGTGATTTACTATGATTCAAAAGAATTCATGTCAAGAAAAGGAATTGAATTCGGATCTATGACACTTCACCCTGATGGACTTACACACGGGCCACATCCTGGAAAATACGAAGAATCAATTGGCGTAAAATGGACTGATGAAATAGCCGTTATGGTCGATACGTTTTATCCACTCAAAGTAGCCAAAAATGCATTAAGTACCGAAGATCCAGATTACACCAAGTCATGGATAGATGGTGACCGTTACAAGAAAGCTTTAGGCGAATAATTAAATGAAGGAAAGTCTAAGAACTTTCATGGATGGACTAATAGATTACGCAGGTCTATTTCCTCCTGCTGATTTACCATTAAATGAGGCCATAAGTCAATACATTTCACATATCAAAAGTGATAATTCTAAAATGTTAAGTCGTTTCATAATTCATTCTTCAAAATTAAATAATTTGGATGAATTTCTACCTCTTTTTACTAATGTTGGACCACTAAGACTATCTGTTTTAGGTGGAGGCGGAAATAACGACGACGAGTATTTAAATAAAATTAAGCAAAATATAACTAATATTAGTAAGTATAGAGAAAAACACGGAAATAAAATTGAAATTGATGTAATAGAATGCAAAATGGCTACAAATACACCTTCCAAAAATACAATGGAAAAAGCAACCGTATTGCTAAATGAAAATGGATTAATTCATTATCATGAGTTTGCTAAATTGCCACCTGTTGGAATGAATTATTCGACAGAAATAGATGACAGTTCTTGGGATAAAGAAATTTTACCAACTATAAAATTACTGTCTAATCTCGATAATGCAGGAATAAAACTAAGGTGTGGTGGAATAGTCAAAGAAGCGTTTCCAAGCGTAGAACAAGTAGCAGCTATGATACAAACTTGTGTTATTATCGACATTCCAATGAAATTTACTGCCGGTTTACATCACCCAATTCGTCATTTTGCAGAAGAATATGACGAATTTATGCACGGATTCATCAATACTTTTGGTGCCGGAATATTCGCTACTACTTTTCCAAAACCAGAAAATTCTCAAGAAAAATATAATATGTTTATTTTGTTATCTCATATGATCGATGACCAAAATGCAGAAAATTTTAGTTTTACTGATGATTCTATGATCTGGAAAGTCGAAGATGATCGTGATACGCAATTTGTAATTGATGTGGAAAAAATAGAAAATGCTCGTAAAAAAGGTATGATTTCATACGGCAGTTGTTCTTTTCAAGACCCTATACATGACTTAACACAATTAGGATGGATGTAATGGACGAAACACACGATTCAAAGCTCAAATCATGGGTAAACGTTGATGGAAATTCAGATTTTCCAATACAAAATATTCCATTTGGAATATATTCTCCGAAAGGTGGCGGTGATTTACATATGGCTACTGCAATTGGCAATTACGTTTTAGATTTAGCATATTTGGATGAAGCTGGTTGCTTCGAAGGAACTGAAGTAGAAGGAACTGAAGTTTTCCATGAACCTACTCTAAATGCTTTCATGTCTCTAGGTAGAAAAGCCTGGAAAGATACTAGAAAAGTAATAAGTCAAATTCTAAATGAAAATAACGACACTTTAAGAGATAATAAAGATTTGAAAGAACTATCATTAATTCCAATGGAAAATGCCGAAATGGAATTTCCAATTGATATTGGAGACTACACTGACTTTTATTCATCTAAAGAGCATGCTTCCAATGTAGGTACTATTTTCAGAGGACCTGAAAATGCTTTGATGCCGAATTGGTTACATCTACCAATTGCATACCACGGTAGAGCATCTTCTGTAATTCTTGATGGCGGAGATATTGTACGGCCAAAAGGACAAACTAAAGCTCCCGATGCTGCAAGCCCATCGTTTGGAGACAGTAAAAGAATGGATTTTGAGCTTGAAATGGGTTTGTTTATAGGTTCTGGAAATAGTTTAGGAGAACCTGTTTCTGTTAATGCTGCTGAAGAACATGTTTTTGGAATGGCTCTTGTAAATGATTGGTCTGCAAGAGATATCCAAGCCTGGGAATATCAACCACTAGGGCCGTTTTTAGCCAAAAATTTGGCTACGACCATCTCTCCATGGATCATCACACTTGAAGCATTAGAACCATTTAGATGTAAGGGGCCAAAACAAGATCCTGAGCCTCTAGAATATTTGAAAAATGATAACGATAGCACTTTTGATATCAATTTAGAAATTCATTTAAAAACTGAAAATATGGATAAATATGAGTTAATCTCATCAAGTAACTACAATTATCTTTATTGGGATATGGCTCAACAGATAGCACACCACACTACAACTGGCTGTAATCTTAGAACGGGGGATATGTTAGCCAGCGGTACAATATCTGGACCTGAAAAAAATAGTAGAGGATCTATGCTCGAATTAACTTGGGGTTGGTCTGAATCAGTTAAACTTTCAAATGGTGAAGAAAGAATTTCTCTTGAAGATGGCGATACTGTTCTATTGAAAGGATGGTGCCAAGGCAAGGGTTACAGAATAGGTTTTGGAAATTGTACAGGCAAACTTTTGCCTTCAACTTAGCCACGATTTTTAGAGTAGACCTTATATAACCATCCGAGTGGCGCCCACTCCGTCTTCTGTTAGAGGAGACAAAAAGGACACAACATCAATGGCAAGACAAACACGTCGAAGACGTGACTCCAAGTCAAAAAATCGCTATCGCCCTCGTTCCCCTTCAAGTAGTGTAAGCTCTGAAAAAAAAGAAACAGTAACCCGAAAAGTCGAAAAAGTTGACTGGTCTACTATTTTTATTTTAATCGCTATTTTTCTTTTCTCTCTTTACATTAGAACAGCATGGACTTTAGAACCTGCTACTGAAGATGGATTCCAACTTACAGGAGGTAGTGACCCCTACTATCACAAACATGTTGTAGATTACGTAGCTGAAAATGGTCAGCATTTAGAACGAGATCCAATGCTTAATTATCCTTATGGGGCTAATAATAACAGACCTCCTCTATTTGATTGGTCTATTGCAATTATTGGTTTAACGCTTTCTCCATTTTTTTCTTCTTCCGAAGAATCTGTATGGTGGGCAATGGAAATATTACCTGCAATTTATGGTGCCTTAATAATCTTCCCAGTTTATGCAATAGGTAGAGCTCAATTTGGTAAAGAAGCTGGAATACTTGGAGCTTTCTTTATTGGCGTAAATTCACAACATGTTGGGCATTCAAGTTTGGCCTTAGCTGATCACGATTCTTACATTATTTTGTTCGGAACAACTGCTTATTTCTTCTTTATGAGGGCATTAACTGTTGCTAATGATAAGAAATGGGTCTCTAGTTGGACTGATTGGAGTGAAATAAAAAATGGGGTAAAACAATTTGTTCTTTCTGAAAAATTAGCACTTGGTTATGCTGGATTGGCTGGTATGACAATCACTATGATTTCAATGAGCTGGAAAGGTTTCCCATACATTATGACTATCATTGCAATTTATTTAGGATTGCAAATGTTGATTAATGCTTTCCGCAGAGTAGATAGCTTGACTACTGCAGCTTTAGGGTTAGTTACTCTCTCAATGCCCGTTATCCTATCTTATCCATATTACAATGCCATGGGATTCGTTAATACATGGTGGGAAGCGCCAGCATATATTTTGCTTGGTTATTTCTTAATTTCAGCATTAATGGTTACGACCAGAGATTTACCTTGGTTATTGGTTATTGGTGTTTCAGTAGGTGCTGCAACAATTGTTTATCTTTTACTTACTTATGTTTTTGAAGATCTTGGATTCTTACTATTCAGCGGTCAAGGATATTTTGTTCGAACAAAACTATTCAACACTATTGCAGAGGCTCAACCACCTGAATTTGCAGATTTCGTTTTTGCTTTTGGTCCAGTTTCGATTTGGTTAGCTATATTTGGTGTAATATGGATGGCCTATCAATTATTTAATCAAAGTATCTGGAAGAAAGATTATTTGTTTATCATGATTTGGGCTCTAGTTTCAATTTACATGGCTCAGTCTGCTATTCGTTTTATTTTCAATGCAACACCTGTTGTTTCTCTTATCAGTGGATGGATGACTTGGCTATTGATTCAAAGGGCGGAGTTCTCTACTGTTATTGCTATTTGGAAATCCTTCTGGGGTAAAAGAGGAGCTACATTCTACTGGCTCTCTTTAGCTTCAATTTTTGCAGGATTATTTTTATTCTTTACTGTGAGCATACTAATTGGTCTTATTTCAACTCTAATACTTCTCTTATTGGTAATGGTTGTTGGGCACATGGATGCTCAAAGTGAAGATCAATACCGTTTCCGTGATAGAATAAGAGGATTAAGACAAGGATTTGACCTTAAAAGACCATTGATTGGTTTGTTTGTTGGTCTATTCATTTTTCTACCAAATACCTTCTACGGTTATGATGCTGGTGTTCCATTCGAAGATAAGAAAAACCATGATTCTGAAATTTATGAATTTCTAAGTTATGATTTCTTGAGACCTGATGAATACGACTACGATGAAAGATACAACCAAACTAAATATCCAGAAGGTATTGAAGGAATGTATACTACTTCTGAAAAATCTAACCAACTTTGGTATATGGGTAATACGGGGCCGTCATTCCCACAAGATTATTGGATTGAAGGTTTAGAATGGCTAGCCGAACAAGATACAAATTTAGCTCCTGAAGACAGACCTGCATTCATCTCTTGGTGGGATTATGGTTTCTGGGCAATTGATATTGGAGAACATCCTACTGTTGCTGATAATTTCCAGTTTGGATACCAAATTGCTGGTAATTTTATTGCATCGCAATCTGAACACGAAGCAATGTCTCTTTTACTTTACAGATTAATAGAACCTAAAGTTGATCGTAACTCAGGAAATTTTGACAGCGATGTCAGAACTGAGCTATTAGTTTACTTGTCTGAAGAAGATGTTAATGAATTAGAAACTATCATTTCAAATCCTAGCGATTATATTCCAAAGAAAGCTGACGGAAGTGAGCAGGATGTACATCCTAAGAATGCAGCAATAAGAGCTGGAAAGCCAATCCTTATGACTATAGAAAAGAATGATATTGCTGACCTTATGTGGAAAGTTGAGCAAATTACTGGTAACTCTATCCGATATTTTGCTGCCGATACAAGATTAATGCCATATAATGTTCAAAACACAGGTATCTTGTATGCTCCTGTGACTCTCGCTGATTATGATATCAATAATTTTGTAGAAGTACAAGCTGCGTTATCAAACGGACAAACTTTACCATTTGATGATGCGCTGGAAGTATTGAAAGATAATCCTGATGTACAAGTTACTTCACAAGAATTAGTTTACAAAGAAAAATTCCTAGACTCTATGTTCTTTAGATCATTCATTGGATGGTCTGCACCTGATTTAGATAGACCTGTAGAAGATGGTATACCTGGTGTTTCTGGAGCTCTTGGTCAGGACCAATCATTACCTCCTCTACCTGGATGGAATTTAACACACTTCAAGTTAGTTCAATATAATTCAGGTCTTAGAATACTAAAATATTATGACGGGGCAACAATTTATGGAACCGTTTCAACTCCAGATGGAGATCCAGTTGCTAACGCTAACATAACAGTACTTGATGAATACCGAGTTCCTCATGGAAGTGCTACAACTAATAAAAATGGAGAATACAGTGTTTTAGCTCCTGCTGGAAATTTGACTCTAGCTGTCTCTATGGGTTCTCCTGAAGAAGATATTGAAAAAGTATTCAGAACTTCTAATAACATATTAGTAAGAAAAGAAAATGTACTTATTTCTGAAGAACAAGCTATGAGACAAACTGAAGCTCCAATAAATATACCTCTTATAGTTGAGCCAGCTTCCGTATCGGGGAGATTATTTTGGGATAACAACAAAGATGATGTTTTCGATTCTAATGACGAAACAGTTCCTTTAGTACCTGTTACTGCAACTAACTTGCGTTCTGAAATTACAAGAACTGTAACTACTGATTCCAATGGTAATTATGAATTTGTAGGATTGGCTCCAGGTGATTATGAAATCACTGCAGAAATGAATGGACACGCCTTAGAATTAGCTTCATACACTGGTTCTGCGGCATTACGTGCAAACCAGGATGTTACTGTTAAAGGGGCGCTAAAACCAAGTTATGTATGGGGTAAAATCAACCTTGGTGATGGAATTGGTACAGATATGGTTACCATCTCTCTGCATGATGAGACTAACAATGAAATTGCAGAAAGAACCTTCTTGAATACATATTATTACGTATCAGATTGTACTGGAGATTCTATAGATTCTTCAATATCTTACTGTTTTGATGAATTATTGCCTGGAAATTATACTCTTCGTTTTGAATCTGGATTATTTACAGGATGGACAAATAACACTCAAGAATTTGAAATTATAGCTGGACAGTCAAGAAGCTATAATGCAACTTTAATGGAAGGATTCCGATTAGAAGGGGTGTTATCTCATAATAATCTGCCTATTGGAAATGAACAAATTGTTATAAGAAACGTCAATGAACAATACAGTGATAATGTATTCACTACAGATGATGGATACTTTGCAACCGTACTTCCTAGAGGTGTTTATGACATATATACAGTTCATCATACTGAACAAGACACAACTTTAGCTTATCTAAACAGAGTAAATAGTCAAACATATTCTAAGATTATAGATGCGAAAATGGGCCCTGGATACACAATACAGGGTACTTTATTTGATGACTTAGATGGAGACCAGAAATTCAATGCAGATTCTGGAGAAAAAACCTACGACAATAAAATGGTTAGATTTATGTCTGAAAATGGTGGTACTTCTGTAACAACTACATTTGGAGGAAACTATGAGATTATTATTCCTGAGGGTGATTACAATGTATACTCACACGTCTTAGCTGATGGTGAACAAAATTTAGTAGCTTTACGAGGCCTTGGCATTATCAATGGCGATCTAGAAAATGTTAACTTATCTGCTAGTATGGGTCACGACGCTTGGATTATTCTTTATGAAAAACACATGGGTGATACTTACCCATTAGAAGGATTAGTTGAACTAAGCACAACTGAAGGAGACCTTGATATTTGGGCAACCGATCCTGTATCAAAATTCAGTCTTCCTGATGGAGAATATCAATTAGATTTGAATAAATTTGGATATGAGTTAGAACAGATTTTTTACGGCCCTGAAGAAGTAAAAGAAGAAACTGAAAAAATCACTTTAACTAAAACTGAAGAAATTATCTTACTAGCTAAAAGAATACCTACGAATGTAGATGGAAGATTTGTCTATGAAGGAACTCCAATAGCTAATGCTCAATTATCTTTCTCACCTGTGAATAATCCAATGTATTATCTTAATTTTAGTACAGATGTTAATGGCAATTTTGAAAATGTTATTTTACCTCCTGAAGATTACATATATACTTTCACACTTGAAGAAGATGGAAGTAAATATCTCAATGGCGGCCAAATAGATATCCCTTTAGGAACAACTTTTTTCGATATGGGAGATATTTCTTCTGAACTTAGATATCAAGTTTCGGGTGAAGTAACTCTAAATGGTGAAAAGAAAGCTGGTATGGTTGTTCTAAGGCCTGTAGATGATTTTGATAACTTTACAACAATTGAATCTACTACCTTTTTGGACTACTCAAAATACCTACTCCCAGGGCAATACTATATCACTTTCCAAGATGGACAATATAGCAAACATTACAGTTATGGAGGATTTTTAGATTTGAATGGTCCGGAAGTTCATAATATTGCTCTAAAAGATGAAGGGTATGTAAGAGGTGATGTAAGGTCTCAAGCTGATAACAATGTAATAACAGATAGAGCAGTTAGAATACAATTTATTTCTCAAGAAGGTATTGTATTTGTCGAAGACTCGGATCCTAATGATGGTGGATTATTTGGCATAAGTGATAATTATGGAAAATTCGATTTACCTAACGGAAATTATGATGTTATTGTAAATGAAAATGGATATCAAGATTTTGCAAGTACTATTACTATTGATGGTGCTACTGATTACTATAACGAAATTGTATTAATTCCTAAAACTGTAAACATTACTTTGGAAATGACTTATATTAATTCAACTGGAAGTAGTGTTCCTCTAGTTAATGGATTAGTAACTTTTGAAGCTGCTACAGGTGAAACTTATGGTCACTATACTGATGAAAATGGTGAAATTATCATTTCAGATATGATTCCAAAAACCTATGAAATAGAAATGGATACTACACTAAATGATGGTGCTGATGAATTCAAATTGAGCAAACAAAACATCTATGTTAAAGCTGGTGATGAGCAACAAACATTCAAACGCCAAGTTGACTGGAAAGTTAGGTTTGCAGGTACTGTTTTCTATGATCGTAATTTTGATGGAACTCCAGATTCAAATGAAATTCTTTCTTCTGCACAATTAGATGTTTGGAGAGTTGATGGAACACAAATCGAAAGCAGTACAACTTCTGATTCTGAAGGAAAATATGAAATTTACTTAGAAACTGGCGTGTACAAAACTTGGTTCTATACTACAGAAGGTACGAGTTATACTACAATTGATTCGCTTGAGCTTGAAAGTGCATATGATTTGAATCCTTCCTTGGTTAGAGGTGTTAATTATAATGTAAATTACCAATCGTCTGAAACTAATAATAATATTGATTTTGGAAATATAGATATATTTGGTGAGAATTTCAGTTTCGCAATTGAAGCGGATGAAGGGAATTTAGAAATTCTAGTTCCTGCTGGCGTATATGACTTCGTAGGGAATTATGAAGACTTATCTGCAACTAATGATTATGCTTATGTGTTAGATCTTTCTGTTAACATAACAGATGATGTAGATAGCATATTACAAATAGAATCTATTGACAAACAATTAATAAGAGGTATGGAAGTTTCATTAGATGCTAATGAATTAGAAATTCCAGTCAGTCAAACTGCTATATTCACATTTAATGTTACTTCATTAGGATTTTTAGACGTTGTTTTTGAAACTGGAATAGAAGAAATACCTGAAGGATGGCATGCCGAATTTGTACCAAACAAATTGAGTATGAAAGAAAATGAAAATAAAGAAATTGAATTAAGAATAACACCTAACGAAGGTGTCGTTCCTGGAGTTTGGGAAACATTCTTTGTAGAGATATTTTGGACAGATTACGAGAACAATGAAATGGAAGATATAAGATATGAATTTGCTGTAACGGTTGAGCCTATTGAACAACCTGAACCTGACTTCACAATAGAGTCTGGAGATTTCGTTTGGACACCTGATGTTCCTACTGTTGGTACTGAAGTTACGTTGAGCGCAACTATAACAAATTTAGTTAACCATTCAGGATCACACTATGTTCCTGTTGTATTCTATGCAGATGATAAACCGATAAAAATGGTGACGGCAGAATTCGATGGAAATAATAGTGAAGTTACAGTTAGTGCCACTTGGAATGCTACAAAGGGTACACACACTGTTAAGGCACTTATAGACCCTGAAAACGCCATAGAAGAGAGTAATACGGATAATAACAGAGCATCAACAACTTTCTCCATAAGCGAATCTGATGAAGAAGATAATAGTTCTACTATGAATATGATTGCCATAGCTGTTGTAGCACTCGTAAGCGGATTTGCATACATTAGCTACCGTTCTAGAAGATCCTAGATTTCTATATGAGTAGATTAAAAGAACTAAAAGCTAATTACAATTATAAGTGGGGAGACAAACCGGTTTCCGAAAATTTTCAAAGAATATACGGCATAGTAGTACCTCTACTTGTCTCAGCTATTTTTGGCATAATCATTTTCTTCATTGTAAATGCTGTATTGTTTTTCTTACCGCCTAAATATCCTTTGATAATAACGATTGTATTGGCATCATTACTACCAATTTCCATTTTCAAAAATCAGCTCTATGATGATTCATGGAAGAATGCTATTCTTGTTAAACAAAAAAATGGAGGGTATGACTTTAGATTTAGAAAAGATTCAGCCATGGTGGCTGCCTGGACAAAAATGGCTATGGATTATGTAGATGAAGATGGAGATGGAAAAGTTACATTTCAAGAAATTTTAAGAGCAACTGGGGAAAACAATATTCCGAATGAAGAGAAAGAAAAACTGCGCTTAAAATTTGAAAAGCTAGATGCTGATAAAGATGGATTTGTAAAAGCTGAAGATGCTTTGAGAGCACTTAATGAAGAATCAATAACCTGTAAGGTTTGTAGTAAAGAATTTGATCCTGAAACAGGGACGAAAGAATTTGAATTCCAAATCTGTGGTGAAACTGAAGATTGTAAAAACGAACTTTGGAAATTAGGATAAAATTAACGGCTTAGATCCTGTTTAAGACGTTCGTAACGCTCCTCAGACAAATAGCCCTCATTGTACAATCTATCTAATTTTTGCATTTCATCTTCACTTAAATCAACTTTTACTTGTTCATTCTCGGATGATATCTCCTGATTGGGAGTTTCATTTCTTAAATCATGAAACAATTCAAGTATCAATGACGATATTTCATCTCCATCTAATTTACCATCTTTGTTTGAATCATGCTTATCAAATAAAGCATCTGAATCAAAATCCCGCTTTTCTTCTTCAAGATCTTCCATTATAGAACTAAAGAAACCTTGAGACTCTTCCTTAGTCAATTTTTCATCACCATCCTCATCAAATTCTTCAATCACTTCTTTAGCTATCTGAGATCTAAGGAAATTATTCATGCCGGCACTCACTCGCTCACGATAAATCATCAAAGGTATAATTATGATAAGGGGCAGTAATGAAGTAATTTGATAGATAAAAATATTTTCAAGGAAGAGGCCTTTTTCTATAAGGAAGAGAAGGAATTCTATTCTTTGGATATAGCCTTCTTCAGGTCTGAACGCAAATAACAAGAAAATGATAGGAATAATAGCTGTATTATTCAAGATGTCTTCTAAGTGTGCAGGCAATTCTTGTTCTTCCTCTTCACTCACAATAATCACTCGGAATATAGACTATAAGACTATCGAAACAAAAGCTTCGCTAATCAGAAAAAATCACACAGCTTTTCACAACAGAAAGGTAGGGGAGCTGTGCCTGCCCCTACCTAACGTTATATTGCTTAACTACTTAACTTCCAAGTAGTTTAGCAGTGCCGATTATATCGCCACTAGCATCGAATTGGATATCCAATTTCCAGCCACTAGATGCAGGTCCGTTTGCAGAGTTACCTGTTCCGTAGACCGTGAATTGGTCTCCAGCTGATAACTTACCGTCTCGGTCATTGTCTGCGAAGTGAACTGGGTAATCTGTCCCATCATCATTGCTGACATTAGCTGATCTACGATCGAGTTGGTCATCGTCACCTTGGTAATTTACCTCAATTCCGTGCTCTTCTCCACCGACGATCTGCATAGCGACTTCTCCGAATCCATTACCACCAACGTGTGTTGATCCATCTGAATCCTTCAAGAAGTAGCTAAATCCTGCTAAATCCTCTTGCTTGCTGACCTTAACAACTTTTACGTGCCAAGATCCACCACTATTTTTCTCTGTGAAAAATGTTGCTATAGGTGCTGATTCTCCTTGCTCTAAGAAACTGGCTGCCCAAACGTACAGCACAGCTGCCAAGACCACAGTAATTGCGACCATTAAAATGACCGCGATAACCGGAGATACACCATCTTCGTTCTTTACTATTCTGTGTTCCATGGTTGCGTCCTCTTTTTTTTGGCAGATATATCTGGATAGATAAACTGCCGGACCATTACATTCTACTGACAGTATATAAAAACTAATGTTGTTTAGTTACGATAATGTGTTCTATGCTCAGTACGTTCTTGCCAAATAAACTTTGTTATGTGTCGATTTTCCTGATATGATACATGATTTAGCTTTCGAATAAGTGCTTGTTGAATTACCAAGGAAAGTTAAACCTGTACTTTTCTCAATCATTTCAGCCTCTGCATCATTACCTTCGAAAGCCATCTCATAAACATATCCTGATTGAATTGGTTCATTGAAGACTAACTTATCGCCATCTCTTGTAAAACTAGGTAAATTCTTGATGTGGAAATTAAAATGATTGGTGCTTTCCTCGTTCATTTCTTTACCAATTGCATCTAGCTCCGCGCGAACTGTGGCTGCAAGATTTTCCAATGAATGGCTGTTCTTGCCTCCTGTTCTTCTAACACACATCACTGAATTATTTGCTAAATCTCGAGGGCCAATCTCTATTCTTAATGGAACTCCTTTAATCTCCCAATCATAATATTTCTGACCTGGTCTTATATCTCTATCATCTATTCTGACTCTAATTCCTGACTCTTTTAGTTGGGATACTATTTTTTCAGCTTCAACAATTACATCTTGTGAAGCTTGTTTAGACATTATTGGAATAACGATAACTTGTATTGGCGCAACACTAGGTGGCATTATCAGTCCCTTATCATCGCCATGAGTTGCAACTATTGCACCTAATAATCTTTCAGACATCCCGTATGTTGTTTGATGCACGAATTGTTGATCTCCTGATTCATCTTCATAAGTAACATCGAAAGCACGCGCCCATTGGTCTCTGTAATGATGGCAAGATGCTACTTGCAAAGTTCGGCCATCTGGCATTATCACATCTATTGCAATGGTATACCATGCTCCTGGAAAAGTGTCCCACACGGGGCGCTTGGTAACTAATACAGGTAATTTTAATTCAGACATTAAATTTTGAACAATACTCAAATCTTCTTCAATTTGTCTTGTTGCATCAGCCTCATCGATATGTGCTGTATGGGCTTCAAAAAAATGTATTTCTCTTACTCTAATGAATGACCTGGTTTGTTTTGTTTCATATCTAAATGTGTTTACAATTTGATAGGTTTTTAGTGGCAAATCTGCATGTGAACGAATCCATAATGGAAACATTGTGTACATTGCTGTTTCACTTGTTGGTCTGAGAAACATTGGCTTATCTAATTCGGCTTCTCCTGCATGCCTAATCCAATAAACTTCTTTTGCAAAGCCCCCGACTTGCTCATCCATTCTAAGTTCAGAGGGGTCAACTCCCTTTTCCCTAGCTGTTTTTAACAATGAAACTAAACGATTTTCTTTGTCTAATAAATCTTCAGGAATAAGTAAAGGGAAATTAACTTCATCATGATTTGTTCTTTCCATTTCACTATGTGTTAAATCATCTATCAAACGCATAGTTTTCCAACCATAAGGCCTCCAAACATCCATGCCCTTTATTGGATATCTTTTGTCAACTAATTCTGCAGCTTCAACGATAAATGGGTACCACTCTTTGAAGTCTGTTTTGGAAGGGATTCCGCGTTTTGCAGCAGCTGGTGTATTACTCATGCCTTGCTCGTGTTTAATTGTACTGTAATTAACACTTACTCTTCTTTTTGTCTTATCTGCTTTGCTTCTTTTAAATTAGACTTTGATTCTGCGGCTCTTGACTTTGATTCTGCAGCTCTTCTATCTTGATAAGTATCCCATACTTTTCCTGCTAAAACCGGACCGCCTAGAACGAATATCATAGAAAACCAAAGCATTGTACGGCATTCTGGTGGTGCACCATAATAATTGTCTGGTTGAGTTACACGCAGTTTAATTAGGCCGAACCAGGGCAATTCACCCTTAGCCATACCTACTATCCAGCTAGGATTAACTGGTTGTACTTGGGCTCCAGTTATGTCATAATGTGTTAATTGATCTGGATGGGGATTACCAGTAGAATCTCCCTTTGTAATGTATCCTGAGTTTTGTAAATTCTTAATACTTGCTCCTCCACCTAAACCTATCTCAGCTAATTCTATTTTTCCATAAAAATAAGTGTCTATTTCGGGTATGTAGTAGGTTCCGTTATCTTTGTCTACTACTTCCACCCAAGCCATCGCTCTATGAATTACAGGAGTTACTGGTTGGCCTTCATAAGTTTCAATACCATTTTTGTAATATACTATAACATCCCCATAATCTCCATATTTTTTATAATCTATTTTTTTGCCTTCAAGATAAGTTACTATATCTTCTTTTTCCGCTTCTTTAACGATTACCAAATCACCAGTATCAATTGTTCCTATGTGTGAATATCTTGGTTCGGAGTATAATGGATTATCATCATGTTCCATAGAACCGGATTCAATAACTACCATAGGGGGCCAATTACCACTATAAACAAATGTCAATAAAAAAACAACAACAACACTACCAATTGCGATACCTACATCTTTTACAGTTTCAGGCAGTTCTAGTCCTTCTGATTCAGACGTCAAGGTAATTTTCCTAAGATTTGCGAGGTCTCTTTACTTTTTTAACTTTACGGACTTTCCTATTACTGTGACTAGAACTTGATTGGCCAAAATCAGTTCCTAAATCATCACTACCCGTTCTAACGCCTGGATTTGAATCTTCTCTATCATCTAATGAAGGAGGTTCAGATGTTGGTGAATTAAAATCACCAAGTAAATCATCTAAAGGATCGCCTGCGTTTGTATTAGAATTAGAAACGGGTTCTGATACTGGAGAATATGCGGGCTCAGGAGTTGTTTGACTCTCAGCTTTTTTCATTTCTCCGCCACAAGAAGGGCATTTTCCCCATTTTTCTTGGAAATCTTTACCGCAAGATTGACAAACATATGCTGATGAATTACTTTTCGGTGCCGAAGGTGCTGCAATACTATCTGAACTTCCTCCTAATTCTTCTTTATTAGCATACGGATTAAAGTCGCTGTCTCCTAACAAATCTCCTAAATCTTCTTTAGGTCTCTCTTCCCTAGATCTTTCTTGATTCGCTAATTCAGGGTTAGTCTCTCCTCCACCTAATTTACGGCGCTGTTCTGCTGTCCATGCATCTCTTTCAGCAAATAATTCCTTTGTGTCATCTGAATAATCAAATTTCTTCTTTTCTTCCTTCTTCTTGAAGAATCCCATGCGATTACTCAGAACCCCGTGATAAATAAAGAATTGGGTTTAGAAAAGAGAACAATTACCTGTAACTGTATCAATTGTTGATTCAGAAGCTGGACCTATTCCTAAGCACGTAACTGTATTAGGTGGAACTTCAGTTAATCCTGCGTCAATAATTAAACTAGAAATCAAGCCAACGTCTCTAGCATGCTGTTGTAACTTACGGAGTTCTGATTCTCCTGATACTTTGACGACTACTTTTTTCTGGCCATCTCCAAACCATTTACTAAAATTTGAAGAATCAGATTTTTTAGATTTAAGAGCGCAATTCACGGCCGCATGAGAAACTTGAGCTGCCATTTTACCTTTTGAAAGACCTAAATCAGTCCGGACAATTATTACTAGTTTATATTCCAAAAACTAATCCTCTGTATCGTTATCGCCACCAGGATCTGTTGATTCTTCTTGAACAACATCTGCAGATAACCCGCCACCTTCTCCTGAATGATTAAATATTTGATCTAATTCGGCCATTCTAGAATCAATATCAGCTAAGTCTGCAAGAAGGGTTTTTTCTCTTTTTTCATAATATTTTTTCATTGTTGAACTACCTGTACGCTTTCGAGATTCAGCTTCTTTAAGCTTAGCTTTGACATCCATCCTATCATGTTTCAAACCTTGAAGTTCTAATAATTCTGCAGGTATATATTTACCTGCTACAGCCAACTCCGCTTCTATTCGGATTCCAGGTGGGGCTCTTGCCAAAGACGGATGAATATTTGCCATCCACGGATAAGCGCCCCTATACCATCCCGCAATGAAAAACAAAATAGTAATTGCAATTAGGGAACTCGTAACAAAAAAAGTCTGAAAGTATCCTTTATCTCCATCGGAAAGTCCATCCCAATCTGGGGCATTACCCAATGAAGGGTTACCTAATACAAATCCTATTAGAATAACTACACAAATTGACATGGCCATTCCCAAAGTAACTCTATAAAGCACATCGAATTCTTCATCCAACTCTCCTTTTCGAGGAAACATAGCTTGAATTAGAGTATAACCTGGAAGGAATAAAACTAGCAAAAGACCTGCAATTACTCTGAGATAACTAATGTCTTCCATTAAGGCTCCAGATTAACCCCGTTAAAAACGTCTACCGTTGCCAAAACCATTCCGATATCCATGTGGTTCAGAACCATTTCTTCTAAATACAGATTGTTGTTTTATAACTTCCCAACGTGACTTACACTCACACATTAAACCTGATAAATCACCCTTGCCTAATCTATGTTTTTTCAGACCTTCTAAAATTTTCTTATTACAACCATGGCAATTATGCGCTCCGCGCCGTGTCCCTCCTCCTGTAGGGTCTGAATAAACTCTAACGGGTAAATCCTTACAACGTTCTAAAACTTCTACTACAGACCATAGCCAAGGAGCCGTCCATTCATTTCTGAACCATAATTTCTCAACTACTGTATTTTTCTGAACATTGACAGGGTTAATTGAAATTTTATCTACGTGAGGGGCTGCATCTATTGCAGACTGGACTGCATCTTCTATCGCATCTTTTTCATTTAGATAAGGTGGTTTCAAAAGAATATATGCTTTAACTTCAGCGCCATTTTCTCTAGCTTGTTTACAAACTTTTACAAAATGAGGCCAACGTAATCTCTTGTTGACACACTTATCTAAAACTAATGGACTTGATGATTCTAAACCAATAGCTATTTCTAATTTAGGGGCATTTGTGTAACTGAAATTTTTAGGATTCACAAATTCTGGAAGTGATTCAATTAATACTTTTTCAATTCCCATATTCTTCATATCTGACATCACTTCATCAGCAAAATCAAGAGGAACTTCTGTAGGATCTATAAAAGAACCAGATGTGTAAATCTTAGCATATCGTTTTCCTTCTAGGGAAGGCCTAATTTTTTTCCATTGCTCGCGTAGCATTTCATCGCTAACTCCTCCTGGAACAGTATCATTGAAATAACCACACATCGAACAACCTTCTTTTATTGACCAATAACAACCTCTTGTTCTCAAAATTGCTACACCTGCTTCTACAATTTCATCTCCAATAACTTCTTCTTCGGTCCATTTAGCTACTGGTTGATCCA
>Ga0208639_1001233_pt1 | contig 17088 bp, 13 predicted proteins | sample ETNtaG_33_FD_185772 | JGI IMG/M metagenome (GOLD analysis project Ga0208639, IMG submission 185772) | Marine microbial and viral communities from oxygen minimum zone, Eastern Pacific Ocean - ETNP201310SV76 (SPAdes) (version 2) | ecosystem: Environmental > Aquatic > Marine > Oceanic ...
AAAGAACTCATTAGCATTAATTCCCTTGTCGTCTATGTAGTAGTCACCAGAAGGTTTTCCCATTATTAATTCGTGGTATTTGCATCCCCATTCTTGTAATTGTTGTTCGGTTAACTCATAAAATTGTTCATATACTTTATTGACAATATCATGATGTCTTCCCATACCTCGTGCAGTTAGATATTTTATAGTATGACCTTGATCATATAGTTCATTAATATATTCAATTCTATCCATCATAGGTACAGATAACTCATACTGTCCCATAGGACAGTTACTTATAGTTCCATCTATATCAATTACGTAAGTTTTGTATTTCATTTACGTCTTCTTTAGTGAGGATATATGTTCCAGGATGTTCTACTGCAATAGATGCTGCTTTATTCGCATAAGGTATTGCTTCTTCCATTGATAATGTATTCAAATAATGATAAGTTAATGCAGCAAGGAAAGTATCTCCTGCTCCAGATACATCAAAGGTAGGAACCTTGAAACCCATATAATGAATATCCTTATATATTGCTCCACGAGAACCATGTGTTACTATTAGATTTTTATATCTACCTTTTAACTTTTTATGCTCTGTGTTGTTTATCTTTATAAAACAATCTTTCTTTGGGAGTTTAGTCTTCTTACTGTCAATAAAGACAGGACCATCAAACCACTCAACCAATTCAAATATTTTTTCTTCTGAAAGATATCCTTTATCATAATCAGAAATAACTAATGCATCAAATGGTTGATCTAATGGATTAGCATGATGATTTGCTTTAGTGTAGCTACTAGGATAATCATCTACTGGCAACTCCCATCCAAAATCTGCTACTTCATCATTTTCATCAAGTCTCATTAATTGTTGATTAGAACGTTTATCAACATACCTAGTCTTGATTGGTTTTAATTCATTAGTCATAATGTATACATCACAACCAAACGACAGGAGGTTGTTCCTTACGTTCCAGGCCATCCCTTCTGTTTCTTTGGTCTCAATATACTCCATGACAGGTATAGGTGCCTCTGGACTGATCCTAGAGCACTCACCGTAGACATATCTGTCTACACAGGTTTCACCTATAACTAAAACCTTGAATTGTACGACTGGTGGAGTACTCTCCAACTCGGTCGAAGAACTTAACTTCTTTTGCATATTCACGTCCTACAACTTCTCCATGGAACCAATCGGATCCGACCACTAGTATATCAGGTTTAATAGATTCTATCAAGTCTTCCAATCCTTCCTTACTATCAAATGTATGAACTACATCAATATATTTGATAGATTCCAAAATAAACTTCCTATCTTCCAGTGGAAAAATAGGTCTATTTAAACCTTTGTCTCCAGTAATCTTTAGATCAGAATCAATAGCAACTATAAGATAATCACCAAGAGATTTGGCATACTGAAATAATTTAATGTGTCCTGGATGGAGCACATCAAAACAACCATTAACAAATATTATTTTCATTCGTTGGATACTTTAACTAATTTCATAATCTCTGGAAGATACATGTATTCAATATCACTATTCTTTAAAGTATCAATTGCATCTTCGATTGTCTCGACCAACGGATCTCCACCAAGATTAAAACTAGTGTTAAACAAAATAGGGACATCCGCAATTTTATCAAAGGCGTCAATAAGTTCATAGTAATTTTTATTTTGTTCTGGTGTTACAGTTTGAATACGACATGTTCCATCTACATGGATAACAGAAGGAATTTTTTCTTCAACTCCTTCTTTACATTTAACTGCATACATCATATGTGGTGTTTCTTCTCTCCCATGCAAATCAAACCATTCGTCAACATTCTCTTTTTTAATAGAACATGCAAATGGTCTAAACCACTCACGATGCTTAACAGAATTAACATGATCTTTTCCATCTTTAATAGTAGGATCAAATAAAATAGAACGATTGCCCAAAGCACGAGGACCACCCTCAGAACGACCCTGGAAGATAGTTACAATATTACCCTCACGAATAAGAGCAGCAACAGCATCAGGTGTTGTATCAGTAACATCACAACCTTCTAAATCATTCTCATAAGTGGTGGGATCATACTGTGGACCATAGTAAACAGATGCTTGTTTTTTGGGTACTTCATTTTCAGTAAGTTTATTATAAACCCAATATGCTCCACCGATAGATGTACCACCATCATGTGAAATAGGTTCACAATAGATGTTTAGATCTGGGAAGCGTTCCCAATACTTATAGTTTGCTACACAGTTAAGACCATAACCACCAGAAATACAAATATTCTTTTCGCCCGTCAATTCAACTGCTTTCTCAATCAAGTGACACATACGATCAGATGATTGTTCTTGGATCTTGTATGCTAGATCTTTTTGTACCTGAGTATATTCACCTTCAGCGTGGTGTTTAACGTCTTCCTTGAGAATAGGATATCTATGAACATTAATTTGAGCAGCATTAGGATAAGTTGGAACAACTAAATCCCTATTACCCCAACCAGCTTCATTAAAAAATGATGGCAATTCATCATTGGGTTTTCCATATGGAGCAAGACCCATAAGCTTACCTGCTTCGATAGCAGGGAATCCACAATACTGTGTTACTGCTTCATACATTTTAGTATGACCAGGATATTCTGTGAGGAATATATTATCATCAAAATCTCTCATTCCAACTGCTGCCTTTGTTCCCATATGTTTATATACTGTTTCAAACTCACATGGATATCCTGCTTGGAAAATAGTCTCAAATTCATATGCTACATCTGGACATCCATCTAACCGAAGGAAACTACCAGCACCATCAGCAACTAAACATGCTGCTGTTTTAAAACCAGAATTATAAAAAGCAGCAGATCCATGCATTTCATGGTGGTTGGTGTCAATATTATGTAAATTAAATATAAACTTCTTCCTTCCCATCTTCCTAACAAGTCCACAATAAGCATCCTCTCCACACCAATCTAATTGAGGACCATTACGATGGGTGTGACAAACAACCAGATGATCAATATGATCAACGTAATCAAATACCTTCATCAGACCCATAAGAGGAGCACCATCGTACTTCTGACGAGATAAACGTTCTTCTTCTAGATAAAATATAATTTCTCCATCCACCATCAAAGTGGTGCTAGAATTGTGCCCACGAGCACAAGATACAATAACAGTCATAATATTACCTTAATTAATTTTTTCAGCAAATCCTTTAGATGGGATTTTAAAATCAGATTTTGGCAAACGTTTTTGTATTTCCCTCATCTGTTCTTCTGATGGTCCAAGTTCTTGGTGTGAGTGATCTTGCTCATTTTCATTTGTAGGACAACCCTGTGGTCCACACATATTCTCAGGTAATTTTATTTCTTTACTGGATTTAACATAATACTTATTCATTAATTTATCCACAGACTTCATAATTTCTATTTCAACCCTATCATTCATTGCCATAATACCGTCATTCACCCTAGCAGATTCTTCATCCATAGACACTCGTATAGGATCATATATACGAAGACCTTCACCCATATCAAGAACATCAAATGTCTCTTCCTTTGGATAACTAATATTTTCCCCAAAAGTAGAACCAGTAACTACCACAGCAGGTTTTTTCATAGCATATGCCATATGCTGCCCAACTGAATCACATCCAATAAACAAATCTGCTTCTTTAATAATACCAAGCCATCCACGTAGAGGAACATTTTGTCCTGCCGGAAAAGAAACTGTATCTTTAAGACCTTCTTTCTCAAAATCAAAACCAATTTCCGACATAAAGATTACAGAATATTTTTTCTGCAATCTTTTCATGAGACTGATAACATTATTATATTCAAAGCTTCTGCCTGAATAATCAGTAACTACATTACCCATCTGTTGCACACCCCTACCAAATGGTTGGAATACCACAGTTTTTTTCTTATTGGTTTTTTGTCTTACTTCTGCTACAATAAATGCACTATTAACTTCTTCTTCTCTATTAAGTTTAATAGTTGGTCTTTGTAATTCTCTAATACCTTTTCCGTTGATATCAATATCAAATGCTTGTGCTAAATTGCATTTCTGGTTATAGTATTCCCAAATCCTATACGGTTCTGTAGTATGGATATCAGTATCTTTTAATTTATCTCTAAAAAGATTTTTGTGCCAACTATCATACACTTTACCATATAATGTAGGATGACCCTTGAACATATCTGTGCCACCTTCACATATAATTAAAAAATTTTCATCCGGATGCTCTTCTTGATATTTTTCTAATGCAGGAATAGCATTCAAACAACGGCCAGATCCGCCATTAATAAAAAATGATTTAGGTCTCATAACAACTGATATATCATCACATTACATCTATATTTATGCATGAAAAAAGGGGTGGTTTCCCACCCCCATAAAATTAATTGGAATAATTTTAGTCAAGAACACCATCTGGATCTACTGTATAATCATAATCAAGAATTAAATCTGCCTGAGGACTGTCGGGGAAACCAATCATATATGGTTCTATACCAGCATACTTTGTGTAAATATTTTCCATCTCTGTTTTGTAATTATCAAAAACAGCAAGTTGTGATGCAACTAAAAGATCTTTTAATTCTTCCTTCACTTTAATAGACTCGGCAAGTGCAGCATCACGTGCTGCTTGATGCATTTCCATGTTAATCCATGGCTTGTGCCATGGCCATGGCTTGTTCCATTCTTTTTTTTCTACATTATATGTAATCTCATCAACCTCATATGCATGATCGGGTGCGATAGGATCTGGACGCTTGTAATATACCTCACCAGCATTAGCATGACCAGCAGGGAACTTGTATTCCTTCTGTGGGTAACCAGATGCTTCGCCAGTATCGAAGCCAACCATTAACGATGCCAAAGTAGCATCATCATCACTATTACCAGGATCAAGAAGAACGGCGACATGATCGATACCTGCACGTACACGTGCTTCTTCCGCCCTGTCCGTACCGTTCTTATCTGGAATAAACGAGGATCTATGATCCCAAGTTCCTGTTGCTTTGTTAACAAAGACCCATAAGAATGCAGGGCCAATATAAGTAAACTCGGCAGTGCCAGATGATGTAGTGCTCAAGTACTCATCAGGTACATTATATGCAAATGTCTTTGTAATATTCGCCATTGTTAATTCCTATAAATCTCTTTTTTGTATTTTATATATTTATATTCAAACGTTAGTAGAATATTTGTAACCAATCCTAACCATACCAGGATTGCCGTTCATACCACAGCAGCAACCACCACCACATGTCCATGCAGAAGTTCCACCCATTCCTGGTATATAACTAATCTCGCTCGAACCACCCCATGGTAATTGGGACGCACCCCACTGCATCATGCACAGTCCACATCCACTATTCTCACATTGTGTAGTTGGTAAATACCCACCTTTACCATTAAGTAAACCAGCTGGATATGCATAAACTTGTTTGTTGTGGCAATGATTGTCATAACAGAATATAATCGAAGCTGCAGGTATTCCATGATGTCCACCATCAGCACCATGGTATAAAGCACAGCAACCATTTGCACAAATGCCACAAGTAGAAATAGACCATTTACAGCAACACTGCCAACAGCAGGAACATCCGCCCCATCCACCATCAACACAGAAATTGGTTAAACTATTTCCAGTAATATATGATTTGCATCCTTGTGCTCCCAGCGTCGTTCCTGTGTTACCACAACCACCAGGACCAATACAAATTTGATACACATCACCTTCGGTTAAAGTACCTGCATGTGTTGATAACTTCTTCCAACCATAAGCACCAGAAGAACCAGGTGTTCCTTTAGCACAACAACAACTATTGCCCCCACCGCCGCCAGCAGCCCACATTTCAAAAACTACCTCAGTCACTCCTACAGGAACAGTCCAATCTTCATATTTAAAGAAATTATAAGCATTTAATTCTCGATTTTGGTTGTGTGCTCCACATTGTGCGTGAATATATTGCACACACATTCCTGTCGAGGGCATGTTTGGAACCTTGGAAAGGGAATCACCAACAGATAAGTCTGCTAGTGATTGAGTTGTTACCAGTCCCAGTAAATCTCTTAAATTCGTGGCCATTGTTTAATTCCTTATATTACTATTTAGTTGCAAAAATGAAAAGCACAATCTTTATTTACGCCCACCCAGCATGAGCAATAAGTGATTTTAATAAATCCAGAAGAACCCTTCCATCCATAACAACAAGAACCACCACAAGATGTAGCAGTAGGCTGTCCTGTACCAGGCATCATAAACGAACCACAACGAGTGTCATTTACGAATGAAGTACCAGCCATACATCCTCTCCATGAATTAATACAACCATCACCCATCTGTTGTGTTGTTATATGTCCACCCATATCATCAATAATTTTTGCTGGATATGGCAACATTTGCCTTGCCCAACAATTGTTTGCGGTGTTATATATTCTGAAAAATCCAGGACGACCAGCTACTCCGGCATCAGCACCAAAGTAACAAGAACAATCGTTAGTACGATTCCAACCACCAAGACCAGCTGTTGTGCCCATTGTACCATCTCTAAATGAACCATCACTAGGCCCACCACCAAAATCTACTCTATCCTGACAATTATAATCCTCCGACCAGTATGCCAAACAACATGACTTACCAGGTGCTCCACCTTCGGCGCAGAAGTTAGAACCGATAGCAGTTTGAGCTTCACTATTCATACCACAAACCCAAGTCTTGCAACCTTGATATCCATGACAACATGGAGCACAATCAGTTACCCTACCAGGAGCTAGGAAGAAACACCATCCCCCCATATCTTGCCCCAGATCACAGGTTGTTAATGTCTTTCTGGCATAAGCACCAGAACCACCAGGAACTCCTTGCTGACAGCAGCAAGACCCAGCACCGGATCCGCCACCACCCCATAGCTCAAATGTTAGTTGAGTAGTACCACAAGGAACACACCAGTATTCCATGCAATCACCACGATAGCTAGTATTAACACTGCTCAGACAGTGAGGAGCAAAATTAAAGACTTTACCTTCTCTGAGTTTTGACATTTTTCCAATTTCAGCAAAACTAGTTGCTAGCGTGGAAGCAAATTCTATACCTAATGCTTGTCTTAAACTTGCCATTTTTCAGACCTCCTTATTGATTGTGACAGTAATACGTAATTTTAGCTAACCCTGCAGCTCCACCATTACCATAACAGCAGCCACCACCATAAGCTTGTGCTCCTTGACCACCCATTCCTGGAGGACCAAGACGCCAGCAATCAGCATAATTACCACCATTCCAAGGGCCTGATGCCAACTTCCCCGTCGCGGCGTGACCACAATTTGCCTTACACTCATCTCTAATATGACCCCATGTACCCATCTTACCTTCGATATAAGCACCCATAGGAGTTATATTTTTGTACATACACCAGTTGCTGTTGCAACAATCAGACTGTTTATAACCAGAATTGAGTCCCCAATACTCACTACCTTCCTCTTTCTTAGCATCTCTTTCTTCTTGAGACTCAGGTCCATGATCTGATTGCCAACGATTCCAAGACGTGCCAGACCATTTGCACTGAATATTATACCATCCACAACCCATCCTTCCATTATACCATCCAAAGCAACATGAATAACCGTAACATCCTCCACAAGCACAGAAATTGTCTAAACCTGGTCCTGTGATATAAGACTTACAACCGGAATGGCCACCATTAGCAGCATGTTTACATGTAATAGATGCTACACAAATACAATAACGACAATTATCTAACTGATTAACTCCATCTAAACAAACAGTCTGTTTATTGTATGCTCCAGCAGCAGCAGGTCCACCTACCTGACAACAGCAAGATCCGGATCCACCGCCGCCGCCGCCCCAGATTTCAAACTGGATTTTACAAACACATGCTGTAGGAACATCCCAACAGAAATCATACCATTGATAATTGTGGGAATTATCATAATTGTTACAGTGAGAACCGCGAAAATATATTTCAGTTCCTTGTGGGTCACCATGATAGGTGACTACAGGAACTAATGCAATATCTGCTTTATCCAACAGATTTCGTAAACTAGACATTTGTTAATCCCCCCCGTGAGATCAGTTTGAAAGGATAGACCAACCGTAAGAAGATCCGGTGTAAATTAATTCAAGACTAGAATTTTTAATATCAAAATCTAAATCTTCATCTAATGCAGCAATTTTATTGCCATTTCTTGCTATGATACATTTAGTTGTACCACATTTGCCTGATGCATCAATAAAATTAACTCTATCACCAGATCTAGGATTGGCAGGTAAAGTTAATGTAAGTTCCGTACCTGCAGTAGTATCTAACAGAAGGATTTGCCCCGAAAGGATTGTATGATTTGTGGTGACAGCGACCGATTCTCGTGTATCGGTCGGTGCTGAAAGTGAACGTCCCATTTGATTTTATGCTCCTTATATTTTATTTATTAACCTGCGTCTTCTTCAACGCCATATACCGATATACTTACGTTAGCAGTATCCGATAAAGCAACTACATTTTTGCCTGCTTGTAGTGCAATTCCAGTACGTTCCAGAACCCCATAACCAGCAATTTCTGCATTATATTCAATATACTCTGCTGAAGTTGGTGTACCACTTGCTGCAAGAGCAACACGCGCTGTGATAGGAGTAGCGTTTTGATTAACAATGTTTAAATTTATATACCCTACTGTATCAGCAGGTACTGTATAAATTGTAGTTAATGTAGAAGCAAGGAGCGATGATTGTACCCCCAAAATTCCTGAAGCCATTGTAAGTTCTCCGATTTATGTCTAATGTCTGTTTGATCTATTGATATTTATTTAAATTAAGATATCACATCGATGAAGCCCAAAAAGTAAACCCTTTGGTCTTGGTTTTTATATCAACGTAAGTCTTAGTTGCTTTCTGCGTCGGGCATTTGTTATTGCTGTTAGCAGATAGTGTAACATCAGATGAGAACTCACTAATGCTCTCACCAATTTGAGCACCAATAGAACCCAATCTCAAACTGGATAGACCAGATAGATCAAAGGATGATGCATTCAACGTTGTTGCTCCAGTTGCCTGGTTAACCTTGAAATAACGTCCAACTTTAAAGTTGCCATCCTGGTCTGTAGAGACATAAAAGACTCTACCAGGAAAAGATTCAATAACTTCATTACCTGGTGCCGGAGCAGATGCTGGTGTGCCAGGGAAATTTGTTTGTGTTTTATTTCCTGTACCAATGTCCAAGAAATCATGACCAGTTAAACGAACCTGTGAATAAAGATATCTAATACTTGATACTTGCCTGTCATATGAATCAGCAGCTTTTTCTTCAGCAAGTACAATTGTAATTGTACCAGTTGTTAATGTATCTGAAGATGTAACACGGAAGAATTCATCGTTAACCTTAATAAAATCTCCAATCGCAGTTCCTATTGCTGATTCAACAAGAATTACTGATTCAACAGCATCAATATCTCTTAAAGTATCTGTTTCTGTAGGTACTTTAATTTGAATACCATTAACAGTAGCACCAGTAGCGTGAACAGCTGCTGTTGTTCCTTCAACACCTCTTATTACCGTAGCAGTATTTGCTGTTGGGAAAGTAACAACTTCCATCATTTCATCATCACAAATCAAATAACCACCAGTATTTAAATTATTAATATTATCAACAGTAATAGTAGCCTGTGATGTAGTACTAACATCACCACCTAAAGTTTGATCTCCTTTATACTGATAACGAATAACATTACTTAAACCATCATGTGTAGATGCAGCTGAATTCAATAATCCCCTAGTAACTCCTAATTCACCACGCCCTGTTGGAGGAGAATAAGAAGAATTGGAAACTACATAAGTAAAGGCGTCTTGTCCAATATTACCAGGACCAGCTATAAATTCAATCGAACCACCAGCAGTTGGAGCAGCAGATAGACCACCCAAGATTATAGTAAATCCATTTTGACCTTTTTCTGCGTCAGCATTATTAACCAACGTTGCGGTACAACCAGAAGTTTGTCCTGTTACAACTTCATTCACAGCGAAATTGCCTTTTAAAGGACGGAATAGAATAGAATCAGAACTGGGTTGATGACTTAATATTTCACCAACAGCACCAGATGTACCTCCAATAATTCTTTCTGCTGTCTCAAACTCAGATGCTGGAGTAGTAGAAAGCGTAAGAGGATCATAATTGAGTTCTTTACCATCTACGAAACCATCAAGTGTTGTTTCTGTCTGGTTATATCCAGAAGAAACAATACCGTATGTACCCCAAGAACTGTTACCAGCAAGAGAACGAATCTGTCCACCATTAGTTGCACAGTAAGAAATATGTGCATAATAAGTGAAGCAAGAAACAATTTCTGCATAACTGTTACCAGTAACCCAGAATCCTACACCAGCACCTGTTCCTGTACTATGAATTTGTGAGAAAGAGTCAAACAACATTGTCTTGTTAGATGGTTCTGCCTCACCATCAAACTTATCATGAACACTACCATCAACAATTGCTCCAACTCCACCATTAGAGAAGCAAGAACACTGTGAAATATATGGTGATTTAAGTGCTTTTGAATTAGGATTGAGACGTAAGAACACACCTTTAATTGTAGCAGTATGTAGATCTGTAGGATCAGAAACTGATGGTATAAAACCAGTCATCCCATCCAAGACCATATCCTTCATCATGGTCTTGTTACTCATAAAGAACATTGTAGAATGTTCGTTATCAATAACGGATTGAGCAACAATAGCAACACCACTTGCACCATCATCAAATATATCAGTAGTATTAAAGTTGCCACCTTTAGTTGGCTTAAGAACTAGTTTAACACCTCCTTGCTTATCATCAAGAACCATAGCTTCTTTGTTTGCTATGCCAACATTAACAGTAAATATATCATTACCAACTATAGTAACTGCTAGAGCAGTAGCATGAGCAGGGTCTGTAGCACGAGGATAGTCATGGTTACTACCATGACTGTCTCTAGCACAAGTAAATGTTAATGCCTCAGCAGCAATAGTAACTGTATTAGAATTATTTAAACCATGATTCGCACTAGTTATTGTTAATATACCAGTATCAGCATCATAGGAAGCAGTATCAACATTCTTTGTACCACCACCAGTTACAGATAAGCAATTGGGATCAGCAGATATGAATGTATGTTCTCCCTGTGTACCATTAGTAACAGTTTCTCCACGAACACGTGTATTAGCAGCAGGAGCTGAAGCAAGTGTGATCTCTTGTGTAGAACTAGCATTACCAGCATCAGGCTTAATAACTGTAGTTCTCATGTTGTCTCCAACAATCGAAACAAATTCAGGAACAGTCATTGGCAAGGTTTCTTCGTAAGTACCTGCCTTCACATAAATTGTTGCTGGACCTGTAACATTATCAGTAGCATAACGAAGTGTTTTAAATGCTTGTGTTATATTTTCACCACTATTGGTATCTAAACCGTCTGGTGTAACATAGTAAACTTTCTGTGTTACTGAATTGTTCTTCCATGCAGGATATCCATTTTCAACTGTAAGAACTTGACCAGTCGTTCCAACAGGCAATCTAGAAGAACCAGAACCACTAATATAAAGAACATCACCAGCAGTTGTCAGAACATTCGATTGAGCACCTTGTGCTAATGCATTCCAATAAGTACCGAGACTATCTGTTTCAGGCTCATCACCTGTTGTTGCAGCAACACAGATATATGAATTACTTAATCGTGAAACAACATCGCCAGAATTATAACCTGTTGCGACATCCCAATCACCTTTCCAAGTGAAACCTCCAACAACGAAATCCCAGTCGTTATTACTGGCAGCAGGAAGCGATTCAACATTTGTAGTTTTAGCAACGTAAGAATTACCACCAAGTAATACAACGTCACCAGGCTTGTAGGTAGTAGTAGTATCCCAGTTACCAACAACTTTAAATCCAGTTGTTAGAATTTCCCAGTTAACATCAATACTAGTATTGGGTTGTACTGCGGTATGAATTGTCTTGGATAAGTATGTATACCCACCAAATACTACAATATCACCTGGCTGATATTCTGTAGCAATATCCCAAGAGTCTTCAAACTTCAATCCTTTAACATAAGAAAGGAAATTTGCACTAGCAAATGAAGCGCCAGAAGTATGAGAAACTATAGTTCTATATTGATCGTTACCATACTTAACTATATCGTTGAGTTTATAGAAAGTACTTATTGCCCAATCACCTTTGCTATATAAACCTTCGGTGTGTAGAGACCATCTACTACCATCAGTAGTAGACCAATCAGTTTCTGCCGCTACGGACGTGTGGTTTGAAATACAGACATAAGTATTGGCACCGAACTTAACAATGTCGTCGATGACATATGCAGTGGCCACTGTCCAGTCGCCCCTCCAATTAAACTTAAGTCTGCCTAATCTGAAATCTGCCATGTTATTTTCCTAAATTATTTGGGGCCTTCGGTGGTATGATCATAATTTTCGTTGAAACGAGCAACTAAATAGCCATCACTATCAATAAAATACATTACTTTACGGCTATCAAACCTATACTGTTGGTATTTATCATGTGGATTATTCAAATAACTTTTCTCTTCAGTTACTTCATCCACATAATCATAAACACCAGTAGCAATATCTAAATATGGAGTTCCATCTAAACGATGAAAACTTGCCACTTCATTATCAATGCTCCTAATCTTGGTGTAATTAAGCATACCATCGGCATCTCTTGCCAATGCATGAATAGTAAAATCATTTCCTAACTGATAATTAGTAGAAGTAGAAGAACCTCCACCAGATTGTTTAAAGCTTTCACTAATATACATTGTCATACGATTACCCTCCAGTAAGTACCATCCCAAATTAGTTGGATTCTCGCTCCTTTCAAATCACATACTAAAGGAGAAGAAACAACTTCAAGTTGATTTTGAAATTCTCTTCCGTCAGGATCGACAATCGTAACATTATTTATATCCCATGTAAAATTGATATCAACAAATTCAATAACATCACCTGGAGATGGTATTAATTTATTGTTATACAAAGGAAGTGTTAACGTTATGGGACCAGAAGAACTATCTACTAGATAACGTAAATTTGTTCCTAAAGTCATGCTGGAATTGATGAATTCCCATCTTGCTCGGAAGACATCAAAACCGCCATTAGTAGTACCGTCGTGGATGACGGCCATATTTTTATCGGTATCAACTGTAATTTCTCCGGCAGCTCCAGCAAAAAGAGCATGTTCTGGAGTAGTACCTCGTCTGAATTGTACCTGAGTTGTCATTAATAAACCTTACTGGGATACCAACTTTATTTATAGATTTTATACGATCCAACCATAAGTTCTTGGTGGAGTATACTTATTGAGAATAGTTTTTGTTTCGTGTCCGGTGATATGTATAACACCATACGCCCTGTGATATCCCTCTGGTGGGTTGTAATTACCTTTACCAAACACTTTGATAACAGCATACCCATCATAAGCGAATGCAACTTTCTCATCCAAACGATTCCAAGACCACAGTGATCCAGTTCCACGTTCTGCATAGGTAAGTATTGGACCAGAAACTTCGCCATAAAGATTAACTTCACATTCACCTGTAAGTGTAACAACCGTAGATTCTATTGCTTCTACAGAAATTACAACTTCTGTATCTCCAGAATAAGTAGATCTAATAAATCTCTCATCAGCAATTCCAGAAATATCAATTGTTTCAGCATCAACAATATAATCCTTAGTAATGCTATTTGATGAGTTGCCATTAATAAGAATATCTGCATCTCTTGTGGGTGGAATCTTCCACGTAGTGGCTTCTCCACCAAATCCACCAGAGAATATAACACCAGATCCTACCTGATCATAAGATACTCTAATCGATGCATCGCCATTAATTGCAACTTCTGTTTTTCCTTGATATGGAGCTCTAACAAATCTCTCAATAGCGAATCCAGAAATCTGAGTTGTTCCAATTCCAACATAATCCCTAACAACACTTTCATCTGCAATACCAAATACTGTTGCTGAACCATCACCAGCATGACTATAAGTTCTTCTCTCTTCTCCAGAAGAGAAATTCCAAAGTACACCAGATCCATGTTGAGTGTCGAATACAACTGTTTCGACACCAGCACCAACAAAATAGAACAGTACTTGTTCTTCATCTGGACTGAAGGCAATTGCTTCAGCACTTCCACCCCATCCCCAAAGTCTGCCATAACCAATCTCAGAAACTGTTGTCTTCTCTGCGAGAACACCACTAATCTCAAAGAGTGTTGTCTGTTCTGGTGGGATAACAGTAAAGGATTCTGCAGCACCATCAATTCCAAATAGAGATCCAGTACCAACAAAGTCTCTTGTTCTTGTAATATATGCAATACCATCCAATTGGAAGAGACCACCAGATATACCAGTAACAGAGGTAGTAACTGATGCTCCACTAAGACCATAGAGTCTTCCTTCTCCAATCTCAATTGTTGTTGTTTTCTCTGCCAGCCTCGATCCACCAAGTAAGATGTGGGCCTCACGCATTGGTGGGATCTTCCACGTAGTGGATTCTCCACCAAATCCACCAGAGAAGATGACACCTTCACCAACCCAGTCACGTGTTCTGGTAATATAACCAACACCATCAATCTCGACACTACCACTACCAGTCCAATGTGGTATGTATTGACCAATCGCTTCACCAATAAGACTATAAAGTCTTCCTTCTCCAATCTCAATTGTTGTTGTTTTCTCAGACTGTCTTGTTCCACCAAATAGGATATGAGCTTCCCGCATGAGTGGAAGTTTGATAGTGGTGGATTCTCCCCCAAATCCATTGGAGAATATAACACCTGCACCAACCCAATCACGTGTTCTGGTAATATAACCAACACCATCAATCTGGAAGAGACCACCAGATATATCAATAACAGAAGTAGTAACTGATGCTCCACTAAGACCATAAAGTCTTCCTTCTCCAATCTCAATTGTTGTTGTTTTCTCTGCCAGCCTCGATCCACCAACAAGAATATCAGCATCTCTTGAAGGTGGAATCTTCCACGTAGTGGCTTCTCCACCAAATCCACCAGAGAAGATGACACCTTCACCAACCCAATCACGTGTTCTGGTAATATAACCTTCACCAGCAACCTTGATATGACAATATCCAGGATATTTTGGAATATAGTAATATACAAGAGCTGAAGGATCGATCCAAATATTTCCATCACCAATTTCATTACGTGTAATAGTATAGGTAGAGAGACCAGAAATACTAAAGAGAACTTGATGTGTTGGTGGTATAATAGATGTAGATTCTGCTGCTCCAGAGAATGTGGAGAATATTCCATCTCCAATCTCAGAAATACTTGCAGCAGCAGCACTATATCCAAAGATAGTAAAGAGACCACCAGAGTATCCATTAATAGAAGTAGTAACTGATGCTCCACTAAGACCATAAAGTCTTCCTTCTCCAATCTCAATTGTTGTTGTTTTCTCTGATTGTCTTGTTCCACCGAGTAAGATATGAGCCTCACGTATTGGTGGGATCCTCCACGTAGTGGCTTCTCCACCAAATCCACCAGAGAATATGACACCTTCACCAGCAAATACATCAACATGTGCTGTATTTGCAACACCAGAAACTTCAACACGAACTTCTGGTTGTTCAGCAAATGTAAGTAATGGATCTGATATTTCTCCGAAGATATGAATATTTGTTGTAATATCCGGAGGATTGAAGGATGTCCTTTCTGTCGCGAAACCACCAAGTAAGATATGAGCCTCACGTATTGGTGGGATCCTCCATGTAGTGGCTTCTCCACCAAATCCACCAGAGAAGATGACACCTTCACCAGCATATACATCCGAAAGAGAATAATAAGCACTTCCTGTAATAGGAATTGTTCCAGAACTAAATTCTGCAAAAGTACGTAATGGAGTATCAATTGCTCCTATAATGGAGAATAATAACTGAGTCTCATCAGGACTAACAGTTAGAGATTCTGCAGCACCAGAGAAATTCTTAAGTGAACCCGAACCAATATAAGGTGCAGGTGTAAAGGACTCATCAACAACACCACCAATAATAATATCAGCATCTCTTGAAGGTGGAATCTTCCACGTAGTGGCTTCTCCAATGAATCCACCAGAGAAGATGACACCTGATCCTTGTTCAGCATCAGTAATTCTCTCGGTTACAACACCACCAATTCTGTAAAGTGGTCCTGTTGGTGTAGTTGATGTGAGACTGGATTCTGCAGCACCACCAATTGCATAAAGACTACCAGTTCCAACTTCAGCAGCTGCTGTTTTCTCAGATTGTCTTGTTCCACCAATAATAATATCAGCATCTCTTGAAGGTGGAATCTTCCACGTAGTGGCTTCTCCAATGAATCCACCAGAGAATATAACACCAGATCCTTCGGTAATATTAGCAGTTCTCTCGTTTACAACACCATCAATCTGGAAGAGACCACCAGATATACCAGTAATAGAAGTAGTAACTGCAGCACCACCAATTGCAGAAAGATCTCCAGAACCAACATGTAATAGACTGAAGTTAGTCTTAGCAGCACTACCAATAATAATATCAGCATCTCTTGAAGGTGGAATCTTCCAAGTAGTGGCTTCTCCAATGAATCCACCAGAGAATATAACACCTGAACCTTGTTCAGCATCAGAAGTTCTTACAACCCCAACACCATCAATCTGGAAGAGACCACCAGATATACTAGTAATAGAAGTATTAACTGATGCTCCACTGAGACCATAAAGTATTCCAGTTCCAACTTCTGCAGCAGATATTTTCTCAGATTGTCTTGTTCCACCAACAAGAATATCAGCATCTCTTGAAGGTGGAATCTTCCAAGTAGTGGATTCTCCAATGAATCCACCAGAGAATATAACACCAGATCCAATATAAGATGTGGGTGTAAAGGACTCATCAACAACACCACCAATTCTACAAAGCGATCCTGCTGGCGTAATTGATGTGAGACTGGATTCTACAGCACCACCAATTGCAGAAAGATCTCCGGAACCAACATGTAATAGACTGAAGTTAGTCTTAGCAGCACTACCAATAAGAATATCAGCATCTCTTGTAGGAGGAATCTTCCAAGTAGTGGCTTC
>Ga0208639_1001240_pt1 | contig 17031 bp, 6 predicted proteins | sample ETNtaG_33_FD_185772 | JGI IMG/M metagenome (GOLD analysis project Ga0208639, IMG submission 185772) | Marine microbial and viral communities from oxygen minimum zone, Eastern Pacific Ocean - ETNP201310SV76 (SPAdes) (version 2) | ecosystem: Environmental > Aquatic > Marine > Oceanic ...
CCACTGAAAGTCGAAACATAAGTCCAACCACGATAATTCATGGCGGCCCCCGCACCGTAGGTAGCAAATGGAGAGGAAATTGTAGTTTGAGGAGTGAAGCGGCTCTCTGAGGCATTGGAAGTTCGAGGTTGACGAATACTGAAGGAACTGTTGTCAAGCCAAGCCCCACCACTGGTCGACTCATCGTGAACTCCGTGAGTCGAAAAATTGTATGATGGCGCATCAATTCCTAATGATACTGAATCTGAACGTTGATCTGTATCGATTGGTGTCCCTGACATCCAATCGGAACGAGCAGAATGTTGAATCTGATTCCAACCAGTAGATGAAGCCCCGGAGAGGGTCATTTCCACCCCCGTTACCTCGGCGCCTCTAGGCAAAGCAACCTTGACATTTGTCGCTGTTTGGCCACTATTGTAAACGGCGATTGCTTCTGTAGAACCATCGATAAATGTGTAAACATGTCTTGACCCACCAGATGCTTCCGCCTCCAAAGTGGCAAAATTAAGCATGGGTGCTAGCGATGCCAAAATAAAAATTAAGACAAGGATTGATGGGACATTGTTTCTATTGACTTCACCTGACAAAGCATCCCCTCCCCTCATCACACATTCACCCTACCTTTCAAATCTCCCCACTGTTGAGAAATACCATCTGGCCTTAAGGCCAGATAAGAATTGGTAAAATAAGGGTTTTTTATTCGTTAATTTAATTCAAAATGATGAACCATATTATCATAGCAAACTAACCTGAGTTGGTAGTACGATCATCATAACGAATTGGTGAAGGGCCATTACCGCGAATTCCATCAAGCATATCATTTTCAATCTCGAACCAATCATTGAGCCAATCCCCATCAGTATCCCAGTTTAGTGGATTAGTGCCGTCAGCTATGTTGTCTCCATTATAATCCAGCAACCACCAACCATACACTCTCTCCCCCAAACCAGTATTGGGCAAGTGGTACTGATCACCGAATACACGGTCCCAATCAGCAGTCCAATCACCCTTCACAAGTGGTGTATCATCAGAGCCGTTTATGGTCAAGTAATCAGTATCGTGATCATCTATTACAAGTGCATAAAGTTGGTCAGTAAACTGGTTGGTCCTAAACATTCTAAGATAATTCCAATCGTACTCATTAGCCCTACCTCTAGCCAATAGAGCATCTTGAAGCTCCCACCACTCCTGTGGAACAATTTGAATTGGAGGAGTTGTACCTGCAATAGTTACTGGCGTGGAACGCGCTAAAGTGGAAGACGTGATTGACTGATTTGTCAAGCCAAAGAACTCCTGAAAGTTGTTGTAAGGAGTGTAAGTGCAACCAACGTTACTACACACCCAATTACCATCGTTATCAGGGTCCTCAAGTGAATCTGATGGGTCAGTAGGATCAAATGTGACCCATGTCCAATTTAACAATGGCCTGCCAAGTTCTGCACCATTGCTGTGTAGAGGTCTCATCGCTATGCTGCCTAGAATAGAATATTGTTCCCAAACCACCTCAACTTGTTCATACGATGACCAGTTGTCATTAGTTTCATTCCAACCAAATTCTAACTCATACCAATCAGGTAGCATATCCCAATCAGTATCATTATCAGTAGCATCACTACCATACTTGAACACCTCACGCCCATCAGTCAATGACCAACTGCGATAGTAATCTGTCGTAAGCATTGGGTCAAGTGAGTCAGCAACGCGAATCATGTTAACTGCATCACCATCGGTATCATTCATATCGGGGCGTGTGCCATTATCATATTCCATCCAGTTGGTAAAGAAAAGTGGGGTGTTTCCTGGTGCATATTGATTATCTATACCTCCAGGTGTAAAATGGTGGTCGAACCAAACGCCTTGTTCAGCAGGCATATCTTGACTCGTACGATCAAACCAGCCATCCTCATCAGGGTCATAATTCACATCCAGTGGATTTACAGGGTTCAGTGTCCATCTGTACTCATCTACTGGTAGAACTACATTGTATGTACCATAACAGAATTCCCAGCCATCAGGCAGACCATCCATGTCACTATCTGGGTGTGTCGGGTCTGAAATCCCTAGCAAACTAATGTTGAAATTATCAGCCCAGGCGGTGTTGATTCTGTTAAGTCGTTCAGAACTTGTCACATCTTTAGATGCAAAGAGCGAAACAATTGCTTGCCTTGCCTGTTCCCAAGAGAGACCATTTTCACTCATTTGTGCTGCTATAGCATCATCACCAAAGTCGATGACTCCTGACCCGGGCGGGAACATATACCTCAAAGATTCCTTCCCGTAAACACGTGCCTCATATTCCCTCAAATTGGTGTATCGCTCACTCATTTGAATGATTCCATCACCATCACAATCAAATGAATCATCATCTGTATCCGAATCAATATCAGACTGAGTCAATGGGTTCATTGACCAACGATTTCCATCAAGGTCCCATTCTGTAAACCAATACTCATATCCATCAATCATACCATCATCATCTGTATCATTACTGGTTGGGTCGGTAATTCCAATCAGAGTAGAAAGGAGGGGCCTTGCAATACCAGTAGAAACCCATTCAGAATGTTGTTCAAGGGCTAGATAAGCTCGACCGAGTTTGCTGTCAAGAATGGACTGCATCCTGCTAGTGAAATTCTGAGGCTCTAGGGCAAAAGCCTCCTCCCACATCTTCGGTGCATCAGGAGGGGCTAGACCTCCATTCAATGGATTCTCGTAAGTGAGATTCAACTCTTGACGGTCAGTCAAAGCATCTTGATCCCCATCGCCACCACCATCACCAGCAACAAGTGGATTCAAAGACCAATTTAGGAAAGTTGAATTCCATTGAGTGAACAGTAATTCAATGCCATCTAGCAAACCATCACCATCACTATCTGGCTCATTAGGATCACAAGTTGGGCCACTAAGCGCATATTGCTCTGCTGAGACATAAGCACCGAAAGACTGGGTACCAGTGGCTTGATTCCATGGTGTCAAAATAAGTATAGTTCCAAGTTTGAAAGGATGATATTGAGGGGATGTCTGATTTTCATTGGTTTCAGTTTGGTTAGCATCTATGGTATTATATTCTTCCCAATTGGTCATTCCATCTCCATCTGGGTCATCGAAAGTATCACTTTCGTTAACAGGATTAAGTGTCCACTTGGATTCAAATGTATCCCATCTAGCATACCAGACCTCCCAACCATCAGGCATACCGTCTCCATCGCTATCAGAAGAAAGCGGATCTGAAGAGCCTTGGTCAGTCAATAGCATCCCAGGCACTAATGAAATTGTGTTTTGGCTTACAAATTCACCAAATGGTCGTGAAGCACTAGACAACCATGTTTCATCCCATAATGAGGTAGTGAAGCCATCGGGCATTTCAAGTCCCATTTCAGTGTAGTTTCCAAAAATCTGATCATCCTTGATGTGATACTCCAACCAGTTGTTAAATTCTTCATCAGCAGATATATTGCCATCATGATTGACATCGTAACCATCACCATCGGGATTTGATAGTGCATCACTACCATTCAATGGGTTGATTCCAATATTATCCAGTGACCAAGAACAAGCATAACGTGATTCCCAACCATCAGGGAGAGAATCCCCATCAGAATCTGGATTATTAGGGTCTATTTTTATCCAAGATGCTGCGGCTTCAGCACTTTCCCCATAGGCAGGTAAACCATCATAAATAGCAACCTGTAGAAGCATTTCCCACTGGTATTCGCAAATATTCGTCAGACCATCGCTATCTGCATCTTCGTATGCATCAGTAGGATCTCTCGGATTCAAGGACCACTCATTACCGCCGTGGAATTCAGTACCAATCCAACGGCGGTTGGCAATCTCCCAACCATCAGGCATCCCATCGCCATCAGTGTCTGCATTAGTAGGATCTGTCGTTCTATCCGTACCTCCACTTGCTTGTGTACCGGGATAACCCATTGCGTAAATTTGTGCGGCTTGCTCACCTTCATCGTCGTCACAGACATACTCACCAATTTCATAGTGGCAAGTGAAGTTCGTTTCATCGTAAAACCATCCCCAATACTCGGAACCATCTAGTAATCCATCAGAATCGGTATCAGAAAGTCTAGGGTCTGTGCCATTCCATCCTTCAGGAGTACTTGCAATGTAACGGAATTCATCGAGATTAGTCCAATTATGGTCAATCAAATCATCTACATGTGGATTGATATTAATTCCATCAACGTCCAAATCCTCGTCTCTGTCAAATGGATCTGTAGGGTCAAGACCGTGTACATTCTCCCAACCATCGGGCATCCCATCCAAATCAGAATCATTGCTAAATGGATTGATTAGCATCCTATTTGAATAACGGCCGGGATGTAATCCAGCAAAAATCGTATCATTTCCATTGACATCCATAACGATTAGTTCAGTAACAAAACCAGGAATTCTAGTTTGTTGACCATCAACCCCTAGAGCACGAGCATGATCGGCGTCTAAGACCCACGTACCATACCGCGACCCAATTATTACATCCTCACCAAGAGGAAGAATAGCATGGACGTCATTCGCTCCATCTATGTCATAATCCATGTTCTGCATTCGGTCACGAGTGAAAGCAATTATCGGGTCGGCTTCATCTAGAAGTGAGAATTGGTGAACTCCTCCACCTGTACCTATCCAAAGTGTCTGCGCACTGGAAATTGTACCATCTGGTTGCCGAGGGCCATCCAAGACAATGGTTCGAATGTTGGCAGAATCCGAAATATTTTGCGGGTTTGCCTGCCTAACATAATTTTCTGCATCGGTCTCATTGAATACCCAAAGAACCGGGAAATCACCTACGGCATCTTCTGTACTAGCAATGAGAAATCCATGATTTGTCCCAATATACAGTTTCTGAGCACCACCATTCACCGAAGTATGGACAAGTGCCTGAATTGATGCATTCTCCATCTCAAGTGCTTCAACCAATGTTTCAGCTACACGGAAGTCTGAGATTTGCCCGGAACCATCAACAGTTAGAGTCCAAGCCTGTGAATCAGGACCTACCACCAATAAATCCAGATTTGCAGAACCCGTTGAAAGTTGATACAAACCAGTGGTCGCCCCCATATTTACTCCAGTAATTGCACTGTTAGTATTGAGGAAACCATCACCAGTGAGAGTCCATACTTCAATGCCTTCTGCAGTTGCAAGAATTAGTCTCTTTTCGCCACCTTGATCTTCCCACAACAACATATCATTCATTTCACCACCGGGGGGTAGAGCCAAATCCCAACTCCCGCCACTACTAGGTTCAAAGATACTCACGCCCCGCTTAGTCCCAACATATATGATTCCTAAATCAGAATCTAATTGCAGAGAACGAACATCATGATGCATTATTCTAGGAGTAGTGCCTTGATCAAACATAGTCACCTCGGCATCAGCAACATCTAGAAGAGTAGATTTCATTCCAGCCCTTACCCAAGTACCATTATCCATGAATGTGAAATATTCCTCTAAGTTTGAATACTCCTCTCCAATGTAAATTGTAGCTCTTGAACCATCAGGCATAATCATACCATCTCGATTCAAATCCCAACCATCTAAATCACTATCAAGTAAACTGTCACTCTCATTCAATGGATCAAGGCCGAAAAATACCTCCCAACCATCAGGAATCCAATCTCCTCGACTACTCTTTGCCAACTCGCGGCTACCAGACCAATAGAAGAAATCGCTATCATTTCGTAATGGATCAGTCCCAAGCCAACCTGGTGACCCCGTGGGGCGCGTTACATTTTCAGCACAGGCATACAGCAAATCTAGACAACGCAAACCATGAATTTCAGTAGTCCAATTATCTGGTGCGCCGTAGTTATATTCCTCAGCATTTGTGTACCACTCATGCACCTCAATGATTCCATCGCGATCAACATCAAAACCATCACCACAACCAAGGCCACCATCCCAACAACGATCAGAATCATTGTGACCATCATATGAATTCAAAGGATCAAAACCATCGCATTCCCACGCTGATGACTCATTCAATTCCCCTGTTTCCCTAGTGCACATCCAAATCTCGTAACCATCAGGTAGGCCATCTCCATCGGTATCTGCCAATCTTGGGTCTAGGAATTCACGCATTCCTGAATCGGTCAATTCGGGAGGTATCCCAGTTAGTGATTTACGATCAGTGAAACAGTGTTCTAAATCATATGGCCAGCAATATTCTTCCAATGAACTAAGTCCGTCATTGTCAAAGTCTGATTCGTTATCAGAGGCGTTTTGATAATCTAAACCAGGGATCGTATATACAACATCGTCTAGAGTAATATTTCTCTCGACACTATACATCTGTTCGTGCAAATCGGGAATAGTGTCTTTGTCAGTATCTGTGACAGGGGGGCCTTCGCCTGTAGTGTCATCAGGATGAACTGAATCGACCTGCGAGGAAGGTCTTGTCATAGAGACAAAAGAAAGGCTTCCAATCAATAGCAAAGTAATGAAGAGGACTGTTTGTTTTCTACGCATGGCATCACCTATAGCATATGCTGCTATGCCACAACCCTACGGGTTGCCTTATGACGCTGATGGAGCACAGTTCATACGCGAAAAACAGCATTTGGATTGTATTGCCCTATTTGACGCTAAAAAATAAAGATTTTTGCAACAATTAATGTCTCGAAATAGAGTTATTACTCCGCCGTACGGCTTCAGATAAAACAGTCTCAAATGTGACTATTTACTTTGTTGAAAGGGTCTTATTCAAAGAGTGTACATGCAGCGGAGCATTTCGGCATGACACTATCAATCACTCACTTAGGTTCTGGCAGTAGTGGAAACGCCACATTGCTAGCCACCGATGAGGCTAAAATTCTGATTGATTGTGGCTTTTCTGGACGCCAACTAGAGAAAAGACTAGCGATGCTTGAAATGACTCCAAAAGACCTTGATGCAATCCTCATTAGTCACCACCACACTGATCACTCCAAAGGTGCACCAATAATCCAAAAAAGATGGGGGACCCCTGTACAAGCAAATTTCGAAACATGTGCAAGAATAGGCATGGACCCGGTAAATGAGTGCCGAATATTTGAGCCACTGAATAGAATTGAATTCGGCTCCGATTTGAGCATACTTCCAATCTCAGTAAACCATGATGGTGCTGACAATGTTGGATTCATCGCTAGCCACGCTGGAGAGCGGGCCGCAATTGTTACAGATTTGGGGTCTTGGAACGATGAGTTAGCACGTCATATGTCAGAATGTGTCCACATATCCATAGAAGCTAATTATGATACAAAAAAATTGTGGAATGGCCCTTATCCTAATCGATTGAAACAGCGTATTTCTGGAAGAGGAGGTCATCTTTCAAATCGGCAGACTGCGGAGTTGTTGTCACATGTTACAGGGAAGCACACGCGTAGCATTGTCTTATGCCATCTTTCTGAACAAAATAACGCACCTCATATTGCAGAAAGTGAAGTCCTATTAGAAATCGATGAACTGTTTGATGGGGACCTTTCGATTAGTAAAAAAGAGGGGCCCGAATTCTCACATTATCTAGGACAAATAGAACCCGAAATATTAGCACGGATTTAGTGATATTTCTAAACAAATGTTAGTGAAAAATTATCCGCATGCTGTAACAAACTCAAATATCGCCTTCGGCGATGTATATCACAGCGAACCCATAAGAACAGGAGGCAGTAGTCACCTTTGTGCGGCGGAGTGTTAGCCAGCGAGAAGATGCGGTCAGCGAGATTCTAGGCGTCACCATGTTGCTAGCAATGGTAGTCATGGTGATTGGTGGCGTCTTTGTTCTTCTTGGCCCATTTCTTGAGGATATTGGAGATAACCGTGAATGGTCCGCAGGCTCTGTCGCCGCCACACAATTGAATGACCGAATCCTAATTGCCGCCCAGTCCCCAGAAGGAACCGGGCTTGTGCAACAAAATGCCCAATTATCTCGTTCAATGGATTCTTTGAGAGATGCTGAAATTTGGACTATTCAAGCAGACCTTGGCGGCAGTGATCGCACAGTAGTTTCCCTTGATGGCAACCTCGTTACTGTTTCAAGCCTCAACAGAACTGCAAGTATATTGAGGATTTCTGACGCTAATGGAACTCAATCATTCGATATAGAAAACGGCTCCGGTAATTTCACTGTAGAACACTTAATTGGGAATATCATCATTGAAGTTGAAGATATCCATGGCACAATTTCACATCGCTTTGTTGAAGTCCCGATCGATGGCATTCGACTGAATAATGTGTTGAGCAAAGGTAAATTTGAAGTTGATTTAATCAATGGTGGTAGGATAGAAAAATTACCTAGTGAATCAGTTGATGTCAAACAATTCCCACGCCTTCGAAATGACATCCTGCTTGATGGTTCTTCTCGCATCTCTATCATTTTACTCGACATTGAAATCTCAGCATCTGCAAGCAGGCACATGACAAATGTACACATTGACTCACATGGCCAAGTAACCCTGTTTAACCAACAAGCCCGTAACCTAATTCTTCAAATTGAAATCGCTGGAGACCCCAGTATCGCACCACAGTACATGCATCACTGGACTGGGGATTACGAACTATACCTTGCAGGTGATTCGCTTGATGACTACCACGACTTCGGACCATACGGGCGGTTATCTGGGTTAGATGGCATCACACTGTATCCCAATGTCCCATTTGAATTCCTTGTAACACTACAATCGGTGGAGGTTTACTAATGAGGCGAAGATATGACGATGAAGCTGTTTCGGCCGCTATCGCAACTGTTCTTTTGTTCGCCGGCGTGCTCGCCATCATTTCAGGAATGATGGTCACTATCACCCCTGTAATCAATGAAAAACATGGCTCAGTAGAGCGACAAGCCATGGCTGGACAGATGTCGGACTTAGCATCTGAAACCGTCAGGATTTCTGAAACAGGACTACCGGGGGACTCAGCCACCCTTCCACTTCGACCACACAGTGGTGATTTGGGTTGGGACTTTGCAAGAGGTGGAACATGGTATTCTGTAGCCTTCATGGAAGATGGGAGCCTACGCCTAGATGATCTACTAGACCTTGATGACAGTGTACGCTTTAGATACCCTAGTGGTGAAGTCTCCGCAATCTGTTTCTCTGATTTGAGGGGGAGCCAAGAGGCTTTGTGGAATTACAGACTTCCTTCACTCGATGGCATGGTTCTAGCAACCCCTGTGACAACCTTGCAACAGCCGTTGGATGGCACTAATGTTGAAATGGTATCCTCAGCCAGTTCAACTGAAGTTACTTTGCACCCAGGAGAGGTTCTCACTACAACAGTAAGTAGTGAAAACTGGTTAACATCTGATGGGCCACTGAAAGTTATCTTCCTAAGAGGCGAGGGGGGAGCTACAGTAATCACCCCTGATATGGCAAGCCCTAATGATGGATTGGGACGTTCATGGACCATCCCCCTACCCACAGGAAATGTCAGCCTCCACTTAGTCAGTGAAGATTTGACCCGCATAACTTGGAACTCTAATGCCTCTTCCGGAGTTGAGTCTAGCACCGGAGAAATATCAACATGGAGTACTAATTTAGTTGCAGAAGCAGGTGATATAATACAGGTCCATTCTAGTTCACCTGCTCGATTGATGATGGTTTGGGGTGAAGATACCGGCTCAACGGTATGGCCCGATAACGAGGGCAGAGGAGTTGGGATTTCTTACACACTACCTGCTGCCGAGGGAAGCATTCTGGTTGAAAACTCAGCCACCACATCAGTCGCAATTGAAATTGACGGCCTGTACAATTCTGTACCCGCTCAAGGTTCAACGAGAATTCCTTGGCAAGATGCAAACCGTATTTCAGCAACTGGCCCAGTACAAATTCATTGGCTTCCAGAAGATGTCGCGGGCACCTATCGCACTGGCTCTATCGAGATGGTCCCTGCCACTGATACGGGGATGTCAAGTGGCTTGCAGCACTCATTCTCCACCCCCTCTTCGGCTGGAGATGATTTACTCATCATCCAACCTGCTAGCCCTGAAACCTCATTGACATTGCTAGCAGATCTTGGCACCAATGAAACACCTCACATAGTATTCAATAACTCCACTACAAGCCATGTTACTACGCTATCAGCAAGCGCAACAAATCTAGTTAGGACTGCAATTAATTCCAGCGACTATCTCAATGATGCCCCTTTCAGAATCATTTCATCATCTGGAAATGATGGGATGATGGAGGTCAACCACGATGGATACGAAAGATGTCTCCCCGTAGGTTACCGTGCATCGGGATGGATTGAAGTTACACTCCCTTGGACTGATTTATCACAGCAAACAAGTAGCCAAGTAAAGGAAGCTTGGAATGATGGCACTCACCCACTAGGGATAGAGGTCAGAGCATTTGGCCCGCACGAAGGTAGCCCACATCACACACTAGCATCTGCTTGGGGTGTACACTTGCCTCGACTGAACTATGTGTTCCAGAGTTCTGTTTCAGGTATGGAGATTGGATATAGGGGTGGTTTTGTTGGCACCAACCACCCAGAATTCCAAGCAGATGTGCTGACTTCACCACCGGCTCGAGAAGGACCAGGACCAAGACTTGCAGTCACTATCCCATTGACCATGCCAGACCAAAGTTCATCCATAGGAAATAGTGAGGTTGACCTAACGGTGATTTTGAACCAGAGGGAACAACTGGTATCCGTTATTGGTCATGAAATTAGAAGGGGATGGGATGGACCTTATGGTGCAGCAATTGCTTCAGAATCATCCCAAGAATTGTCGTTCTCTTCTGATTGGTTAACATTCCCCGGACGAATTGACATGTTAGATGACTATGTTGGATGGGTGCAATTGACACATTCAAGCCCAGAAGCAATTTACCACGCCGCTGGTGACCCTGTACTTTTCAATCTACAATTAAGTCAACTAACAATCTCATCGGAGGTGGTTGGTTGAGAAGAGAAAAAAACTTGACTCGTGACACATGGGCAGCAGCTACCGAGATTGGGTATGTCCTAACCTTCCTCCTCGGCCTCTCATTCATGTCCTTCTTTAGTGTCTGGACTTGGGAAATGCAAGATGCAAGAGGAGATGTATGGATGGAACAAGCGATAGAAGAGAATCTCGACTCTGTTGCTGCTGCTATTGAAAGAGCAGAAGTAGTTAGTAGATTTGATGGTAATGCTACTTATGCGGAGCCTGTTGAAATGCTCCTATCAAACGCCGTCAATTTACATTTTAGAATGGTGTTGACAGATGATAGTTTATTGATGCAAGATCATACTGCAAATCTAAAATCTACAAGAGACATATCATCTACCGGGAATTCCCACCACACTGGAGAAGTTGAACTGGCCGGCATTGAACAAATATGGGTTGTTCTTCAAGACAATACAATTAGCATCACAACAAATCAGCCAGGATTCTAGCCCATTAGTGCACGGTGAACCTTGGTTTGAATATCCCTCATCCTGTCATTAGCACCAAGTTCACGGAATACAGTCAGTGAACGCTGCAGGTATTCCATTCTGCGGCTTTTATCAGGTGCTGCCTCACCTAACCGTGCAAGCAATTCACCAATCAACACCCTATAATCGTTGGATTCGGCCAAAGCAAGGGCTTGACGATAGCATTCCATTGCCTCATCCCTACGCCCAGTATCAACTAGAACCTCGCCAAGTAAGAGAGTGATTTCCACCTCTGCATGGCTATCAGATTGTTCAGACAATCCATCCAATGCCTCAGTATAATGATGCAGAGCAAGTTCAGGGTCTCCAGTCTTTGAATAGTATCTACCAAGCACGGCTCTCGCCCTAGCATGAAGTACGGCATCTTCTCCATTAGTAGTATCATCGTGCGCTTTGAAAGCATGCTCTTTAGCACGGTCTAGTTCACTCATCTCAAGGAATGCAGAGGCTAACTTAATCCTAGATTCAACTAGTTCGGGGTCTTTTTCAGAATCTAGTAATTTTTCAACATTGGCATACACTTCTAAGGCTCGCTTTTCATCTCGTTGCCTACGATAAATATACCCCATATTATTGTAAGTTCGCGCTGCACCACGTGGATCATTCAACTTGATGAAAGACTCCAACGCCTCCTTGTGCAAGGTCAAAGCCTCATCTGCATGACCCGTTGTCACAGAGATATCCGCAAGACTCGATTTAATTCTAGCACGCATCAATTCTTCCTTCTTTGTTGAGCCTAGCAAATCAATAGCTTCTCTGAAGTGTTCTTCGGCTTCCTTCCAACGCCCTTGCATTGAGAGAATATTGGATTTCAATTCAAGTACTACTGGCCATGCTTTCTCCCCAACCGATTCCTTTTCTACAGAATCAAGAATAGGAAATAATTCCATGTGACCAGCCTGAACAAGTTCAGCACCTGCTACAGAAAGTTCCTCCCCTAAAACCTCCGAATCACCGGAATGAGACAAATGGAAGAGGAATTCAATCTGTTCTTCCGGCCTACTTCTACGTGTACGGTACCAATCTACTGCCTTGGCATGTAATTCGTTATTCGTACTCTCATCAAGTGCACGCGTAAGGAACTCTCGGATTAAGTCGTGAACGTCATACATCTCTGAATCTGCTTGACGTGCCAAACCTTTCTCGACAAGTTCATCCAATAAATCAGTCTCCAAATCTTGGCCGCTCAAAGCCTCTAGTGGCATTGGCTCCCTAAATACCGCCAAAGCACCAAGAAGGCGCTTTTCAGCACCAGATAATTTGCTGAAAATCTCTTTATCAACATACATCTCTAGAGTCTCGTAAAATGTAGTACCAATTGAACCACGATCAATTAAATTGAGGACAAGTGGATGGCCTCTAGAAAGGCCGTATATGTGGTGATAAGTCACTTCATCAACTGGTTCAAGTGAAGGAAGAAGGTGCCTACATGCTTCTCTATCCAACCCATCGAGAGGAACAACTAGTGTTGTGATTTTTCCTTCTGCATCTCTTAGTGGCACAACTTCTTTGAAAGAGCGTGAAAATAGAATAAGTCCCGTCTCATCCATTTCATCAATTTTATTATTTAATCCTCTTATTACAGCATATAGTACATCATCTGCAACTTTGTGTAAATCATCAATAACAATTAACGCTGGAACTTCGGCAAGTGCGTCGACAATCAAATCGACTGCCATTTGAGCAACTGGTACAGGAGTAACTGTGAGATAGGTCGAAAGAGAATCATTACCAATGGATGCTAGCCATTCACCGCAGGCCTCAAGAAAAGCTCGTGAACCCTCCCAATCCTGAACCCTATGATAGAGTAGGTTCCTCTGATGAGTATATGTCTCAATCAATTTGCCAGCTAATGCAGTTTTTCCAATACCAGCAATCCCTGGAACCAGAATTGTTGTAGAGCGTGCATTGAGGAGGTCTAGCATCATCTTGAGTTCGTTGTCACGCCCATAGAAACTGCGCAATCTAGGTAAATCCCCCAAAGAAATGACTAATTGTTTTTCAACATGTTTTGACAGGTCTCGCTCAATTAGTTCGGGATTTAGTGAACGCAAATCTACTAATCCATTGTCATCCATATATCGAATAATATCGACTGCACGAATTGTGAAAGGAGTGCTTTCTATTGCTTTGGATAAAGTTGTGTGAACTGTAGTCCCTTCTTGACCAATTAAACGAACAGGGTGGCTTGAAAGGCGCTCCCAAGTTTCATCTGATACAATCATCCCTGAATCTGTAAGAAAGTATGCCTTTCTCTTCCTTGTGACTCCTGTCACATGGGTTTGGCGTTCAATCAGGAGTCCTTGATCCTTCAATCCAGCAATTGCCCGAGGCACATTGCTCCTAGCAATCGCAACTGCGTTAGCAATCCCCATTTGAGAAAGGGCAAAGGGAACCTCTACTTTATCTGAGTAATCCCCATAATCCCGCAAATGTAGAAGAATCCTCTCTTGAACTCCCGGTTTTGCTATTGCCAAACTATTCCCCCCACATAGTTATTAATTACCTGCTAGCATTCAATAGTTACGATTGAATGTTTGATTCAATTCACTGATCAGGCACCCACTGATTGGACTCAGGATCCCACTTCCAACCAGGATAACTAGGCTGAGGCGCAGCTACTGGCTGAGGCGCCACTGGCTGTGCTGGAGCAGCAGCAACCGCTTGTTGCTGAGTTTGTTGTTCATTAGCACGCCCCCAAGCATAAGGATCTACTTCTTCCTGAGTTTGTTCATCGGAAAGTGATTCTTCAATATCTTCTTCAAATTCTACAAAGAAGAACATGAACACACCAGCAAGCACTGCAAGTGATATCACAGAAATAATGATCCAAACAATCCACCCTAGGCCACTCTCACTATCAGCAGCACCCACTTGAACGGATAATGATTTATCGGTATCTTCGCCACCATACTCAAACTCAACTGTATTCAATCCATCTTCTAACTTTCTGACGGGTATTTCCATTGTCCATATACCATCATCCCCTACAATTGTGTTATTCAATCTAAGTCCTGTGTTAGAGGAACGTGCAACAACCTCGACGGTGGGCCTCCCTTGCCCAGAGAATACCGCTGTTTCGTCATCACCAAGATTGCTGAGCCCATCCACGCGTGCAGCAGTAAATGATACGGCTCTCACAGTGAAATCTACATTCATACTGTATGCTGTACTAGAACTATCTCTAGCAGTGAACTTCATTCCCTCGCAAGACCACAAATCCATATCTGAAGTATGGAAGGACATACCCACTGGGTCATATGTTGCCCTACCAGTGATGTCTACAGTAATCAGCTCATAGCACTGTAAATCGTGTTGCAAATCGGTATTTCCAATGACATCTGGGTCATCCCACACATCAAAATCTAGTTCATCAGCATCAAGATCTGAGAAGTGCGGGGCCAATTCAACAGAACCTCCACCACCGCACCTATCTAGGCGCTGACTACCCTCTTCACAGAAAATTATGATTTCTCCGACCCAATCAGTGCTGTTGAAAACAGGTGCACGATTATCCGCATCTGGTGGATTGTGAATCACCACTTCAACTTCATCCCAATTGCTGTAGGAGTGGCCATCGAAAGCACGTGCACTAACAAGATAGTGGAAGTCATGGATGAGATTGCTAGTATCCCATGACGCACTCCATAACCCATTACCTGCTATTGTTGTAATAAAAGGTGGTGCATTTGGTAATTCTCTGAGTCCATCCTGTGGGTCACGTATCATTATCTCAACTCTACTAACCCCACCATCAGTGTCACTAGCAATACCTGAAATCAAGGTGTCTGTTGATACAGTAATTACCTCATTGTCATAAGGTGCTAGCAGGGCAATTACTGGTGGTGCGTTACTGTTATCAATATCCAACTGTAAAACGACCGCTTGGCAAATATCGATATCCTCTAGACAATATCCTGAATCAGACGCCCAAATAGTGAACGTCCACATTTCACGTACTTTGGGCATTATTGAGAAATCCCATTCCCAAGACCACGTCTCCAAACTCCCAATTGGGTTCCCATTAGTGTCTACTGGCCGAGAAATCGATGTAGTTGTCGTTGACCATGTAGGACTTGACATACGGAAATGAATCTTCTGAATATCACTACCAAGTACACCATTGTAAGCATCAGAAGCAGCACCAGTAAAAATTACGCTACCCGATGAATGTAGTGAACTATCAACTGGAGAAGCGACCGCAATGGTTGCTGGATTAGTATTCAACTGAATTGTGCGTGTAACAATTGGACTGTAGTCCACACCATCAAAGGCTCGGAAGTCAAAGGTATAGTCACCCTCTGCTTGATCCGACATATCGTATGAAAAGAACCAATTTTTGAAAGGACGATTGTTGTAAGTCACTTCGCCATTAGAACCACTATTATCAACAGCATATCTGATATCCTGCCATGAACTAGAATCTGGCGTCTTGACTTCGACTCGCTCAACAATTCCTTGCTGCTCCCATCGTGCCTGCTCATCATCAACGAAAATACCTGTTCCAATATTACCATCCCAGGCATATCCTGTGAAGTTGATTATTCGCTTGAATGAATGCCCATCTTCTTGAGAAAGAACAACAGAAGGCGCAAGATTGCTCATCGAGAGAGTATCTTCATAGTTAGCACCTGTCAAGTTGAAAAATGTCCTATGGTAACCCTTACCAAATTTGTAAGCAGTAACGTAATACTTTGACATTTCTCGGGTATTTGGATCACCATCATTGCACTCAGAGTCAGCACTATCATAGAATAGATCACCATCGTTATCCATCCCATCAGAACATGAATCCTCACCTTCATCATCTGCGAAACCATCGGGATTATTTCCATTCCCCCGTATATCTAAATGGAAATCTGAAGGAAGTGCCACCCATGGAGCAAAGCCTTGCGAGTCAGTTTTCAAATCATAGATATCATTTCCATGGGCATCCTCCAACAGAATAGTTGCATCAGGCACCCTTACTCCAGCAACCGTTGCCCTAATTCTAACTAAAGATGCTTCACGAACCTGTACTGACCAAATACTCGGAGATGCGCCAATCTCAATCTTTGATAGAGAAAGTCCTGACATGTTTGCATAGGTTAGAACTGTAGAATTATTTACAGCTTGTAAAGAGAGTGGGAAATCCAAAGGAGGCATAGAGATAGTAGGAGGAAGAATTACTTGATTATCCCAGTTGTTGTAATGGTATGCCTCACCTTTATCCCAAACTAACTGGATAGGCATGCTTGCATTGGTCCCTGAGAGTGGTGGAATGGTTTCAGACTGAATAGTCACTGAACTCTTGGTTATGTTGTAAACAATATCTGACACACCAAGCCATTCGTTACCTGAGAAAAATGCAAGAGAGGCGAATTCATGGTCATGATCTACCACTTTAGCACCTTGGCCCCCTACTGTAAATTGGTTATCTTGCACATCAATAAGTGAACCAATAGCCCTAATGGCATCACCTGCGACACCAGATACAGTATTCCGTTTAATGGAAGCACTAGCACGGAATATGTGGAATGCTGGGCAATCAAATGCATCATCATCCCATACCACATCAGATTCACATGAGCCTGACACATTAATTATGTCATTATCAACAATGGTTGCGCGAGCAGGGTGAGGTGC
>Ga0208639_1001242_pt1 | contig 16983 bp, 16 predicted proteins | sample ETNtaG_33_FD_185772 | JGI IMG/M metagenome (GOLD analysis project Ga0208639, IMG submission 185772) | Marine microbial and viral communities from oxygen minimum zone, Eastern Pacific Ocean - ETNP201310SV76 (SPAdes) (version 2) | ecosystem: Environmental > Aquatic > Marine > Oceanic ...
AACCATTTCTAAATTCGATATCTATTCCAGAAGGCTGGGCTGCTCCAGCCACTAATAGTGGAGAAAACGAAGAGAGAAGGAGGGCGAACACGACAACATAGACTCGCATGTAAACTGCTTTACCCGGTAGGGGATGAAGGTTCTGCTTTCACGCAAGTTCAAGAATGGTCACCTCGGGCAACCAAATATGGGAGCAGGGCATACTCGTGCAACACAATATGACCACCTTGCTCCAGAGGATTTGAATGAGGGCAAAGTCGAAGTCCTTGGGCGTCAAATTTGGCGAGTTGTCCCCTATGCGATGAATTACAAAAAGAGGGCTTCAGTAGGCGTTTTAGCCAATGCTATGGCACGTTTTTCTGACCTATTACCATTCGTCTTCATTGGATTTGCAGTAGACTATTATTCCGGCGAGGATACCGAAGGGTTCTATGGTGGAATCAGAGATTTTCTCGATGAGTCTATTTTTCCATTATTGACTGAAAACTTAGCAGTTGGCTATGGCATCCTCATATTCCTCGGTTTTGCCAGCCTTGCCATTTTCCAAGGTATTAGCGAATATAGTTGGCAAACCCTTGGATACAAGGTGCAGCATGACCTCCGTCTTGATGCAACACGTTCTCTAATCGATATGGAAGCCTCATACTATGATTTACGTCAGACTGGACAATTGATGAGTGTATTATCAGCCGATGTCAATCAATTAGAGGATGTTATTAGCGATGCATCGACTTCAATAATCCGGATAATCGTAACATTTGGAACGGCGTTTTTGCTACTTGTGCTGATGAGTTGGAAACTCGCAGCGGTATTATTCACTCCACTTCTTTTCATCATACCATTAGTCTATCTTTTCTCTACAAGGGTACAACGAAAATACCGTCAACAAAGAGAATCCACAGGAGATATTACTGCTGTATTAGAGAATGTTATCTCAGGTATTTCAGTAGTTCAAGCGTATAATGCTCAGGAGTGGGAGGCAAAACGAGTAGATACGGAATCATCTGCATACCGAGAACAATCAATCGAAGCTAGTAAAGATCGCAATCGGTTCTTGCCAGGATTATACGCTATTGCAGGTATAGCGTTTGGACTCTTAGTAACTGCAGGTGGATACTTGACACAATCAGGAGAGATATCAACTGGACAACTCGTGACCTTCTTGCTCATCTCAACACGAATGACAATGCCAATGTTCATTTTTGGTATGTTGGTTAATCAATTACAGAAGGGTGAAGCCTCAGCTCGCCGTGTATTTGCACTCGTAGATTTGATTCCAACAATTACCGACCATGAGGATTCAAAAATATTGGAAGGGCCAATTTCGTCTGTTGAATTTAGTGATGTTCACTTCACCTATCCAGGTACCACAACAAAGGTTCTCGCTGGAATTACCTTCAAGGCTGATGCCGGAGAATTCCTTGGTGTAATGGGGCATACCGGTGCTGGAAAGACGACTATTCTCAAATTACTAATGCGCTATTATGAGCCCAATCAAGGTAAAGTTCTCGTCAATGGAATCGATGTTCAAGACCTTACCCTAGATTCGGTAAGGGCTCAAATGGGCTTTGTCAGCCAAGAACCATTCCTCTTCTTTGGAACACTTGGGCAGAATGTCGCATACAATCGCGATGCTAATCCTGATGAGATTACCAAGGCCTTAGAATTGGCAGGTGCAGCACATTTTGTCAGTGAAATGGAAAACGGACTCGATACTATGGTAGGGGATAGAGGCACAAAACTCTCTGGCGGCCAACGCGCCCGAGTTTCTCTGGCTCGAGCATTACTGAAATCTCCAAGTTTGCTTGTGCTCGATGAAGCGTCGAGTGCACTTGATGCTGAAACTGAGAAACGAATTCAAGAAAATTTACTCGGAAGTGGCAGCAATCGAACAACAATTGCAGTAGCGCATCGTCTCTCTACGATTAGGCAAGCCGACGAGATTATCTCAATGGTAGATGGGGCAATCGTTGAACGCGGTACTCATGAGGCATTGATTGAAAATAACGGGGTTTATGCTTCACAATGGTCAATCCAAACCGGTGAACAGTGATCATTCACGTTTGCGGATTGGTTTCTTGAGTGCTAACCCTTCAGAAATAATATTCTGCCGTTTGACTTCTAAATCAGGGGCGAGTCTTTTGTCTCCTTGAATGATTAACATCGAGAATAAAATGAATGCTGGAATTCCAATGATAACAGCCCAAACCGAAACGGAGAGCCCAAGCAAAGAAAACTCTTCCAATAACTCCGCAACAAATATTGTGGCAACTACAATTATGATTCTCAGAATGATTAGCCAAGTACGCATTACGCCCCATATTTCTTCATCATCTGTTTGTTCTGGCGTGTCAATTCGCTCAAGGATTGACTTCGCCATGTGGTATTGACTATGCTGGAGTGGCTTGAGCATTGCTCAGGCTGTGCGTACTCGGTCGTCGATCTGTTCACCGACTCCAGCACTTCCGCCTGTGCGTCTAATCTCGCGCCATGCCTTGTTTACACCAGCTCCGTATGCCCATTGAGCAAGGAATACCATTAGTGGGGCGAAAAAGACAGTTCCTATTGAACGATGAGGACTAGTGCCAATTGCAGCCCCAAGCCAAGAAATTCCAATATGGATGCATGCAAGTGTAGCGGGGATATGCATCAGGGAACGTGCTACCATGTCTTCAGTAAAGATGTCGAAACCACTTATCCAAAAACCAGCACAAAAGCTGATTGCGGCGGCTACGACAAGCCAAGGGAAGAATCCTATCGCCGTGTGAGACCATTCCGAGATTTCAGGCCAGCGTTTGTTTGCGACCATGCGCGTATAGCCATAATTCCGCATCTGTTTCATGTATGGGCGAAACGGGCGTCGCCTACGATGGGGCATTACATTCTCAGGGTCGATGAAGAGTTTGTGTCCAGCACGCTGGATTTTTGCATCTAAGACGACATCTTCAGCACCTATGCACCCGTCTTCGAAGAAGCCGACTTCTCGTAGGTTTGCCATGCGATGAGCACAGTTGACGCCAGGATTGTGTGTAATCGGGACAAGAGTCCCCTTGGGTTGAGCTCCATATCGTGTACCAGCGGTCATGAAACGAGTGCAGAATGCTACATCAGCACATTTTGCGCCGAATGGGTCTTCGTCTGGGGCAAAGTTTGGTCCACCTACAGCGCCGACTTTTGGATCATCGAACCAGCGAACCAGTTTTTCGACCCAATCCAATGGAGGAATAGTGTCATCGTCGGTGAACAGTACAAGGTCGTGGTCCATTTGCTCAAGTGCAAAGTTGCAAGCATTGGCGCGATTACGGCTGGGGTCATCTATCCAAGTAGCACCATATTTTTGGCAAACTTCCTTTGTGTGGTCCTTTGATTTCGAGTCACTAATGATTATTTCAAAGTCCGTATATGTTTGCTTCGCAAGGCGCCCGAGTACAATATCGAGTTCATCTGCATTGTTGATAGTAGGGATGAGTACAGCAATCTTGAATGGCGTTCCATCCTCCTTCAGGAGTGGTGATACATCGCCCATGCTGCGTGCGATTCCTCTCACCTTCATGAATACAACCCAATATCATGCGCGGAAACTGACACACCCTACATCCACCGCGTATGAAGAGGTGTCTTCAATACAAGGTTCATAAGCCGTCGAAGGGGGAAGTCGTACTCAGGGATGCTCTCATGCTGAACGTCACGGCCCGTCAAGACCTAATGAAAACAATCGTCGAAACTCTAGGAGTAGTTGTTGAGGAGGCTCGTCTAGACTTCTTTGAGGACTCGCTTCAAGTCCGAGTAGTTGACCCATCTCATGTTGCCATGATCAAGATGGATGTCGACTCGGCAGCATTCGATACCTGGGAGGTCGATGAGACCAAACTGGGTCTCGAAATGAGGCGAATCAAGGATTTGCTCAGCGTAGCTGCAGCAAGTGACATGGTTGACTTAACGTATGATGAGGCAGATGGAATGGTAAAACTCAACATGGGTCGAATTGACATGAATTTGAGGCCATTGGACAATTCCACTCTCAGTCCACCAAATGTTCCTTCGCTTGAACTCCCTTGCGGCGTCACGATGGCAGGTGCAGATCTTGCACAGGCTCTAAGGGCAGCACGACAAGTCGGCGACTTGGTCAATGTATCATTAGATGCTACATCCTTCACCGTAAATGTTCAAGGCTCAACTGATTCAGTCAATGTGTGCTTTAGTTCAGATGAACTTGTTGCAATCGATTGTGATGCTAATGCTAGTTCCCAATATTCCCTGACATATCTCTTGCCAATGTCGAAGATTTTCTCTACAGTTGAGCATGTTAGCCTACGATTCGGTGAAAATTTCCCACTTAAGTTGACATTCGACTTTGCCGATGGAGCGGGACATGTCGAGTATTTCCTTGCACCGCGTGTCGAAGGCGACTTCTGAACCACTCATTCTAGGAGTAGGCGCATTTCTTCTACAGATCTTACTTCAGATAGGTAGATTTGCTCGATAGCATCGAATAATTCCTTGTCATTTCCGGTTTCAAGAAGTTTTAGAAGTTCACCGTAGACCTTGGCTGCGGTCATTTCGGTATGTAGTGATTCTTTCATCATTTCCTTGTAATTTGTTGTATGAATAATTTCCTCGGAATTACGCTCAGTAGCACAAATACCTCCCAGTTTTACTATGGCATTACGAACTGTATCTGCATGCATCATTGATTCAGAAACTTCTTGCTTAAACAACGGAACTAGTTGTAGGCGGTGGATTCCTTTGACATTGGCAGCATAGTGGGCATACATATTGATAGCACGTAGTTCCCAACCTAGTGCATCATTCATTTTTGTAATCAAATGTTCTACCTTCATTTTTCCATCTCCATTTAGGGTATACGAAAGTTTTCAGTCTATTCTTCCGTTAGACGATTCAGCAACGAATGTTGTACTAAAAGCCTTCTAAATCAATAAACTTCGATTTTGGGAGTGTGAAATAATCTGATTTATTAGTTCGTAATGTAATAGAGACAGTGATTATCTTCCAAGCCATGGAGGTCGATTCTCTCTACAATCGTAAGCCCTGCTTGTTCGAGTTGTTCTGCAACTGCATCGAAAACCGCTCGCTCACCTTCACCACTCCAGCGTTCACTTGCGGCTTTAAGCGAGAGTAATCCCTTACCGCCAGGTTTGAGAAAGCGATGAACTGCAGAAATGAAAATATCTGCTTGCCCGGCCTGACTAACATCTTGCAGTAACCAATCAACCCTATTGGCAACCATAATTCCCCACGCAGAATGTTTCCTAGCATCACCGAGTACAGGAACTAATCCAGGTCTTTTCTTAGACATGTGAATCAAATCTCTTAGGCACCTAGGAGAAAGGTCAATTGCGATTATTCGTCCTTTTTCTCGATTACTTTCACCACATACATGGTCGTGAAGATGGGAAAGGCTGGTTCCATGACCTGCACCGAGGTAGAGGCAGGTATCACCCGGTTCAGGTAAGAGTTCGTACTGAGTTTGTCTAGCCCGTGTTAACGCAGCACCCAATTTTGAACGATTTGGATCCCAGCGACGGTACTCAATCCCCTTGAATCTGCGAAGGGATTCACCATACTGTGAGTGTTTAGGAACTGCATTTCTAGTCCATATGGCGCGACCATCTATCATGACGGCCCACGAAAGTCGGCGTTGCCTTCCCACTTAATCACCTTCGAGGAGGTTGCGGATTCTCAGCGCGGATTGTCTCGACTCTTTCTTCGATGGGTCTCACGTTATCTTCGTTCCAAATTTCGCCACCAAATTCATCGCAACGTGCGGCGATTGTAGCCTTTGCTGCAATGGTGCGCGCAATCTTTCCTCTCACCCAACGCGGTGATCGTGAAATCCATGGATGCATGAAAATGTGTCCGTGTTTAGGCGATGGTGCACCGGTCTTGAGGTGATTGAAAAACGCTTTTTCAGCACCAAGAATTTGCATGGTTCCAGCGGGAAGGCGTGCTAGCCTTGCACGACCATGGGCCTCAACACAAAGCCGAGAAGCAAGAAGAGGTCCGAGAAGTATGGAGAGCGAAGGTAGGTGGCTTGAAGCAAGTTCGCGAATAGAATCTTCCATGCGTTCTAGTCGAGTTTTGATTTCACCTACGCTATGAGCCCAATCATTGAGTGCCTTCCATTCTTTCTCAGAAGGTCCCTGTTCTGGCATGGATACATCAAGTGTTTCTGCAAGGTCGGATAGTGAATTTGCCTCAGCTGCTTTTCTTGCAAGACCAGCGCGGTCACGCTCAAAACGCGCTTCGGGAAGAAATAACCCTACCCACTCTACTAATCGTCCTTCAAGTGTGACATATGATGCTCGCAATTCTTCACTCGCACGGCTCAAGTGCTCAAGTCTACGGTCAGGGTCACCAGCAGCAGCATCTACTCCGCGTTTGGATAGTAATTTCGCGGCTTTGTCTAAGGCTGAAAGAGCTTCTGAAGATGGTAGAGGCCAATTTGCGTTTGGTAATTCACCGTCGCCATGGATTCTTGGCTGAGCATCAGGGAATCTTTCAAGGAGCCTTTCAGCTTCTGGAGTAAATGCAGAATGTGCGATAATATCCATCCTATTGCAGACTTCATCGGTATTGCCCCAACCATCCCATTCCTCTTGGTCAAGGATGTTCCCCGCATCATCAGCGACAGCGGCCGCTCGCCAATCATACCATAGCCACATGATGGTATCCACACGGCGCCTATTCATCAATCAATTGGCAATACGCCATTCCACATCATTATATGCTGTGACGCGTCAGATGGTTCTATGTTCTGCCCAGAGTGCGGCACACTGGCTTTCCCAACACCTTCAGGTGACATCAATTGCACCAATTACAAGTGTGGTTACCAAGGACCTGCTAATCTCAAGGTAAAAGGCGTGGACGGAAAGGAAGTCGACCTTTCAAAAACTACCTCTTCTACCAAGGCTGAAACCCGCAAATACGAGGTAATCAAGGATTCAGATGAGATGAAAGGCGTATTATCCAAAGGAGCCTATTTATGTCCGAAGTGTGAATGTATGGAAGTTTATTCCTATTTGGAACAGACTCGGTCATCCGATGAACCTGAAACTAGAATGCTTACCTGCAAAGATTGCGGTAATGGATGGCGAGAATACTGATGGTGATTCAATGAGGCTCAAGGCTATCCTTGCAGTCTTAATTTTCATGATTCCCGGTTGTATTAGTAGTGAAGAAGTAATTAATTTCAATGGGCGAGATCTAGAGAACTCAGAGACTTATCGTTTCACCCTCGAGGCCAATGATGGTCAGTTGTGGAGTTTAGACGACCAAGAGGGTAAAACCGTAGTTCTTCTATTCATGTTCACCCGTTGTGATGAGACTTGCCCAGTGATTTCTGCTAATATCAAATGGGTGAAGGAACAACTTACTACTGAAGAATTAGAACAGGTTTCTTTTGTTTCGGTTACAATGGATTGGCGACATGACTCTCCATCTGAACTCGATAATTGGTCAACTGACCTTGGATATGATTGGCCACATCTAACAGGTACACATTCCGCCCTAAATACAACCTGGACTGCTTATGGAGTAGCGCCAATCGAGTACGACGATGATAGTGACGAGGGTTATGATATCGCTCACCAACAACCGACCTACATCCTAGATTCGAATCTGATGGGCAGAGTTGTTTGGTCAGAAACAGATTGGCCAGTCGATCTTTTCTTGGAAGACCTAAGGACCGTCATGGCCAACTAAAGTCAAGTCTGACACGAGGGACACCAGAAAGTGGAACGCCCACCTTGGGGTATTCTTTCAACCGTTCCACCGCAACCACAGGGCTCTCCTTCCTTACCGTAAACTCTGAACTGGTGAGGAAAGTAGCCGAGTGTCCCATCGACTGCTGCGAAATCTTTCAAGGTCGAACCACCAGCTTGAATTGCTTCAGCGAGAATTTTTTTGATTTCGCTTACAAGAATTCCACATTCCTCTATTGTGATATCACATGCGAGTCTAGTTGGGGAAATGCCGCATCGATTTAGTGCTTCACAGACGTAAATATTGCCAACTCCAACAACGACTTTTTGATCCAATATCGCAATTTTCACCGGGCTTCGTCTACGATTCAATTTCCCGTGGAGTTGTTGGGCATCCCATTCACCTAAAGGCTCGGGACCGAGGTGGTCTAGTAAGCGGTGAGATTTACCTTCATAGAGGTCGAGTACACCGAAACGCCTAGCATCATTGTACACGGAAATTGAACCATCATCGAGATGTAGCACCACATGGTCATGCTTACCTTCACTTTCGCTAGCATCGAGAGTCCACCTCCCGCTCATACCGAGATGAGACAGTAGGATTCGTCCATCATCGAGGTCGATTTGTAGGTATTTTGCCCGCCGCCTAATCCCTTCGATTCTACGACCGGTGAGTTCGGATTCAAGATTTTCTGGAAAAGGAAAACGGAGCCCTGCCCTTCGCAATTCAACGCACTCGATGGTACGACCAATCCATGAGCGAGATAAACCCGCTCGGACAGTCTCTACCTCTGGAAGTTCAGGCACGAATCCTCCTGAGTGTTTACATCAATAGTATTGATGTCAAACAAATTGTCTGATGAGAACCCAAATGGCGAGAGAAATCAACAAAATTCCAGTAAATTGGTGGAAACGCACTTGGTTTTCTTTCATCTTTTCAAGTAGAGTTCCTGAGGTTAGTATTGCGGCTACGATGAGGTACCATGTTGCATCTATTCCCGCACCAAGCGCTGCGATTACCCACTTGGTCCCTTCAGCCATTCCCGGTTCAAGAACAGCGGCGAGAACAAAGAGCATGAATACCGCTATCTTTGGATTCAAGAATGCAATCATGAACCCTTCCATGAATCCCTTGCGTTTTGATTCATGTTCTTGCACTTCCTCATGTTTAGCGCGAAGTAAGTTGACTCCCATCCATAATAGAAATGCGACTCCTAGCATTTGTAGGGTAAAGAAGAGGTTTGGCAGGGTCTCCATAAGAACTACCAATCCAAAGACGGCAGCAACCGCGTAAAACCCGAATCCAATACCATGTCCAATGGCGCAAGCCATTCCACGTGATCTTCCACCAATGATGGTATTGCGAATAACAATTGCTAGTGACGGACCTGGTGAAGTTGCACCTGCTACAAACAAAGCAGAAGCCGCAGCAACCGCAGCCCACTCCACCACCATGTTTCAGCCGAGATACGGTGACAACATCAATATTGGTGAATAACTGAGAGCATTGTATGAGATGTTGGCTAATTCTCTTCATTCTGATGGCAGGCTCATTGTCTGGCTGCATGCATGAAGGAGACACTACACAGGTGATGTGTACTGATGAGGATAGTCCAGAGGATTGCGGTGCGGGCGAATTAGTTGTCGATAAGGCAGTAGATGAATGCCCAACTCCAGCAGAAAATCAAAGTGGACGTGGAGTTGGAGAAGGGCAGTTGATTTTGTTAATCGACGATTGTGCGCGCGGCTTGAATGGAACATGGGCAGATTTTACTCTTTCATCTCATCTTGATGAAAGTTGGAATGGTACTCCTGTGAATACTTCCAATGGTAGTGATAGTCCATGGATAATGATTCAATTCATGTCGTCAGATTGTTCACACTGCTGGAATGCTGCTGATGATATGAGCATCTTCCATGAGAATTACAGCGAGCAAGTCACTTTCCTCACAATGGCGGTGAATTTCTCTTCTTCGGATGCCTTCAATGCAACAAGGGAAGAGGTGGCTGCATTCCAAGACAAGTCCTCTTACTTCGGTTGTTATTATGAAACTAAAGATTGTCAAGACCGACCAGGCGATCCACATGATTGGCTCTACATAGATGACCGTGACCAATACTGGATGTATTCATTCCAAGCTAGTGGCACACCATCATTCTGGATTATTCAACCCGATGGAATAGTAGCATGGAACCAGTACCAGCACAATGGTGATGAGGGCGAGGATTCCGAAGGAATTACCGCTGCGCTTGAGCGGTTCTTCGGGCCACTAGAATCTTGACTAACGAGATTCGACTTTGTATGCGCCTAGGCGGCGGCTTGTTTCTGCTGAAGCTCGGTCTAGATGAACCTGAATCATCACATTATCCAAGACCTTACAGGTTGCATTAACCAAACATTCCCCAGCCGTTGGGCGCTTCTTTTCCGACTCACTCGCCATGTATTGAAATGAAGCCATTCTACACTTATCTAACTATCTACTGTTGCATCAGTAGCGCATCATGCGATAAAACCGACTTTTTCCGGGGATAAATTACCGGATATCGGCATATCGTCAGTAACAATCGGGTGCTTGCGTCGAACCACTCTGAATGAGGTTGGCCCCCTTACTCGCCTTGAGAGTCCAGCCATTGCCATGCGCCGCCGAGCTTTCTCACGCGCAGCATATGCTTTGTTTGCTCGTCGACGTAATTCCCCTAAGCCAAAGTGTTCAGCAACTGGTGCTTCACGAGATTCGGTTTTCTTCCACCAGCGTTCACTACGCAGAGTCTTCTGGCGGATGGCATCTCCAGATGCGATATCAAACGCTGAAAGGGAAGGTTGCTCGGGATTGTATGCACAAGTATCCAGTCCAATCCATGATGGGCGTCCATCAAGTAGGCGTACCTTTGATTCAGCAATATTACCTCTTTTTCCAAATTTTGTTGTAGGTGTATGTCCAAACAGGATGCATCTCTTTGGATCGATTGGCGACTTATGTTTGAAGAAAGCCCTGCGAATCCACAATATTGTCTTCTCATCTTGTTGGTCGATTGGTATGTTAGGATGGTATCCGGCGTGAACTAATCTCCAATGGTCGAGAACAATGTGAGACGGAAGGTCGGCCATCCAGGCACAATCCTCTGCAAATCTCAACTTTGCCTCGTGTAAGTCGCCTTTTGCTGCAACGATGTATGAGCCCCATGTCGATGCACCACCCTTTGCCATCCACACATCGGATAATTCGATACCTTGTCCCTTTAGGGAATGTATTGCCATCTGCTCATGATTACCTTTGATGCAGATGATTTGCGGATGTTCGCGAATGAATGAAATTAATGTGGCTGAATCAGGCCCTCTATCGATCATATCCCCGAGTAAAACCACCATGTCATTATCTTCGAGTTCCATCCGGTGAAGTAGGGCTTTGAAGGTCATTAGATGACCGTGAACATCTCCCACCACCCAAACACGGGCGCCTGCGTCAAGACATGCCTGCAGGTCGGCTTCTGTGTCCCGGCAGCGTACTGCCGGGGCACGACGGATGTCGTTTGTGCACCCCATGGTTTTCACCGGAGAAGATTCCTCTTCTCCGCTTGACCCTTACTTCTGTAGGTATATTGTCTTCGGTCCGCAAGGAGGGTCGAGGATGCGTTTTTACGACCTTTTGATAGAAATACGAGAGCAAGTAATTGGATTAGCGATCTAGCCAATCACCGGAGTCAATTTTAGCAGCCATATCTTTACCATTATACAGATAGACCCAAACCCAAGTGGAACTCGAATCGCTTTGCACTTTCATGATATGACGACGGTATAACTTGCCGTGCGGTGGAGCACCTTCAACCCAATCAAGTTCCTGTAATACTGTGAACATGTCATTGAAGCGATAGATTTCACCGGATACAATTCCATGCCCAGTTGTCATTCCGGGGAATGTGCCAAGGTCGTAAAGAACAGCATTTTCACATGTTGCATTTGAGATTTTAGTGCCCCCTAGTCTCTCTATCAGATTATGTCGTACCTCGCCTTCGCGAAGCGTACCATAAACGAAAATATCCTTGATTGGAAAATGCATTCCTCCATCGGCTACTGCATTTTCAAGGTCAGAAACTGGTAAGTCTCTTTGAGTCAACCCAGTTCTAATCAGATCAACATATTCTCCAGTGGGAGCTATGTGATTTTCACTTACTCTTTCAGGAACAACAAGGTAAGTAATGGCACGAACCATCTCACCATCTGGCGTCATTACTTCAACCCAAACTCTTCGGTAATAATTTGGGTGACCCTCCTTCTTATCGATAACCTGCAATGTGCGAGGGTCTACTTCGAATAGCACTCCTGGTGCAGCTGAGCCTGGTGCAATCTTTGACAGATCTGCGGCCCCACCATTTCTTCCAGTAGAATGATAATGGAATAATAACGAATAATCTGGCAACCATCCTACTCCAATTTCGACTAACCCTTTCGGATTTTCACCCTCCTTTTCACACCAGCGGGACCAGTCTCCCCAGTGCATGTTTGACCCGTACGCAAAGTACAGTATCTTCCCATCTTCTTCATCTTTTATCATATCAAATTCCTGCTAATTGGAATGCTTGAGTGCTTACATCACATGTTACGGCGATATTGCCCACCAACTTGGAACAAGGCCTCAGTAATTTGTCCGAGGGTTGCTACTTTGGTAGTCTCCATCAATTCCTCGAATACATTTCCACCCTCGCGTGCTACTTGTTGTAGGCGAGCGAGGGCTTCTTCATCACGAGGAATTGCTTGAGTTCTCTTCAGGCAAGCTTGCTTCTCTTCTGGAGTTGCACGTGCGAGTTCCATATCAAAATCATCAGCGGCTGACTCATCAAAAACCTTAGCATTAGGGTTGAGGAATGTGTTGACTCCTACAATTGGTAATGTACCATCGTGCTTGAGATGCTCGTAGTACATACTCTCATCCTGAATTTTTCCACGTTGATACATAGTTTCCATTGCGCCAAGAACTCCTCCTCGGCGCGATATTGCTTCAAATTCCTGGAGAACCGCTTCCTCAACAAGGTCGGTCAACTCCTCAACAATGAATGAACCCTGCATCGGATTCTCAGTTTTCGTCCAGCCACTTTCCTTATTGACGATTAACTGGATTGCGAGAGCCCGTCTGACACTGGCCTCGGTAGGAGTAGTAATCGCCTCGTCAAAGGCATTGGTGTGCAAACTATTCGCATTATCTTGGATTGCGAGTAGAGCCTGTAGGGTTGTTCGAATATCATTGAAGTCAATCTCTTGAGCATGCAAACTTCTTCCACTGGTTTGGATGTGATACTTTAGTTTCTGTGAGCGCTCTCCTGCGCCGTAGAGGTCACGCATTGTAACTGCCCAAATTCGGCGTGCTACACGGCCAATAACGGTGTATTCCGGGTCGAGACCATTGCTAAAGAAGAAGGAGAGATTTGGTGCAAATTCATTCACATTCATACCACGGCTTCGGTAGTACTCGACATAGGTGAAACCGTTTGCGAGAGTCAAAGCGAGTTGAGTAATTGGATTTGCGCCCGCTTCAGCAATATGGTATCCACTAATACTGACGGAGTAGTGATTTCGCACTCCATTGTCAATGTAGTATTGCTGTACATCTCCCATCATCTTGAGTGCAAATGGCGTGGAGAAAATACAGGTATTCTGGGCTTGATCCTCTTTGAGAATATCAGCTTGAACAGTTCCACGCACAGTCTGAAGAGTGCGTGCTTTAATTTCTGCATAAGTAGCAGCATCAACCAGATTATCACCTCGCCCATTTACAGTTGCAAGACCAAATCCATTGTGGCCATCAGGTAAATCACCACGGTAGCCTGAAGCATCAGCCTTCAATTGTAAGTGACGCTCAACTTGTTGGTCAATAGCGGCATTGAGATAGAATGCGAGGATAATGGGCGCTGGCCCATTGATTGTCATCGATACACTGGTATTTGCATCACAGAGGTCGAATCCAGAATACAGGCGCTTAGCGTCATTGATACTGGCAATGCTCACTCCCGAGTTTCCAACCTTACCCCAAATATCTGGACGGCGGTCCGGGTCACGTCCATACAGAGTGACACTATCGAAAGCAGTAGAAAGTCGAACGTAATCTTGGCCATGGCTCAAGAGATGGAATCTGCGGTTTGTTCTCTCCCCTTCGCCTTCTCCGGCAAACATTCTGGCACTGAGTTCATCAGTACGTTTGAATGGAAATACGCCAGCGGTGAAGGGAAAGTAACCAGGTGCATTTTCTCGGCAAATCCATGAGTAGAGCGCGCCATCGTCATTCATTGTTGGAAGAGCCACCCTTGGAATCATTTGGTGTGACAAACTCTCGGTCTTGGTATCGACCTTGAATGGCTTTCCTCTTACATGGTAAGTGTATTCTCCACTGGCATATTGTTCAGCCAGAGTTCGGAATTCTTCTACAGATTTGCGTGCACTGTCGACTTCTCCAAGGATTGTTTTGATTTGATCTGCCAAATCTCCAGCGGTCGAAGGAACTTCACGAGAAGCAGTTTCGAGATGCTGAACCAACCGCAACTTCGCAGCGACTTCTTCACTCGATGAATGATAGTCACGAATTGTAGAGGCAATCTCTGAGAGATAGTGGACCCGCTCAGGTGGGATTACACCTTTGCGTTCTCCTATCGAACCAAGTGGTTCACTAGCATTGAATCCTACCATGGCTGACAGTTTCTTCCAAAGAACATCTACTCCAGGGTCAGCGAATTGACTAGCGATTGTCGCAACTACAGGTAGGGCCTCATCTTCGCCTTCAAACATGTTGCGATTACGTCTAACCTGCTTGCGAATCGCACGAAGTGCATCTTCACTTCCTCTCTTCTCATACTTGTTGAGAACGATGAGGTCTGCGACATCTAACATCTCGATTTTCTCTAGCTGAGTATGAGCGCCAAACTCGGCGGTCATTACGTATAGCGAGCGGTCAGCGACGCTGGTAATCGCATCGCTACCTTGGCCGATTCCACTAGTTTCACAGAATATGAGGTCGAAACCAACCGCTTTTGCAACTTCGATTGCTCGGTCTAAGTTTGCACTTATTTCAGAACCACTACCACGACTTGCAATCGAGCGCATGTAGAGGTTGTTATTCGAAAGAGAATTCATTCTAATTCTGTCACCAAGAAGAGCGCCACCAGTTCGCTTTCGAGTTGGGTCTACACATAGCAAGCAAATTTTCTTGTCCGGATTATCACGAAGAACCCTCAACATCAATTCGTCGAGCAAACTGCTTTTTCCAGCACCACCAGTGCCGGTAAATCCGATGACTGGGGCATCGGAATCGCTCGACCTACACCTATCGAGTGTAGAGGAGAATTCTTCCTTGGAAGAACATTCTGAAAGTGTGAGCAACAATCCCACCTTTGCCATCTCATCGGCAGAGATGGGACCATCTAGACTAGACATTCTTTGCTCTGCAATCAAATCAACTTCGGATGCAGTTCCCATTAGGTCGTGAATCATTCCCATGAGACCCATGGAGCGCCCATCATCGGGTGAATAGATACGAGAAATTCCGCTTGCATGCAGATCACGAATTTCAGGAGGAGTGATTGTGCCACCGCCACCCCCGAATATACGAACATGCTCGCAGCCTGCTTCATCGAGGAGTTCTCGAATGTAGGTGAAGTACTCCATGTGCCCGCCTTGATAACTGGTAAGTGCTACAGCATGAGCATCTTCTTGGACTGCACAATCGACTACATCTTTGGCTGAGCGGTCGTGACCGAGGTGGATTACTTCCGCACCACTGGTCTGAATTAATCGGCGCATTACATTGATTGCAGCATCATGGCCATCGAATAGGCTTGCAGCAGTAATAACACGTACCGGACCGGTGGTTGTTTCAAACACCGGTGCCTCATCGGACATGCTCCTACGGAGCATAGGGACATTCATCACCATACCGCTTCAATGAAAGGCTTTGATGGCAGTGCCACCTTCATGCGCCCCCGTTGGATTCTCACTCCAGACGAGGTCGCCGTGCTCGATGCCAATGCCGAAGCTCTCGGAGTGGACATGGATGAGTTGATGTTATCCGCAGCCACTCATTTAGCAGAAGCGCTCGAAGGAGCCCCAACTCCAATCTGGATTCTTTGCGGTCCGGGCAATAATGGAGGGGACGGTTTTCGCCTTGCTGAAATGCTCGAAGACTGCGCAGTTATTGCTACTCATGCCAAACAAAAAACCCAACTCGCACAGCGTGCTAGAGAGGATTGCAAAAGAGAAATCCACACAGTAGATTCTTTTCCAGAACAAGCGCCTGCTGTGATTGTAGATTGCTTACTTGGAGCGGGAGCATCAGGTAAGCCAAGAGGCGAGGTCCTTCGTTTGATGGAAGCATTACCCGGACGTCCAATGGTACTAGCATGCGATATGCCAACAGGGTGCGGCTCCGGAGTATCATTCAATGCATTCCGTACGGTGACTTTCGAAGCACCAAAATCCAATATGGTCGATTCAGAAAGTCGCTTATTACCTGAGGTCGGAGACCTATTCATTGCTCCCCTTGGTTGGCCTGAAGAGACACTAGACCCTGGGCCGGGGGATTTACTACGTTACCCAATGCCCAAACCCGGGCAAGTCAAAGGCGATCGTGGCCGCGTTCTAATCGTTGGAGGAGGACCGTTTCATGGAGCTCCAATTCTAGCAGGAATGGCTGCAGCCCGAATGGGCGTTGACCTAGTACATGTGGCCATGCCAAGCAATGCAAGTGCACGGGCAAAATGGCCAAGCGAATTGATTCCAGAACAGATGAGTGATGCCGACATAATCTCAGACCCTTCCTCGATTGTCAAACGCTGCCTAACCGGAAGGGGAGTGCAAGCACTTGTGATTGGACCAGGGATGGGGCATGACCCCGTGAGTCTTGAGGCTGTGAAGATGATTATCGAAGCCACTCCTTCGATTCCAAAGGTTATCGATGCTGATGCAATTAGGGCACTTGAGGGCTGGCCTGAGCAATTGGTTGGAGTTGTAACACCCCATCAGGTTGAGTTAGAGAATTGGATTGGCGATATCGATTCGATACCATCTCTATTGCTCGGAGGGGGTGAGACCCGTGTCGTGGTTCGGACTGGTGCAAAGGACATCATAGTCGGAGCAGCCGGGCGCGGAGGAATTGCGAGTGGTGGAAATCCGCGTATGGCAATGGGCGGAACTGGCGACTTACTCGCAGGCTGTATTGGTGGTCTGTTAGGACTGGGACTTTCTCCGTGGGCTGCAAGTAGACTTGGAGTCTATTTGATG
>Ga0208639_1001246_pt1 | contig 16944 bp, 14 predicted proteins | sample ETNtaG_33_FD_185772 | JGI IMG/M metagenome (GOLD analysis project Ga0208639, IMG submission 185772) | Marine microbial and viral communities from oxygen minimum zone, Eastern Pacific Ocean - ETNP201310SV76 (SPAdes) (version 2) | ecosystem: Environmental > Aquatic > Marine > Oceanic ...
CGAGTTCGTCCCTGGCCATGTTGTTTAAATCTTTATCACCATCGTTTTCGGCAATAATGGCCCTGGCGTCTTCCTTTTGTTTTAGTGTTTCGTCCAGTTGGAGATATTTGGTTACGAATTTTGAAAGCCTGCCGTGCTCTTTAACGTAGGATGTATATCTGGTATTGTCGGAAATAACCTCCGGATCAGATAAATGCTTTTCCAGCTCATTATGACGTTCAAACATCTCCTTTAGTTTATTTAAAAGTTTGTCATTTATCTGCACTACTATTCTCCGGTTTTTCTTCTACAGCAACCGCACTCTGGTCGTCCGTACCACTATCACCGGTAGGCTTTGCCGAATCGCCTTGAGCAGAATCTTTAGTCCATTTGAATTTTTGCTTAAAGCGTTCAACCCTTCCGGCGCTGTCAACAAATTTCTGCTTTCCGGTATAAAATGGATGGCACTTGGAGCAAACCTCTACTGCAATTTTACTTTTTGTTGATCGTGTTTTAAAAGTTTCTCCACAGCCGCAGGTGACTGTTGTCTCTACATATTTTGGGTGAATTCCTTCTTTCATTGATAATCGTCTCCATTCAGTAAAACGTATTTAATAAATTAATAATCTAAATTTTATTTCAACTTTACCATTCTCATTTATTTAACGTGAGTTAATGTAACTGCTTATACTATCAGAGAATATAAGCTACTGCAATAAAAAACATTAGTAACTCTCTGCCATTAGATGTTGTTTAACTGGTTAGTTACAATATATTAAAACATATTTCCTTTTGTATAAGGTGACCCGTAGATTTTTCTGTCATTTTATTGCTTTCATTATTTAGGTAATATTACCCACATAATCCGCAGAATTGATCATTCTAAAAGTGTAGGGGTGAGGCTAGTTTGTATTTGACACTATAGCCTTAAACTGATATCCTTATTGCACTTATTAAGAAAAAGGGGGTATTTTATGTTAATGTTTTACAACATCTTTTCTCCACATCTACGAAAGGCACGGTTTTTGAGCATTGTATGGAAATTACCAAAGATCATATAGATAAGTATAGAGAGCGCACACTTGAGTTTGGTTATTCTTTCTTTAAATCAAAGGTATTGTTAACGGCAGTCAGGCTTGATGTTTTCAACATTATCGGTGAAAAAGGACTATCTGCTGGTGATATATCGGCAAAGACAAATTCAAATGTATGTGCAACAGAGAAATTCCTGGATGCTATAGTTAGTCTCGATTTGTTACAGAAAGATAATGATAAATATTTTAACACAGAAGAAGGAAAAGAAATATTTATAAATGGCAGGGATAGGTATATAGGAGACATTGTTATTCTTCAAGATGTTATGTGGGATGCGTGGAGCAGGTTGAGTGATTCCGTGATCTCCGGGAAGCCTGCACGTAAGCCAGACATGTTTCAGGCGGACAAAAACGAAACAAGAAACTTTATCATTGCTATGCACAATACGGCTATGTCTGTTGCTCCTGTAATATCAAGAGAAATGGACTTGAGTGACTGCAAAACCATGATTGATCTTGGTGGGGGAGCCGGTACTTATTCAGTTTTTTTTTGTACGGGTAACAGTGATCTGAAGGCAACTATTTTAGATTTACCCGGAACTTTGAAGATTACGAAGGAATTGATTTCAAGTTCCGGAGTTGCCAACAGGATAAAGCTGATAGAAGGTGATTTTAATAAAGAAATTAAAGGGCAATACGATGTTGCTTTTCTCTCGAATATTATTCATGGTGAGGGAGAGCAGGAAAATATTGCATTAATAAGAAGGGTTTATAATGCGCTAAACAGTGGTGGGAAGATAATAATTCAGGATTTTATCCTTGATAATGATAAAGCTTCTCCATGTTTCCCGGCCCTTTTTTCCCTTAATATGCTATTGTTTACAGAAAACGGACGTACATATTCATTTCAGGAGATTAAAGGATGGCTTCAGGAAGCCGGGTTTTGTGACTTAACGAGAATGGACTTAAAACTCCCCAGATCCATTTCTGTTTTGATAGGGAAGAAATAAATAATAAGTTTAGAAAAGGATATAGATTATTTGGAGAAATGAGTATTATTATGAAGGTGAAATTCTGGGGAGTACGAGGCAGTGTTCCTGTTTCCGGCCCAAAAACTGTAAAGTACGGAGGTAACACAAGTTGTGTTGAATTGAATTGTGATGGTAAGATCATCATTCTTGATAGTGGGACCGGCATAAGAGCATTAGGTCTTGACATTATGAACAGGGACTTTGTAAAAGAAAGCAGGAAGAATGCTTTGAATATTTTCTTTAGCCATGTGCATTGGGATCATATCCAGGGATTTCCTTTTTTCCGACCCGCATTTTACCCTGAATTTGAGATCAATCTTTATGGCTCTTTGCATTCTGATGTAGATATTGAATGTGCTTTGCGTGGCCAGATGATTGCACCTTATTTCCCTATTCGATTAAGGGATATGCCGGCAAGTATGAATTTCAAAGATATTGAGAGTGGTGAGGTTGTCCAAATTGGTAACATAGTGGTAAAAAGTGTTTCATTAAACCATCCTGATGGATCTCTTGGATATAAGATAATTTGTGAAAATAAATCTGTTGCCTATATTATAGATCACGAACATACAGAGAAATCAAAGCAAAGACTGGTTGATTTTTTGAAGAGTACGAATCTGGTTATATTTGATGCACATTATACACCGGAGGAGTATTCCGGTTCAGATGGAGATGGCGGTCGAAAGGGTTGGGGGCATGGTACATGGGTGGATGCAGTTGAGTTGTGTAGGGAAGCGAATATTGACCAACTAATTCTCACTCACCATGGGCGTGAAGATTTAGATATAGAAAGAATCGAATTAATGGCACAAAAAAAATTCCCTAATACCGTTGCGGCATACGAGGGGCTGGAGATAGGCCTTGGTTAAATTATTTACATGTGGTTGGATTTGTAAATAATATTTAAGGAAATATTATGTCTGAAAATCTTGTACATATTCTATCAAATATTGGTAGGCCAAATATCATGTTGGTAGGAGATTTTATGCTGGATAAATATGTCTGGGGCGAAGTCAATCGAATATCACAGGAAGCTCCAATCCCTGTATTGAATGTGGCATCTGAAGAAATAAGGCCGGGTGGGGCCGGAAGTGTTGCGAGCAACCTTGCACACCTTGGGGCTAATATTTTCTGCTATGGGACAATTGGTAATGACAATGAGGGCAGATTGCTGTTAGACAACTTAAATGATTTAGGAGTAGATACAGAAGGAATTGTCCAAGATTCGGACAGACCAACAACCGTAAAGGTTAGAATGATGGGACATCTTCAATCTGCAGGAAAAGGTATTCAACAGCTTTTGAGGATTGATTATGAAAAGACTGATGATATTGAAGAGGAAAAACAGGAAGTAATTATAAATAAGATTGAAGACAAGATTCAGCAAGTTGATATAGTACTTATTTCTGATATGAACAAAGGATTGTTATCCAGGCGAATCCTGGACGCTGTTATCAAATCAGGTAAAGACCACAATGTGCCTGTTATAGTAGATCCGGGGCTTACTAAAGACTATGGGATTTATAGAGGTGCAACTGCGATAACACCTAACCGGTTTGAAACGAAACTGTCAACCGGGATTAAGATAACGGACGTTAACAGTATGAAATCTGCCGGCAAGAAATTGCTGGAAGAGAATTTATTTGAACACATTATTATAACAGCCGACAAGGATGGGATGTTTTTATACAGTAGGGATGGAAAATGCAAATTAATCTCTACTGTGCCTAAAGATGTTTATGATGTTAGCGGTGCGGGGGATATGGTTCTGAGTGTTTTCGGGTTTGTGGTGGGAAGTAAGAACAGCTTTGAGGATGCTGCCATGATTGCTAACGTTGCAGCAGGGGTTGAGGTTGGAAAGGTTGGTGCCGTACCCATCAGTAAGAGTGAGATACTGAGCGAGCTTATGGGAGGATCAAATCCTCTTTATACAAAGATTAAAGTTCTGGACGAGCTTGAAGAAATACTCAATAGACACAGGAAAGAAAACAAGAAGATTGTGTTTACAAATGGATGTTTTGACATACTTCACGTCGGTCACATAGAATATCTTAAATTTTCCAGGAAACAGGGTGATGTACTGGTAATTGGGCTGAATACCGACAGATCAGTAAGAGAACAAAAGGGGGACAAAAGGCCATTTGTTTCAGAAGATGAAAGGGCGAGACTGATATCTGCACTGGAAGATGTGGATTATGTAATCCTTTTTGATGATTTAACACCTGAAAAACTTATTAGAAGGGTAAAGCCTGACGTTCTTGTAAAAGGTGAAGACTGGAAGGAAAAGGGAGTGGTAGGGCGTGAATTTGTCGAATCTTATGGTGGCAAAGTAATTTTAGCACCCCTTGTGAAAGATGTTTCAACAACTGATATTGTTTCACGGATATTGGAAAGAAGTGGGTAATCCCGGTTAGATAAATGAAAAACGAAATTGAAGAATCATTGAGGGAAAGTATAAAGCTGAGAACAGAGCTGCTTTCCGATAGTGTAGAGACTATTATTCAGATTGCAAACATATCTGTAGATGCGTTTAAATCCGGCCATTCACTATACCTTATGGGCAATGGTGGAAGTGCTGCTGATGCACAACATATAGCTGGAGAACTTGTAGGCAGATTTAAAAAAGACAGAAAACCGCTACCGGCGCTTGCGTTAACTGCTGATACATCAGTGTTGACGGCAATTGCCAACGATTACGGATATGATCACTGTTTTGAGAAACAGGTAGAGGCATTTGTTAAAGATGGCGATCTTGTTTTTGGATTAAGTACAAGTGGTAATTCCACGAGTATCATCAACGCCATAGTATCAGCGGGAGAAAGAGGAGCGAAGACCATAGCCTTTACCGGGAAGGATGGAGGCAGGCTGAAAGAATACGCGGATGTATGTCTGATAATCCCATCCTCAGATACAGCTCGCATACAGGAATGTCATATAACTATCGGTCATATCCTGTGCTCAATAATAGAGAAAGAGTTATTTGAATAATAAAGAAAGACAGAAAATTAAATCTCACGTAATTCATTCATACGAATTCCTAAAGAATGTACCGTGGACAAAAGAACTGGAGAATATCCCGAACATTGCACATGCACATCATGAGAAACTGGATGGGAGTGGCTACCCGTTAGAAATAGATGGAGAAAGGATTTCCGTACAGGCGAAAATGATTGCAATTACAGATGTATATGATGCGTTAACTGCACAGGACAGGCCTTATAAAAAGGCGATTTCCCATGAAAAGGCATTAGACATCATTGGTTACGAAGCTAAAGGTAGTCTTATAGACTCTGATTTGCTTGATATGTTTGTTGAGGGAAAGGTGTATGAATTAGTGCATGAAGAAGGGTGATTTATTTAGTTTCTTTATTGAGCCAGGATAGATATTTATCGGAGACTTCTATTATGGGCATAGCTATAATTTCCGGAACCTCATAGCTGTGCAGTTTTTCAACTCTTGCTACAATCTGTTTAAAAAGTTTTTTCTTTGATTTCAGTATCATCAATGCTTCTTTGTCGTCACATATCTTTCCCTGCCAGCTATAGATTGAACGAATGGGAGATATTATATTAGAGCATGCCGCCAGTTTTTCTTCAACCAGTACGCGTCCTATCTTCTTTGCTTCATTTGCTGAGCTTGTGGTAATATAAATTACAATATAGTTTGACATTTCTGGTTAATATAAACTGAAAATTTGTTTCTTATTAATGGTCTTTGAGATATATACTACCTGTCAAAAGTATAACAAATGAATTGAGATAGGCAACACGATTTTAATGTTAATTATTCAATATAAATAGAGATATGAAATACATATCAGACGAACTTAAAACAATTAAGAAATCCGGCCTTTATAGAGAACTTAATAGTGTTGAAGGCTCTCAGGGTACACATTTAGAAATAAAGGGCAAAACATATTTGTCTTTTTGTTCAAACAATTATCTCGGCCTTGCAAACAACCCATTAGTTATAAAAGCCGTTAAGGATGCAGTGGGAAAGTATGGATGGGGGGCAGGGGCGTCCAGATTAGTTTCCGGGAACATGAGATTGCATGAGGTGCTCGAGGGTGAAATATCAAAATTCAAAGGAAAGGAGGCTTCCATAGTCTTCCCAACCGGATACATGGCCAATATTGGTACTATCTCTTCTTTGGTATCGAAGGGTGATCTGGTCATTTGCGATAAACTGAACCATGCAAGTATTATAGATGGATGCCGGTTATCAGGGGCTGGCTTCAGGGTTTATCCTCATTGTGACATGAAAAAACTCGAAAACATACTAAAAAAAGCTACAAAATATTCACGAAAATTGATTGTTACGGATACCGTTTTCAGTATGGATGGAGATATTGCACCTCTCCCCGACATTGTCAGGATTGCTCATAAATACAATGCCATGGTTATGGCTGATGAGGCTCACGGTACCGGAGTCTTCGGGGAAAACGGCAGGGGGGTAGTTGAACATTTCAATCTGAGTAAGAAGGTAAGCATTGTCATGGGGACATTAAGTAAGGCGGTTGGAAGTCTGGGCGGTTACGTTTCCGGTGATGCAGATTTAATCAATTTTCTCAGAAATAAAGCAAGGCCTTTTATGTACACAACAGCGCTCCCGCCTGCCGTATGTGCCGCATCAATTGCAGGCATAAAGTTAATCCGAAAAAATCCTTCACTCAGAAAATCACTCTGGAACAATGTACGTTATTTAAAGAAGGAACTGGATTTACTCAACTTTAACTTAATCCCGTCAGAAAGTCCGATTATTCCAATCCTGATAGGAGATGCAAAAAAGGCAGTTGACATGTCGAAGCTTCTTTATAAAAAAGGTATCTTGATTCCGGCCATTCGCCCGCCTACCGTTCCGACCAGATCCAGCCGCCTCAGAATGACGGTAATGTCAACGCATACCAGAAAAGACTTAGAAAGATTGCTTGAAGTTTTAAGTGATGTTTAGAATGCATGATGAGCAATCATAACACTAAAAAAATCCCTGCTTTCTCTTATACATTGATACAGAATTACTTATGACAAATGTCACAAGCTTTTGGAACACTCTTTTTCACCCATTGTAGTCAGATTCTAAGATTTTAATCCCCTCCCGAAGACTGTCAGGACAATGATGTGCGCAGCGTTGTTGTGTCGTCTTAATATCCTTGTGACCTAACAAACTTGGATACCTTGTAGAGGTCTACACCTACCTGTGCTAAGCAAGTTCCGAGGGTTCGGCGAAGGTCATGCAACCATAAATGATTTTATGCCTTGAAATATTGCATTTCTGATACTATGTAGAGTATGCTCTCTATCCTGTCACATTGAAGACTTTGGTTAATCTGGAGATTCTCTGGATGTGACGTTTTAGGTTGGTGTCAGTGTCTTCCAGTCGGCGGGTAAGCGTTTCAAGTATTTTTCTCATAAACTTTATATCGTTTGTGAGATTGTATTCAAATGTTTTTTTGTCCATAGTATGAACCTTGCAATTCGTAAAAGCTATTGCTGTGGCACATCGTTTATTTCCGGATATTAACGACATTTCTCCAAAGAAATCACCTTCGTCAAGTGTCGCCAATGTCGCATTTGTATCTCCGACTTTTTTCACTATTTTGACTCTGCCGGAATCAATAAAATACATCTCCTTCGCACCTTCATCATTTTCTTTAAAGATAATATCTCCCTCTTTGAAGTGTATTTTCTTTTCAGTATATATTAAATTTTTTGCACCCATTTTTCTGTATAACCCTATGGCTTCTGAACAATATCGAAATAAGTACTACAAGTTATTTTGGATAAAAGGATCTGAAAAGTTTTAAGACAATCTTCGCAGAGAAAAGCAATGTCGTATTACCCTTTTATTCCTTTATCAAAACCACCCTCTATTTCTTAATAAGTGCAGTGAGGTTATCAGTTTAAAGCCATAGTGTCAAACATAAACTGCGCTCACTCAAATACCTTCTAAACGGGATTTATTAGTAGATATAAGGCTTATGCTTCTTGATATGTACTTAAAAACTACCGTCTATCCTTTATTTACAGGGTTATGTTTTACTTCATGTACAACTTGTTAGTTGAAATTTAGGATGTGGCTCTTAAAGGCTAAAAATTATATTGCAAATAAATTAACATCAGGAAAGGAGCCAATAGTGAGATTTCTTAAAAAGAGTACTCTAAAGTGGTAACCAATCGGTCATTCTCACGAAATTGACCATAGTGGGTACCTTTTTTGCCATTATAAAATTCTGTATGCATTTTAAGAATCCAACCTGGTCTCACTTTATATTCAAATCCGGCTGTTTCAAAATGACCCCTCTCATCGAAGTCAAAATTAAATGCAGCGGCCAGTCTTAAGTTTTCGCTATATTTAAAAATAGCACGAGTGTATACAAGATCCCTTGAGATACGCGATTCTTCGGAACTGGCAACAAAATCACTATGAGTCTGCTTTGCAGTGATTTCTTCTTTGGAGAATTCTGCTGTAAAATCAATCTGCTCTAAGCCAATGTGCTTCACCCATTCATCCATTGTTAAGGTGCTGCCAAAGACAAAATTGATATAATTATCGTCTTTACTAGCATAAGCCAATTGATAGAGTCCCTCCCCATGGAATTCAAACTTTTTATAAGTCGTAGAAAATCCAGTACTGTAATTCCCCACACGCACATTCTTGGTTCTAAAACTGGTTGTGGATTCTGCCGCAAGCACGGGAAAAGGGTTCGGTCCATGAAAGGCTGCCGCAAAAAGGTCCCAACCTTTCACCGTTGTCTTTACCTTTAAAATAGATTGTACATTTTCCAATGTTCTTTTTGGAAACTCTTCTGTTGTAGTAGTCGTTGTAGTAGCAGAAGGAAGATTATTTGGGATTAGAGATTCTATGCTGTTAGTAGATTCGCCCGCCCCTGACCACCTTGAGCTGGAATTAGGCCTTTTCACAGGGGTAAAGAAAGGAATAACAGCCAATGAATAAGTCGTGTTTCCCTTGAAAGCATCTACCTTGGCCAGCCAGGTACCAAGCTCTCTAGGATTAAAAGGATCATTGAGTCCTTTGGGGCTGATACGGTCTGAAGGAGAATAGAGAGTGGATATCCCCATCTTAAAAATCTTTTTTCCAAGAGTTAAATCAAAATCATCCCAGCTTCCCACCCAATTTAGCTCATTAAACTCTACATGCCGCCTTGTATCATCGCGATCTTCCGGGAAATCACCAACTCCCCTATAAGTGCTTTTCTGATTACCAAATTCAACCCACATAGCCAGTGAATAAAGGCTAATTCCCCTTTTTAGCTTGGTATCATAAAATAACCTTTCATCAAAAAACATGGATTTTTCATCAAAATCTCTTCTTGAAGGTGCATTTTCATAATGAGACATAGAACGCAGTGAGAGTTTAAAATTGGAATTATCATGCAAATCTTTCCACACAGATTTTTTTTCAGGAGTAGCTTCTTCTGTTTCTACATCACCAAAAAGGTCATCAAATTCATCCGCTATTGCAATAGAGGTAACTAAAACAAACAGAAAAGCAAAGAGAAGCCCTTTAGCCAAAAATAATCTCTGATAATTTAATAAGCGAAACATTAATTGTTATCCACTTTTGCCTTATTCATAGCAGCTAAACGCTTGCCCAATATTTTGGATATATTTAAAAAGAGTTTGCTGGCCAAATGTGGAAAGATCTTCCTTATCCGCTCTAAAGACTTCCAATCTATCTCAATCACTTGAGTATCGTCTCCAAGAGCAACGACATCAGCAGTTCTTTCCACCTCATCTACCAAGGCAATCTCTCCAAAAACCTCCCCACTATGGAGTTCCTGGAAAACCGTCTTGCGACCATCAGCCCTGGTAGACTCCACTTGAACCGAACCGTCTAAAATCAAATACATGGTTCTCTCTTTTGCCCCCTGCTTAATAATCAAATCCCCTTTATTGAAGGTTTTGGTAAAAGCCAAAAGAACAATCTTTTTAATCTGCCACTTTTTCATATTCTGAAAAAGAGGGGATTTATTGACCACTGTTTCTCTCAATTTCAAGGATACCATATCCCAAATGGTGATGAGTTTCGTAGAAACCAGGAGCATTGGAGTGATAAACAAATCGGACATCAGGGCCAATATCATCACCATGGCTGACAAGAGTCCAAAGTAAATCAGTGGCACAAAATGTGAAAATCCCAAGGAAGCAAAACCAAGAGCTAACGCAAAAGAGGTTGTAACCACCGGACGGGTTTCTTCTCTAATCGAGCTCTCCATTGCCTTGGTCTGATCGTTATGTATTCTCATCTCTTCGTTATACCGCACCATAAAGTGGATTGTATCGTCTACGGCAATAGCAATAGCAATCGCTGCAATCATGGCAGTGCCCGGATTCAATGGAACACCAAAAATCCCCATTACCCCGTAAAGCAACATTATTGGAAATAGATTGGGAATTAATGACAGAAGTCCAGCCTTTACATTCACAAATAGAACACACATAATGACAAAAATAATTAAACCCATGAGCCCCAGTGATTGCACCTGACCTACAGCAATACTTTCAGCCGCACTGTTAATGAGAATACTCTCACTCGTATACCTATATTTGATTTCAGTTTCGTCAAACTGTTTTTTGAGCACTTCAGTTAATTTATTTAAGGCAATCCTAAGATCAAAAGACGAACTTAAATTATGACGGACAACAATATTGGCTTCTGAATAATCAGAAGAAACGTAACGGTCTATATCATCTCTGGTAAAAAAGAGAAGGTATTGTGAAACCAGTTCGTCTTTATCAGGAATTAGGTATTTATCCTGAGTTCCACCATTCATCTCTCGATTCACAAGTGCGATATTATTAGATAATGAGACAGAATTGTCAAAATCACCGGAACCGTCAATATAGCCTTGAACGGCAAAAACTTTTTTTAAGACTTCAGATTTTTTGAAAGCTCCTTTTTCATGTGCATTTAAGGTCACATAGAAAGTTTGAGCTCCTGCCAGGTCTTCATGAAGTATATCAGCCTTCACTCGAATATCTGAACTTGCCTTAAAATAGCCTAACAGGTCGTTATCCACCTTGATCATTGTTATGCCATAACAACAAATCAGTATTAATACACAATAGACAATCACTGTAAGTCTCTTTTTGGTATTAACGATACGAATGGATTTCTCAGCCACCCACTTAAAGAGTTTCCCTCCCTCTTCTCCCTCTTTGTCTTTTTTCTTAAACGGGCTCTTGGACTCACCAAAAAATCTTAAGCATGCTGGCACAACAGTTATGGTGACCCAGAAATTTACAAAAAGGCCGAAAGTGGATGCAATGCCAAACTCTTTCAAAAGGGTTATGTCATTTAGAATAATCGAAGCAAAACCTAAAAGAGTTGTCAGAGCCGTCAATAGAATAGCTGTCGATACTTTATGGGCCATAAAGTCAATCGCTTGAATCTTATTATTTCCTTCCTCAATTCCGTGGAAATATTCAGAAATAATGTGCATATCTTCCGTGGCACCCAACACCAGAACCAGGCATGGCATGATCACGGTCAGCACCTGAATGGGAATGCCCATCAGGGTCATAAAACCCACCGCCCAGATAACAGATATCCCCCCTGTAATCACCGGAATGATAGCGCCATTAAAAGATTTCAGGCCAACCACCAGAAGAACTAATAAAATAGCAACTGCCATTGGAACGAGAGTCATCTGATCATCCAAGATATGATAAATGATTGAGCGACGAGTGAGTGGTGTTCCAATTTGAAAGACTTCATCTACTTTATCTTTCAAGGGAGCAATTACTTCGTCTATAGCTGTTGAAAAGTTTTTATCGAAGTCGTCATCTTCTGTATCAGGCTCCGCAATTACAGAAATGGCCATCACCTTGCCATCTTCAGAAATCATAGAACCCAGCATTAGCGGGCTGTTGATCGCATCTTTCCGGGCACTATCGAGATCTGCCTGCTCTTCCGGAATAGGGTCTAATAAGGGGTTCGTATCCAGATAACCATCCATCCCCTTAAAGTTCTTTACACTATAAAGGCCATTGACACGAGAAACCCCGGGTACATCTTGTAATTCATAAAAAACCTCTTCAATAGCCTCTAACTTTTCATAGGTAAAAAGTTTTTCATCTTTAACATAAATAACCGTTGTATTGTCTGAGCCAAATGTCTCTATAGTTTCTTCATAAAAAATCCGATTAGGGTCGTCTTTTACCATCATTCGTGAAGCAGAAGCATCTACGCGAATCTTAGGCAATTGAAGAGCAAAAAAGGCTGTAATAATCCCTGCAATAATGACCACAACTACCGGATGCAGCCGGCTCCACTCAATAATCGATTCTACTTTTTTCATTTGGTACGACTCCCCGTTAATAGATCTCGAACCTACAGGAAAACAGATTGTTTATTACAATCAAAAAAATTGTTTAATCCGAATTTAGATAAATATTTGGCGTGTTTACCATGTTTACTGGGTGTGTTCACCCTTCAAAATAAAACGCTCTGTAAAAGTTTTATCCGGTATTTCTTCATTAACCTCTCTCTTTACAACCATAATTGCCGTTTTATGCTTTGCTTTATGATTATCCATAAGGGCCTTCTTGGCTCGCCAGATGGTTCCTTTTACATTTTCAATGGCGCTATTAGTTTGTGTTTTGATCAATTTCTTTCTTCTGTCATAGAAATCAATCTTTACCGTTAAGAAAATGTCTTTCCTCAACCACATGATTCTTTTGCTATATCCAGATTCTCGCTCCTTTTCCTTATTGGCTGGAATAGCCTCTACTACATAGCAGGTACCTTCATCTGCGTAAGGCTCTTCTTTCAAAAGCGTGTATTTGTAATCATCAAATTCTTCACTCTGCATGTCTTCATAGGTAAAATCAGTGCCCATGAAATAATTTCTTCCCCCCCCCTTTGCAATCCGCTGCATTTTTCCTTGAGCGGGAAGATAAAGCCATTGATCATCGGCCCGGTCTTTGTGTTGCCAATTTAATAAAGCAGTTCCCTTAATATCAGAAGGCTGTAAAAACACAATTAAGGAGCGAAAAACATCGACTTCGTTTTCTTTAATATAACGCCGAACATCTCTAGTCTCTTTGCTTCCAGTTTTATCCACTAAAACCATTTTCTGGAATTCAAACTCACTCGATACTTTATGCAGATCTTTTTGTTTCTCCATTATTTGCCGTCCAGTTAGCTTGTCTTCCTCAGGAGCTGCAAATGAAGGAGTAGCGTTAATCGCAAAGAAAGAACCAACCATCAAAAAAACTACAACAATATTTCTGAAATTCATTTTCAATCGCCTCCTTTTAAATTAAAATTTATTTTAACAGACTACTTGAACTTTATGGCGAATTCTGGGGTTACCACAGATACTGCTGCAGAAAAGTATAATTAAGTAGTACCTTGAACCACCAGCTATGCTTATGTGGTCAAGGTAATAGATAAAGTTTATATAAAAAATACCTCCTAATATTTGCGAGCCCAGAAGAGAGAAGGAGGTATACAACGGGAAAGCTAGCATATGGGGTGTATGAATGCAAGTATCATTTAAGGTGCCCAAAGTACAGATTCAGGATTTTGACAGGAGAAATGTGGTTTGGGGTGGATGCAGTATGCAAACAAAATTGTTTATCTTATAAAAGTACCTGCCAATCAGTTAAAACGTAACTATGGTGTCATGGCAAGGCTAGGCCTTCTCTTCCTTTTTCCTCTTCTTCCTGCTTTTTTCTCGCTTCTTCTGCCTTGATGTACTGCTCTAGTCTATACATAATTGCCATCAGATCATGGCCGGTAAGGAACGTCCTTTTGTTGCCCCGAGGTATAATACCCTTGAACTGGAATTCCAGAAAAGCATAACGCCTGCCTATACCAATATCAGGTACGGTAAAATCATCACTTATCCCCAGCTTACTGCGCACAAAGCTTGTAAAACGTCCTATGCCATCTACCACATGCATAGTAAAGCCACCTTTCATATCAAGTGCCTTGAGACCCATATAAGCCACTATCGCGCGCGTAAGTGTTTTATCAGGTGCGTACTCCCACCTACTGTCAACTATCTCCTTATTCTTGAGTGCCAATACCACTTCCTCAAATGTCATCGTATCAGCCGGTATATCTACATATGCGGAAATAGCCCTGCAACCGTCTTCATATGTTGCAACGCCGCGTTCAATCAGCTCTCTGTATACGTTCTCATCTGTCAATGCTTCTCTGCTTTGAAACAAAACGAATAATGACAAAAGACAAAGAAGTGTGCAGACACTTATATTTCTTTTGTCAAAATAAAATTTCATTTTACTTATAACACAATTTTTCATTTCTCAACCCTTGACAATTAATCATTATATGCTGCTTAACGTATTCTCTAAAACTGATACAGTATGGTCAAGCTCACATTATCTCTGGCTTCATCATAGTAGTACGCACCGCCAGGATAAAATCTACCGTAATCCACAGAAACATTCAGATCTGAGAACACATTCCACACGACACTTATGTCAATCTCCTTACCAATGTTTCTATGTTGCTTTACAGCCCTGTTATCAGAAATCTCAGCTTCTTTCTTGTCTTTACGAAAAAGAAAAAAGCTTGTATTCAGACTGACGTTTCTCTTTTTTACAAATTCAGAAGGTGTCATGGAGAGCCCGAACTTAAACATCTGCAAGTTAGCTAAACGTGGTGACAAGCCCAGGCCGGTATCGATATATCCGAAATATAGAAAATTCCTGTCTGTAGTACCCTCTTTATTACCGGGAGTAGTGGAAACAACCTTTGCGGAGCGGTCAGAATCTCCGGTACCAAAAGCGTATTCAATACTCAGGTTAGGATGCGTTATTACGTTAACTGAATAATGGAGTGAGGCATCTAGTGCCCACGCATCTATATGTTCGGCATCAGGAGGACCCGCAAGTCCGGTTCCATCAGTGGCAGTACCAGCCTCAGGGTTGCTTCTACCATCCTCCATAATACCCTCTATCGAGTAGTAGAGGTTATTAGTGAGCTGGCCTCTTGAACCAATGCCGTAATACCTTGAATCATAGTCATAATCCTGGTCAGGATCCTCGATGTTCTCCCCGCTACGATCTTCCTGTATTAGGGCAAACAGATACGGAGCGTGTTCCTTAAAGCCTTTATAGCTGACCTCTCCACCGTAAAAATACCGTTTGCTTGACCGAAAGCCCGGCACACTGAAATCAATATTTTCTTCGTCTATCAGGTTCCTGGCACCGAAAACCTTAAACCCTACCCATTTGCTCTGTCCATCAAGCTGTACTCCGTTAGTCTTTTTTGTGTAGGCCAGCTGGCTCCCCAAAGAAGTAGTGAAACGACCGGCAGTCAACCTAAGCTGGAGAGGCATTGTATATTTAAAATACTTTTCAGCAGCCTTATCAATGTTCATAATGTATGTACATTCGTCAAACCCCTCTTCCATATTCCACTTAAGCTGATTCTCCGAGCTCCTGTATTCGTCTCCCCGGTTATAGTCAATATGCTGCCCCTTAAGCCTCACATAGAAACTGTGTATTTCGTCCAGATTCAGACTACCCCACAAATTGAAATCATTTTGTTTCTTGGTTCTTCGTTTGTGCCGAACATTGGTGTCACTGATTAACACAGGATCGTCATATGTGTTGATCGAAGTCGTTTCAGAGCCACCCCAATCCCACAGTAAACGCTGAGCCATCGAACGCCTGAGATCAAATACTTTTTGAGCCTCAATCTGAAGTTTCTGTAACCGCACCTTCTGCGCCTCCTGTATTGACTGTGCAAAAGCACTATTTTCTGCCGGAACGTAAACAAGGCAACAGGTTAGGATTATACCGATAACGACTACTATCAAGAATTTACGTAGTCTGTAAACAATTTGTTTCATGCTCCTCCCTGTCCTATTTTAACCTGAATCTTTTACACCTGAAGGCGGTCATACGGTTTCACCTGGAAAGTCACGTCCGGCATGGTAACACCTGTTGATCACATTCAGGATGTTCAGAATTGTTGCATCCATTATTGTTCATGTGGTCAATAGTATCACTGAATACCTGTTTAATACCATCCCGTATTGCCACTAATGTAGCAGTGGTAAATTCATTATTATTAACGTTTTCTATATTTGCCAATACGGAATCGATATTAGTTTTTATACTAGCAAGAGCGTCCGTCTCTCCAAAATCATTTACATGGGCAACCAGAAAGGCTTTTGCCTGGTTTATCGAATCCTTGATGGCGGCGATGTTTGTACCAATACCCCTATCAGTCATGATACTGGCCTCAAGGAGATGATGTGCGACACCTGTCTGTTGCAAAAAGCCAGTAGTATCCTCATGATCTGCAACGATGCCCCTGGCAACCACTAGCCTATCAAGAAATGCGTCCTCGCCTGTCACAAGCTCAGAATTAGAACTATTCTCTATATCACTGATTACCTCATTTACCTTGGCAATAAAGGCCTGATGTTCTGCGCTGGCCACGGCATCAGCCTCAAGATCAGCATCATGAATATCAACCTCTCCTCGAAGTATCCTGGCAAACGTAAGCAGATAATCGGTACTTGCTACTGACGCTTCGCTTGAAGAATCAGTTGTTTCACTGTCGAATATAGGATCAACCACATTATCTATAAGAACCACAGAATCATTCGACAAATCCCCTACATCTTGTAAATGAAATTGGAGGATTATTGGCCCACCGGGTACTAAGCCGATCCAATGTGCTGATTTCCATCCGGTTTGGAAACTATCTGAGCTATTTAACACATTTGTAGGTAGGCCACTTACTGGTGCTAAATCTGAATATATATCCTCATATGCCAGTTGTATTGTTCTGCCATCAGAAAAATGTACTTCCGCCTTAAAAAAATCATCCTGTAATTTTTGAGTTACAAAGTTGTAATCAAACGTGATTTGTCGAATGGCATCTTTTGTAA
>Ga0208639_1001247_pt1 | contig 16936 bp, 19 predicted proteins | sample ETNtaG_33_FD_185772 | JGI IMG/M metagenome (GOLD analysis project Ga0208639, IMG submission 185772) | Marine microbial and viral communities from oxygen minimum zone, Eastern Pacific Ocean - ETNP201310SV76 (SPAdes) (version 2) | ecosystem: Environmental > Aquatic > Marine > Oceanic ...
AATGGGCGATGCTGGGATCGAACCAGCGACATCCTGCTTGTAAGGCAGGCGCTCTACCGCTGAGCTAATCGCCCTTAAAGACATTCTGCCCCAAGAGGGCATGCCGAGCTTGTTAAGCCTAGAACAGAACTGGCCATGAGCTCAGTGCCATGAGCTCAGACTGATCGAGAAGATCCGCCGCCGCCGCCTGATTCTGTGTGCTGTCGTCATAAACAAGCAGCACAAGATCATCTGGAACCTGATTGCCGCCCAGGGCTTCCTGCATACGATCCGCAGCCCAGCCTTCAACCTCATTGAGAGGGCTGCGCACCAGCCAGGCAATGGCAGACAAGCCAAAGGCTGCAGCGACAAGAACTATTCGCCCCCAACGGATTGGCAACCGCTTGTGCCCGACTTTCGTCATCTCATAAGCAAAGCAGTACTGCGGTCAGTTTCAACCAAAATCCAATTAAAAAGCTTTTGTCCCTGTGGGCTTGTCGAATCCACGTTAAGTATCAACTCCGAACTACAAGCAACCTGCAATGCAACGACAACAAATAAACCAATTAGCATCATCTACATCACAGAGCTTCTGGGAGAGATTGTTAAGCGCTGGGACTTAAAACAAAGCCTATCGAGAATTAATGATTTGAATATGAGCAAAGCCAAATTAGAACCAGTGACATCCTGCTTGTAAGGCAGGCGATCTACCGCTGAGCTCATCGCAGCTCACAGACAACTCTGCACTAACGAGTCAAGGTGAGCTCGCTTATCTTTGAAAACCCATGGCATCAGGCAAGGAGCACGACAACGCCACCTGCTTTTTGAGCCTGCCATTTAGCCTCTGCCTCTGCCTGCTAGTGGGCTTAGCCAATGGACTGATCGCTGGCCTGGCATTTGCCTTCGGCGGACTTTGGCTCTCTCCTGACCTCGATACGTACTCAAAGGCACTGAAACGCTGGGGGCCATTAAAAGGACTCTGGTGGCCATACCGCAAGCTGATTCCCCATCGCTCCCTCTTCTCACACGGTCCTCTGATCGGCACCGCACTGAGACTGACCTACCTAATCAGCTGGACGGCCCTACTACTAATGCTTTTGCAGCCTCTTGGTTTTCCTACGCTGCTCAGCGTCACCAAGGCATGCAAAGAGCAACTGCGACTTAATCCTCAGCCCTTCCTATCACTACTGATTGGTCTAGAAGCCAGCGCTTGGCTACACCTAATTCTCGATGGTGATCCACTTCCAGCCGAGTGGCACCGCTGGCGCCATCGATGAGAAGGTAGATGAACACGGGCCAATGACCATGGTCGCCAAAAACCAACAGGCAACATCAGAAGCCATCACTGAACTGATCAACGTAGTAGCCCAATTAAGAGATCCAGAAGGAGGGTGCCCATGGGATCTAGAGCAAAGCCATACCTCATTGATTCCCTGCGTACTAGAGGAAGCACACGAGGTGGCCGATGCCATCCGTCATGGCGATGACAACCACCTAAATGAAGAACTAGGAGATCTACTTCTGCAGGTAGTAATACATGCTCAGATAGCTAACGAAGATGGACGCTTCAATCTCGAAGATATCGCCCGTGGCATCAGCAGGAAATTGATTCGCCGTCACCCCCATGTTTTTGCAGATGAAATAGCAGTTGATAGCGAGGCAGTTCGAGAAAATTGGGAGTCAATCAAAGTGGCTGAACAAGCCAACGCACCCTCTACTAGTCCTATCAGCGATCGGCTGCGCAGCAAAATACGTGGTCAAACAGCCTTAACTGGAGCAATGGTTATCTCCAAAAAGACTGCTGCGATTGGCTTCGAATGGAACACCATCGAGGGGGTCTGGGAAAAAGTGCAAGAAGAGCTCGAGGAACTCAAAGAAGCCATCGCCAACAAGGATCTCAACCATGCACAAACAGAACTTGGTGATGTGCTGTTCTCTCTGGTAAATGTTGCTCGCTGGTGCGGCCTCAGCCCAGAAGAAGGTCTTGTGGGTACAAACCAACGCTTCCTCGAGCGATTTTCTCGCGTTGAAGCTGCTCTCGATAGCCAATTTGACAACCAATCAATAGCTGAACTTGAGCAACTCTGGCAAGCTGCTAAAGCAGCAATTCGCGCAGAAGCAAACTCCGGCCAGATATCGGGTCAAAGCAGATTGAATCATTCAACCAACAGAGGTGAGTAATGTAAGCATTCAACAGCGAAACTCAATGCCTCTTCTTTAATCAAAACCAACCATGATTGATCAAGTTTTCGCCATAGCCCCTAGCGATTTTCCACTCACCATTACCGCAGTTCTGATTGCAATAGCGCTGTGGTCAGGTGAGAGAGCTTTTCGAAACCGTCGAAATCAAGGCCAGGATCAAACAAAAGGTGAATGATCCATTTACAGCAAAAGGCATTAAAGATTTATACCTTTGCCACACACGCAAAAAACGATACGCCTGAACTTAATGCCTGATTTGACAGTTAATTCACGTCTTAGCATCCCTGCTGGGGAACTTCATTGGCGATTTTCAAGAGCTTCTGGACCTGGTGGACAAGGCGTGAACACAACTGATTCAAGAGTTGAGCTTTTATTTGATATAGAAACCTCATCTTCAATTGGTCCAACACGTAAGCAGCGCCTTATTGATCGACTTGGTAGCCGAGTAGTAGCAGGTTCAATACGTGTTGTTGTATCTGAAGAAAGATCGCAATATCAAAACCGACAGTTAGCACTTGCACGCATGGCAGATCTGATACGTGAAGGCCTCAAGCCTCCATCAAAAACTAGAAAACCCACCAAGCCAAGTCGTAGTGCAAAAAAACGTAGATTAGACAGTAAGAAACAGCGGGGAGTATTGAAGAAAAAACGTCAAGACAAACCCACAGTTGATGACTGACAACTTGATGCCTGATTTAAAGACATACCCAGCTATAGCAAATGACAATCAGAGCAATTTATTGCCATTACTTTCCTATCAGCTAAAAAGATAAGCTTCAAGTTCTTTCTCTCTTGAGTATTAACCAGCATGGGATTATAGCTATCTAAAAACATAAATCCTGCCAGCAGGATTTATCAAACGCTGCTTGATGATCAAGTCTTGCTCGATCGCGCCATGGCTGACATCCCAGCCCTACGGGAGACTTAGCTGAAAGAAGGTTGCACGTCTGCTTGCCATGAAAAGCCCTCCAGCAACATCAAGCAGCTGGATTGATGAACACCACCAGGGCGTTCGCTATGGCCTGCAAGGCCGTGTGCTGGTTGATGAAATCAGCCCATTCCAACGAATCACTGTGATCGAAAGCAATCGCTATGGGAAGGGACTCTTACTCGACGGCTGCTGGATGACCGCAGAGCACCAAGAACGCCATTACCACGAAGCCCTGGTCCACCCAGCTCTCTGCAGCGCTAACAAGCTTGAACGGGTATTGGTTATTGGCGGCGGTGATGGCGGCACGGCGCGAGAATGCCTACGCCACCATGAAGTGCAACACCTCGACATGGTGGAAATCGATGGCCGAGTAGTGGAACTAAGCAAACAACATCTGCCCAGCCTTGGAGGCCATGCCTGGAGCGATCCACGCTTACACCTCTACCTAGAAGATGGCATTGCCTGGACGACTAATGCAGCAGAAGCCTCCTACGACGTGGTGCTCGTAGATGGCTCAGATCCGAGCGGGCCCGCTGAAGGCCTCTTCAACGAGGCCTTTTTCAAGCAATGCAGGCGCATCCTCCGGCCAGGGGGAGTTTTTGCTAGTCAAAGCGAGTCACCAGAAGCTTTTAAGCAGATTCACATCGACACCGTTCGCCTTATTCGTGAAGTATTCGGCCATGCCGATCCCCTATACGGCTCGGTACCGATGTATCCGAGCGGCTGGTGGAGCTGGACCTTCGCCGCCGTTGATGGTCCCCGTTACCGCAACCCCTTACCAGCGCGAGCCGCTGCAATATCAACTAGCTGTGAAATCTGGAGCCCCCGCTGGCAACAGGGTGCCTTTGAAGCAATACCAGCTTTCATTGAGCGGGAGCTGAGCAAATGAGCCAAAACACACAAGCTATTGATGACACATTCGACACCACAGGCGCCATCTTCATGGCCGCCAGACGCGACCCTGCAGGATGCAAAGTCGGACTTTATGGAGTGCCCTACGACGGCACTACCTCATTCCGACCCGGCAGCCGTTTCGGCCCAGCCGCAATCCGCGAAGTCAGCAACGGCCTAGAGACTTACTGCCCGCAACTTGGTCTAGATCTAGAAGACATCAACTTCACTGACCTTGGTGCCGTTGAAATTCCCTTCGGTGATCCCGAGCCGGTTGTAGCAGCAGTCAAACAAGCCACCCAACAGGTAATAGCGATAGGACTCAAGCCGTTAATGCTTGGCGGAGAGCACTCAATCAGCGCTGGCGCAGTAGCCGCCATGACTGAATGCCATTCGGATCTAGTGCTGTTGCAACTGGATGCCCATGCAGATCTACGCCAAGAATGGCTTGGGGCAAAACACAGTCATGCATGTGCCATGCGCCGTTGCCTGGAGGTACTGCCCAGTGGTCAGCTACTGCAGTTAGCAATCCGCAGTGGAACACGTGCAGAATTTCTGGAATTACATAACCAACAACGTCTGGTGAGCCATACCCCCGGCAAACCAGCGACTGAACTAGCCAAAGCCCTTGCTGATCATCGAGGCCAACCCATCTATCTCACGATGGATCTGGATTGGTTCGACCCATGCGTACTGCCAGGAACAGGCACACCTGAACCAGGCGGCTTTTCATGGCACGACTTCGCTGCCGTCATAGAAGTACTAAAAGAGCATCAACTCGTTGGTGCTGATGTCGTTGAACTAGCACCTCAACTTGATTCTTCAGGGATGAGTAGTGTTCTTGCCGCAAAAGTAACTCGCAGCTTGCTAATGCTGCTCAGCCTGCAGGAAACATCTAAATAGAAACTGAGCAAAAATACCTTGATAACTAGCTACTTCAGTAGAACTCGAATAAGCAGCTAATCAAATCTCCTCACTAAAGGAACCCACTAAGGCACGACTCAGCTCTAACTGACGGTCCATCTTCCGCTCAGTTGCTTGCTCCTTCAGCACTGGCAAGGATGGTGCTTGTTCCATCCAGTGATGACACAGCGCAAACTGTGCCAACTCATGATGAACGGTAATCTGCCTCATTCGACACCAACTACCAGCCTCAAACTGGCCTTCACCACAGTGATCACAGGTTTTGCAGCTGGCTCTGGTGGACATGTTCAATGCCCGATTGATGTACAGAGTAAGGACCATTGCCTGGTCGGACGACTTAAATCATCAAATCTGCGGCTTTCCTTCCGCTTCTGCATACACAACAACACACTCCATAGGATTTCGGCATTACCTCTTCAAAACCCTTGGTTCTGCAACACACACCCCTAAATGGACTCTGCCGAGAGGCTGGAGGCCGAATGGTCCCCTTTGCCGGCTGGGAAATGCCGCTGCAGTTCTCCGGCCTACTCCAAGAACATCAGGCTGTGCGTCAGCACGTAGGAATGTTCGACATCTCTCATATGGGTGTGTTGCGTCTGGAAGGAACCAACCCCAAAGACGCCCTGCAGGCACTGGTGCCCACCGACCTGCATCGCATCGGCCCAGGCGAAGCCTGCTACACGGTGCTGCTCAATGAAACAGGTGGAATCATCGATGACCTGGTCATCTACGACCTTGAAAGCAATCAAAGAGAAAAAGAAAGCCTGCTGATTGTGATCAACGCAGCGTGCGCCGAATCAGACACCAGCTGGTTAAAAAAACATTTGCAAGCCACAGACATCAATCTCTCGGATGCCAAAGCCAATGGCATTTTGCTGGCAGTGCAAGGCCCCAAATCAATAGACGTATTGGAACGCCTCAGTGGCGAGTCGCTGACTAACCTTCCACGCTTCGGCCATCGACAAGTTCAATTCAACGGTTTAGGAACAGAGCAACCCGAATCAGTCTTTGTTGCACGAACTGGGTATACCGGTGAAGACGGCTTTGAACTGCTACTGAATTCAACGGCCGGCCACGCCCTCTGGCGGCTAATGCTCGCTGAAGGAGTCAGCCCATGCGGGCTCGGTTGCAGGGACACCCTGCGACTGGAAGCAGCAATGCATCTCTACGGACAAGATATGGACATAAACACAACACCATTCGAGGCTGGTCTCGGCTGGTTGGTACACCTAGAAATGCCCGCCCACTTCATTGGGCGAACTTCACTTGAGCAGCAAGCAGAAGATGGTCCTGCTCGCCGACTGATAGGCCTGAAGCTACCGGGACGAGCCATTGCCCGTCATGGATACCCAGTGCTGCATAACAACAAAAAAGTAGGTGAAATCACTAGCGGTACCTGGTCACCCACTCTGGGAGAAGCCATAGCAATGGCCTATGTCCCCACCTCACTAGCCCAGATCGGCAATGTTCTGGAGGTAGAGATCCGCGGCAAGAATCATCCGGCGACAGTGGTGAAGCGACCCTTTTATCGCCGTCCATCCGTCAGATGAAGAGCATCGTAAATACAGACGCTTCAAACAACACTGAAGAAGCTCCTGTGGGAAACTCACTTCTCATTCTGAAGCTTTCACCATGCGCAGCAACGGTTGCGGCGAACTGCGTAGTGAACACATTGCCTCCAACGTTCAACTGTGTGGCTGGGTTGACCGCTGTCGCGACCATGGCGGAGTGATCTTCATCGATCTGCGAGACCGCAGTGGGACCGTGCAGATCACTGTGGATCCAGATCAAGGTGCTGAGCTATTCACCATCGCCGAAAACCTGCGTAATGAAACCGTGCTGCAGATCACAGGTCTGGTAAGAGCTAGACCAGCAGATGCAATCAACAACAAACTCAGCACTGGAGAAATTGAGGTGCTTGCCGATGGTCTCAAGGTACTAAATCCAGTAATAAACAACCTCCCATTTACGGTATCGATCCACGACGAAGAACCTGTAAAAGAAGAGCTGCGCTTACGTCACCGCCACCTCGATCTGCGCCGAGAGCGTATGAGCCGCAACTTGCAACTACGCCACAAAACCATTCAAACGGCACGCCATTTTCTAGAAAGCGAAGGATTTATCGAGGTAGAAACACCTGTTCTTACACGCTCTACTCCAGAAGGAGCACGCGACTACCTGGTGCCTTCGAGGGTGTGTGGTGGTGAGTGGTTTGCTCTGCCTCAATCACCCCAGCTATTCAAACAATTACTAATGGTGGGAGGCCTGGAGCGCTACTACCAAGTAGCCCGCTGCTTTCGCGATGAAGACCTACGCGCCGACAGGCAGCCGGAATTCACTCAACTGGACATGGAGATGAGCTTCATGGATCAAGAGCAAATACTTGATCTCAATGAACGACTGATAGCCGCCATCTGGAAAGTAGTGAAGGGCATCGACCTGCCTCGCCCCTTCCCAAGGCTGACGTGGAATGAGGCCATGGAGCGATACGGGACTGACCGGCCCGACACCCGCTATGGCATGGAACTCAATGACGTCAGCGAAATTGTCAAAGACATGGGCTTCAAAGTTTTTTCTGGGGCAGTAGCAGCAGGAGGCTCCGTGAAATGCATAAACGTCTCAGCAGGGAACGATCTCATCAGCAATGTGCGCATCAAGCCAGGCGGCGATATTTTCAGCGAAGCGCAAAAAGCTGGCGCCGGCGGCCTGGCATTCATCCGGGTACGCGATGCAGATGAAATCGACAGCATCGGTGCCATCAAGGACAACCTCAGCAGCAAACAAAAAGCTGCACTACTGAAATGCACCGGGGCGAAAGCCGGTGACCTGATTTTGTTCGGTGCTGGCGATACAGCCACCGTTAACAAGGCCCTAGACCGAGTGCGGCAATTCCTTGGGCGCGAGCTGGCTCTGATCCCCAATGAGCAAGACAACAACCTATGGAAATTTCTTTGGGTAGTGGACTTCCCAATGTTCGAGTTAAACGCTGACGAAAACCGCCTTGAAGCTCTTCATCACCCCTTCTGTGCACCCAACCAAAAAGATCTCGGCGACGATCCTGATGCCTGGATAGAGCGCCTGCCTAAATCCCGTGCTCAGGCCTATGACCTGGTTCTCAATGGCCTGGAGCTTGGTGGTGGATCATTGCGCATCCACAATGCCGAACTACAAAGGCAGGTACTGCAAACAATTGGTCTGCCGCTAGAAGAAGCCAACCAGCAGTTCGGTTTCCTAATCGACGCCCTCGAGATGGGTGCTCCACCACATGGCGGTTTGGCCTTCGGGATGGATCGGATCGTAATGCTCTTAACAGGGGAAGATTCGATCCGCGACACGATCGCCTTCCCGAAAACTCAACAGGCCCGCTGCCTGATGACTCAAGCGCCGGCAGATGTCTCCAACCATCAACTAGAGGAGCTGCATGTTGCAAGCACCTGGAGCGATCCCGAATAGATTCGGCGCATTCCAATCAGCTCGCCAGATCTCCATCAATCTTGAAGTGATGTGTTCGCGGGCAACCCTTGCAGACCAGCCCCAAAAAAAACAAGAATTCCCGTAACCGCAGAAGCAACAGCACAGATCTTGTGCGCCTCTACCTACAGGACATCGGCAGGGTAGATCTACTGAGCAATGAGGAAGAAGTTACCCTTGCACGGCTTGTGCAGCGCAGGGAAGCCCTGCTGAAACAAGAGAAAGAACTGGCCTCTAATCAAGAAGCAATTAAAGAATTACAAAGACTGGAGGGACTGCAGCGGCAAGAGGCCAACCATTTCTGTCATTGGCCCACTAAACAGGAATGGGCTTTGGCTGCTGGGCTGACCCTCTCCGAGCTTCAAAACAAAATCGACACTGGCTACAAAGCCTGGGGGGCCTTAATTGGCATTGATCCTGGGGAACTAAAGCAAGCTTTGCGAGATGGTCGGCGTGCCAAGGACCAAATGATCCAAGCCAACCTTCGACTTGTAGTGGCCGTAGCCAAGAAATATCAACAACGGGGCATAGAACTGCTGGACCTAGTGCAAGAAGGAACACTGGGCTTAGAGCGAGCGGTAGAAAAATTCGATTCCAAAAGAGGATTCCGCTTCAGCACCTACTCCTACTGGTGGATCCGTCAAAGCATCACCAGGGCCATCGCTACCCAAAGTCGAACTATCCGACTGCCAGCACACGTCACCGAAAAACTAAACAGAATCAAACGGGTTCAACAGGAAATCGCTAGCAAACAAGGACGATTGGCTTCTATTGCTGATCTCGCCAAGGAGCTTGGCATGAGCCAAGAAAACGTACGCCTAACCCTGATGAGGGTTCCACGTTCGATTTCCCTGGAAACCCCGGTAGGTCAAGAACAGGGCACCCTGCTAGGCGATCTATTAGAAGATGGCAACGCCACACCAGAAGAGGAGCTCACCCGCAATCAATTGCACAACGACCTTGAAATCTTGCTAGATGAGCTGAGCAGCCGCGAAGCAACGGTAATTAGAAGACGTTTTGGCTTAGAAGACGACACTCCTCAAACTCTGACTCAGATCGGCGAAGCAATGCACCTTTCGCGAGAACGGGTCCGCCAGATTGAAACCCATGCCCTGTTGAAATTGCGGCAACCACAACGTCGCTGCAAGGTTCGTGACTACATTCAAAATCTCGATTGATGAATCAAGCCCTTAATCAAGCAACATCCTGCGGCTTCGCTTGCATTGAACCGACAGCTTCAATCGATATCCCTACTCAGCAATCCCTAGATCCACTGAGAAACTGCCTTAATTTGGCTCAACCTGCTGGAGATCTGAGGGGAATACACGGTAACTTGAAGAATCACCCTGGAATTCATGGTTAAGTTCGTCTTCGTTACCGGTGGGGTCGTATCGAGCATCGGCAAGGGGATTGTGGCCGCCAGTCTCGGGCGCCTACTCAAATCACGTGGCTATAGCGTATCGATCCTGAAGCTGGATCCATACCTAAATGTGGACCCAGGCACCATGAGCCCGTTTCAACATGGTGAAGTGTTCGTTACCGAAGACGGCGCCGAAACCGACCTGGATCTTGGCCACTACGAACGTTTTACCGACACTGCAATGTCACGCCTTAACAGCGTGACCACTGGTTCGATTTATCAGGCGGTGATCAATAAGGAGCGCCGCGGTGATTACAACGGCGGCACTGTGCAAGTGATCCCGCACATCACAGGTGAGATACGCGAACGAATCCACCGAGTGGCAGCCAACAGCAATGCAGATGTAGTAATCACAGAAATCGGCGGAACTGTTGGTGACATCGAATCCCTGCCCTTCCTCGAAGCAATTCGTGAATTCCGTGGTGATGTAGGACGCAACGACCTCGCCTACATCCATGTCACCCTGCTGCCGTTCATCGGTACCTCCGGTGAACTCAAAACCAAGCCAACGCAGCACTCTGTAAAAGAATTGCGATCGATCGGTATACAACCAGATGTACTTGTATGCCGTAGCGACCGCCCGATTGATGAGGACCTAAAGCGCAAGATTGGCGGCTTTTGCGGAGTAGCAAACCGAGCCGTCATTCCTGCTCTAGATGCCGACAGCATTTATGCCGTCCCCCTCTCATTAGAAGCGGAAGGCCTCTGCCTAGAAGTAATGGATGTGCTCAACCTGACAGATCACGAAAGTGACATGAAAGCGTGGGCTCAGCTGGTACATAAGCTGCGCAACCCTGGTCCCGCTGTAAAGGTGGCACTGGTTGGCAAGTACGTACAACTCAACGACGCCTACCTCTCCGTGGTTGAGGCACTACGACATGCCTGCATAGCCCAAGATGCTTCCCTCGATCTTCATTGGATCTGCTCGGAACAAATCGAAGCAGAAGGGCCAGACAAGCTGCTCAAAGGTATGGATGCCGTTGTAGTACCTGGAGGCTTCGGCAACCGTGGTGTCGACGGCAAGGTTGCAGCTATTCGCTGGGCAAGAGAACAACGCGTGCCATTCCTTGGGCTGTGTCTAGGCATGCAATGCGCGGTGATCGAATGGGCACGAAACCAGGCTGGTCTTGCAGGTGCAACCAGCTCCGAACTCGACCCCGAGAGCAATCATCAAGTGATTCACCTGCTGCCAGAACAACAAGATGTTGTGGATCTCGGTGGCACGATGCGATTAGGTGTCTATCCATGCCGCATAGCCCCAGATACATTGGCACAGAGGCTTTACGGCGAACAGGTCGTATACGAACGCCACCGTCATCGCTATGAGTTCAACAACTCCTACCGCAATCTATTTATTGAATCTGGTTACACCATCAGCGGTAGTTCACCCGATGGACGACTGGTGGAACTGATCGAACTAAAAAGTCATCCTTTCTTCACAGCCTGCCAATTCCACCCAGAATTTCTCTCCCGACCAGGAAAACCCCATCCGCTATTTCGTGGCTTAATCGAGGCAGCTCAACTACGGCTACCAGCCACACCTAATGAAGCCCTACGCCGACAAACCCAGACCAACATCTCCGCTCAGGAGCAACCCAGCCGGATTGGATGACCGGCAATCTGCCGGTAGTAGAAACCTTCCATTCCATTCAAGGGGAAGGAGCCCATGCTGGCCGCAGCGCCTTCTTCATCAGGCTCGCCGGCTGTGATGTGGGCTGTTCATGGTGCGACACCAAGCACTCTTGGATCTCAAGGAACCATCCGGAAATCGCGATTGAACAACTAGCAGAGGAAACAGCAACAGCCGCAAAAGATGGCGCGGCCTTTGTGGTGCTAACTGGTGGTGAGCCACTACATCACAATCTCGACAACCTTTGCGATGCGATCAGGACAGCTACCACCTCTAGAGAAGCTGAACCGCTACCAATCCATCTAGAAACCAGCGGAGTGAATCAGCTCAGTGGTGAGCCCACTTGGATCACCCTCTCCCCAAAGCGTCATGCACCACCTCGAACGGAATTATTAGCGGCTTGTCAGGAGCTAAAGGTTGTTGTACATGAAACAGACGATCTGAATTTCGCCGAAGACATGGCCAAAGCAGCCATAGAAGCCCGACATAACAACGATGCCTCACATTCACGCATCACCAACAAAGCGAAACAGCCACTTCTTTTCCTGCAAGCCGGTTGGGACACAACAAAAGGACAACAACTGGCTTTCGATCACGTGCGAAGGAATCCCCAATGGAGGCTCAGTATGCAAACCCACAAGTGGCTTGGTATCCGCTGAGAGACTCAAAGCTTGGTTGCCTGCTGTTGGCTGGACTCAGCCTTCCACAAACGCCAACGCAGCTGAACACCCAAAGGCACATCAACCACGATCGGATAGGAAGGGTTGTAGGGCACCAAATAGGGCTCGCTACCCAGAACAAGAAACCTCTCATGCGTCTGATCAGGAGAACAAGCCATGTAAGTGGTCATCACCCTGGGTTTAGTTGGCAAGGTATACAGCATCCGCTGATCAGAACCCTTAAGCCGCTCCATGTTCAGACCTTTGCCTATCAGCCAATGCTTATTGCAATCCGCCTTGATGGATCGACCCACAATCAACTGGACACGCCAATCGGCAGGATTTGTTGACAGGGCCGGATCAGGATTACTGGGCAACAACCCTGAAAGCTGAATGACCCAGCGTTCATGTCCAGCAATCGGCTGCGGGTAATCAGTCAAATCCAAGCGTGGAATTGCCTGCAGAGGTGCAGCCACAGTCGATGCCAGCAAACCCACCAACGCAAAAAAGGCTCTGATCTGAATTGATACCGCCATACCGCTTAGCACAACAGAATGTCCAGCATGACCGACTCCACAACGATTGCCCTGCTCTCTGGAGGTCTGGATTCGGCTACTGCCACAGCCCTGGCCATAGAGGAAAGGCAAAAAGTGATCGGACTATCCTTCGATTACGGGCAACGACATCGCAAAGAACTACAAGCCGCTAATGAACTGGCAACCTGCCTAGGACTCACAGAGCATCACGTAATCAACGTCAACCTCGCCAGCTGGGGAGGTTCCTCGCTCACTGATCTAACGCAAACAGTGCCCAACGAAGGAGTTATGGATGGAGTGATCCCCAACACTTACGTGCCTGGTCGCAACACCGTCTTCATTGCCATTGGCCTCAGTCTTGCCGAAGCCCGCAATGCCAATCGTCTGGTGTTAGGGATAAATGCAATGGACTACTCCGGTTACCCAGACTGCAGACCTGACTATCTGAAGGCCTATCAGACCTTGACTAATCTGGCCAATAAAGCTGGCCGTGAGGGAAATGGGATCAAACTCTGGGCTCCTTTAATTGATTGGAACAAGAAACAGATTGTGCAAGAAGCACTTCGACTCGGAGTACCGATCGATAAAACCTGGAGCTGCTACAGCGGTGGGGATCAATCCTGCGGTGTATGCGATAGCTGCCGCATACGCGATGCTGCATTGAGAGAAGCTGGCCGAGCAGATCTCTGCAGCAGGCCAAGAAAGTGATCTCTCCAAAGCGGCGGCTTTGCCGCTGGCAAGAACCAGCCTTTTTGGCGAAACAACTAAGCGAAACCTGGGGAGAAGCAGGACTGGTATGGCTAGATGGAGACGGCAGTGAGCTCGGACGCTGGGCGACTCTGGCTGTCGATCCCATTAATCAGATTTGTTGCCGTGGCATGCCTGGCGAAAAAGATTCCAGCAACCCTTTCGAGGCGTTGCGTCATCTAGAACCAGGCCACTGGAGCGGCTGGCTTAGCTATGAGGCAGGAGCGTGGATAGAACCCAAAAATCCGTGGGAAACAGATTCGATGGCGACTCTGTGGATGGCGCGACATGACCCTGTACTGCGATTCGACCTTCAAAAGCAGGAGCTGTGGATTGAAGGATGTAATCCCAAACGAATGCAAGAGCTAGTGGACTGGCTAGAAGCAAAACCAATTAAAAACACACCCGAAAGCAACAGAACATCGCAATCGTCAACAAAACAGCTAGGAATTTCTGTAGATGCTTGGCAATGGCTCACCAACAAAGCTGACTATGCAAGTGGTGTGGAACAAATCCAAGAATGGATTGCCAGCGGCGATATTTTTCAGGCCAATCTCAGCGCTTGTTGCACCACCACGTTTCCTCCAGGTATCTTCACCGTTGACTTGTTCCAAAAACTTCGTGAGCACTGCCCGGCTCCCTTTGCCGGCCTAGTTGTAGCTGCAGACTTTGCAGCCGGTGAAGCCGTGATCTCTGCTTCACCAGAGCGTTTCCTTCAGGTAAAACCGACTGGGGAAGTGGAAACACGACCAATCAAAGGAACCAGGCCTCGCCACGCCAACCAGAGCCAAGACGCTGATCTTGCAGCTGATCTTATTTGTAGCAGCAAAGACCGCGCAGAAAACGTGATGATCGTCGACCTATTGCGCAACGATCTAGGGCGAGTATGTCAACCCGGCTCCATCTCCGTGCCTCAATTGGTAGGCCTCGAGAGCTATCCCCATGTGCATCACCTCACATCAGTGGTGAAAGGAAATCTTAGATCGAACCAATCTTGGGTGGACCTATTACAAGCCTGCTGGCCCGGAGGTTCGATCAGCGGTGCTCCCAAACTACGCGCCTGCCAGCGATTGCACGAACTAGAGCCGACAGCACGAGGACCCTATTGCGGTTCGTTATTACGTCTCGACTGGGACGGGCAACTCGACAGCAGCATTCTGATTCGCTCGTTATTTCTTAAAGGAACAACATTACGAGCCCATGCTGGCTGCGGCATCGTGAGCGATTCCGATCCCTATAGCGAAGCAGAAGAGCTGAACTGGAAACTATTACCCCTACTAGAGGCACTGCAATGAAAAACCAGATCGCCTGGATCGATGGCAGCTGGGGAACCACCACTGAACTCGCGCTGCCACTATGTGATCGAGGTCTGCAGCTTGCCGATGGAATCTTTGAGACAATTCTGATCCTAGATGGACATCCACAGCTACTGAATGCCCACCTAAGCAGATGGCAGGCCAGCGCCAGCCTGCTGGAAATGGATTCGCCACCATCAGCAGACCAGCTCACAGCTCTGATCGCAGAAGCTGTAAAGCGATGCGAGCTAATCAATGGCAATGGCGCTCTTCGCCTGAACTGGAGCCGGGGCGATAGCTCAGGTCGGGGAATTGGCCTGTCTTCAAGCCAACAAGAAACATCCAAGCCTCGCTTTTGGCTTGAACTAAATCCAACTGAACCATGCTTCAATCCCCTAACGGCTCTCATTAGTCGTCATGAGCAGCGCAATGCCCATAGCCGTATTAGCCAATGCAAAACATTTGCCTACAATCAAAGTATCCAAGCCCGGCAGGAAGCTCAAATAGCGGGCTGCGATGAAGCCGTGCTACTCAGCACAACCGGTGAGATCTGTTGCGGCAGCGCAGCCAACCTGATCGTTAGGCGCAAAAATCAATGGCTCACTCCCCGCCTCAGCAGTGGCTGCCTGCCAGGCGTGATGCGGCAACAGGGGCTTGATCAAGGCCTACTGCAAGAGGCCAAATTAGAAGCCACACCAGAAGTAGGCGATCAATGGCTGTTGATCAACAGCCTCAGCTGCCGGCCGATCATCAAGCTGAATGATCAGCTCCTCAGCCGCTGGCCTGATCCAAATAGCCTCTGGCACTCCCTGCTGAATCATCGATCGACGACACGATCTTAACTTTGTTGCGTTACTAGCTAGATACGCTGGCGTTCATAGCAAGGGGCGGCTTCGTTCACCCCAAGGGTCCACAAGATCACTCGCAAACTTTCGCGATCACCCTGAAACTAATCATCAAACGCTTAGGAACTGATCGACAACATCCTGGCTGAGGTCACTCGTAGGGCCACTGGCCACAATGCCTCCACGTTGCATCGCGTAGTAACGATCAGCCTGACGAACAAAATGCAGATGCTGTTCCACCAAAAGAACGCCAATTCCTGTTTCGGCAATAATGCGACGAACAGCTCGTTCAATGTCTTGAACAATGTTGGGCTGAATGCCCTCCGTAGGTTCATCTAACAGGAGTAATTTCGGCTTACCAAGAAGAGCCCTGGCGATAGCCAGCTGCTGCTGCTGACCACCGCTAAGGTCACCGCCCTGACGCGGCAGAAACTCATGAAGAATAGGGAATAGCTCAAACACCACAGGATCAATGTGCTTATGACGACCAAGCCCACCCGGCAATGCCTCCATGCCAAGCAATAGGTTCTCCTTCACAGTCAGGTGGGGAATAATCTCCCGCCCCTGAGGCACATAACCAACACCAGAAAGGGCTCTTTGATGAGGTGGCTGCCGATCGAGCTGCACTCCCTCAAGCGATATTTCACCACTGCGAGGCCGCAACAAACCAATCAACGATTTCAGCAACGTGGTTTTGCCAACACCATTGCGACCAATCAAACAAACCATCTCACCAAGGCTAACCGTGAGGTCGACATCGCGAAGGATATGGCTCTCTCCATAGTAGGTATTCAGGCCACGAATCTCGAGTAAAGTCATTGGCTTAAAAGAATCAGGAACTGCATAGGGAGAAATCTCATCATCAAACAGCCTCTTCATTACGGCCTAAATAAACCTCAATGACTCGCGAATCTCGTTGGATCTCATCCATGGAGCCCTCACAGAGGACATATCCCTGATGAAGGACAGTCACCTGAGTCTGCAAACGGCGAATAAATTCCATGTCATGTTCAATCACCAAAACGGTGTGATCACCAGCAATAGACTTGAGAAGATCTGCTGTCAGATCAGTCTCCTCATCGGTCAAGCCAGCGACAGGCTCATCAACAAGCAGCAAATCAGGGGCCTGGCCCACAAGCATGACAATCTCCAACCATTGCTTCTGACCATGGGAGAGCGATCCAGCGATTTGGTTAGCACGTTGCTGGAGCGCAACAATCTCCATCAAATGATCAATGCGATCACGCTGCGTAGCCGTTAGATCAGTGGTCAGCAATGACCAAGGTCGCTTTGGAAGACTGACAGCAAGGCCGAGATTTTCCCGCACTGACAGGTTTTCGAACACCCTTGGGCTTTGGAACTTCCTGCCAATGCCAAGGCGCGCAATCCTGTGTTCAGGCCTATTC
>Ga0208639_1001250_pt1 | contig 16926 bp, 9 predicted proteins | sample ETNtaG_33_FD_185772 | JGI IMG/M metagenome (GOLD analysis project Ga0208639, IMG submission 185772) | Marine microbial and viral communities from oxygen minimum zone, Eastern Pacific Ocean - ETNP201310SV76 (SPAdes) (version 2) | ecosystem: Environmental > Aquatic > Marine > Oceanic ...
TCGGTGGTGAGGAGAAAGTAGGTACCGTTTTGGGAACAGACGAGGACACTGATATCGCTGTGGTTCAGATTGAAACGGAGACGCCTTTATCGAGTGCTATATTGGGTGATTCCTCGGGACTTAAGATTGGTCAATTAGCGGTCGCAGTGGGGAATCCATATGGGCTCAATGATACGCTGACCTTTGGGATCATCAGCGGGTTGAATAGGGAAAATGTGAACCTCTCACGCTACGAAGACTTTATTCAGACTGACGCATCGATTAACCCTGGCAATAGTGGCGGGCCGCTACTGAATATTCGGGGCGATATCATAGGAATCAACACAGCCATCATCAACTATGCGCAGAGTATCGGATTCGCTATTCCCTCCAATATTGTTCGTAAGGTTGTGGGTGAGTTGCTTGAATTTGGGGAGGTTCGACGGGGTTGGTTGGGAGTTGGCATTGAGTCCGTAACCGAAAAAATTGCACAGGAGGTAAAAGGGAAAGCAGGCGAGGGTGTTTGGGTGAACTCTGTTTTCGAGGGGGATCCTGCTCATCGGGCGGGTATACGCATTGGAGATGTGATTTTAAGAATTGGAGGTACTGCTGTTGATACACCGAGCAGGATGATTCGATTGATAGGTGCTTTTTCGCCGGGGCAATCGGTACACCTAGATATTCTTCGAGACGGGAAGCGCGAAGTAGTAACCGTTAAACTGGAAAATCAGAAAAAAAGACCGGACAAGGTCTTTAAAAAGTCACTTCAGGTTATAGATGAACCGCTTTTAGGTCTTGAAGTAGAAAACCTGGGTGGTGACAAAGGAATTATTGTGTCAAGGGTTTACCCGGGTTCCACGGCTGATAAACAAGGGCTTAGGGTGGGAGATCGTGTAGAGGCTATTAATGGAAGAGCAGTCTCGAAAGATATTGAATTTAAAGAGGTTTTAAACGCTGTTCTAGAAGGCGGGGAAATACATCTATTGGTTTTAAGGGGGAAAGGTAAGTTACGGGTTGAGTTAACTCAAAAAGGTTAAAATTGAGCTTTGCAAATAGGGTAAAAAAATGATAAGTTCGCCCAGTTAAAAATATATTTTTGTCGAATTGAACGCTGACAGCGAGCGTTTTTTTTATATATTTTTGTCTTTTTTTGATTGCTTACAATTCCAAGGGAGGTATCAACATGTTACGTCGCATCACCAACGGCTGGAAGTCGTGGCAAACGCTAGTTGTCCTTAGTGTAGCTTTGAGTTTTGGGCCAGTGTCAAACGCCACAGCTGCATCTGATCATAATGCAAAAAAACCACATGATCGCCCCGCCTGGCTGGACAAGCTTGAAAATCAAATTAACTATGAAGAGATGATGAGCGGCATGGACGGCCGTCAAGATCGTCTGGACAATACCTTCATGAAGTTGATGGGGCGTTTACAGGACAAGATCAAAGAACATGCGGTCCCGGCCTCTTCAGGCGGTGGTTTTCATGATTCTTGGTCAGAGCACCAGCTACAGCAAAGCTATTTGCTTGGTCCTTCCGAAGCAGGAGCAAAGGTATTCAAAGGTGCCCATTGCCCGAGCAATGCGCCGGTAAAGAAATACAATGTTTCTGCGATTAATGTTGAGATTACCTTGAACCAATGGGGTGATTATTATCCGGGGTATATGTATGTCTTGGATGAAGATATTGATCAAGTCAGAAAAGACGAAGTGATAAACGCAAAAGCCCGAGAGGATGAAAATGATCCGGGAACCATCACGAATGGTTTGCAGGGCGATGCCATTCAGCCTCTTGTTTTACGTGCTAATCAGGGCGATTGCCTTCGTGTCCATTTCACCAACAATGTTGAGGATGAGGATGCAGGATTTCAGGTTAACGGATCCGCTATGATCATCAGTTCCTCTGGTCTACCTGCTTCTGCGGCATCGAAAGGGGCTATCGTACCTTCTGGTGAATCTCAGGATTTCGAGTGGATGATTCCGATCGATGAGCAGGAAGGTAGTCATATGATCATGAGTCATGCCGGTCGTGATCCTTCTGCACTGGGTTTGATAGGCGCATTTATCGTAGAGCCCAAGGGTTCTAAGTATCTCGACCCGTGGGATTCCAAGCCTGCAGGAAGTGGTTGGGAAGTCATGATCACTAATGATGAGGAGCGAGACTTTAGAGAGTTTGTTCTTTTCTATCATGAAGTAGGTGACGAGTCGTTCCGTCCTCTCAACCGTTTTGGAGAAATGATTCCACAGCGCGACCCGCTGACAGATGCGTACCGTCCTTCTGCTCGTGCTATGAATTATCGTTCCGAACCTTTCGGTATTAACAACCTGGCACAGCAAGAGAAAAAGTTTCACTATGAAGATGAATCATTATCTTATAGTTCTTATACATTTGGTGACGCGCCGACAACGATTCCTCGATCGTATTTAGGTGATCCGGCTAAGTTCCGACTGATCCATGGCGGCGCAGAGGTTTTTCATTCTCATCATCCTCATGGCGGCACCATTCGTTGGACCCGTTCTCCAAAACGAGAAATACAAATCAAAAACTTGATTACTGCAGCATACGATGGTCCGGTCAAATATCCAGTAATTCGTACCACTACTGACCGAGTAGACGTTGAGGTTATCGGACCTGCTGAGGCACTGGATCTTGAGACCGAGTGTGGTTCCGGTCTTTGTCAGCGTTTAGCGGGGGATTTTCTGTTCCACTGCCATGTAGCGCATCATTATGTTGCGGGGATGTGGGGATACTGGAGGGTTTATAACACCCTGCAGAATGGAAACTATCCGTTTGGCAGCACCGATATTATGCGGCCACTGGCCGAGCTTCCTGACCGTAAGGGGCGTATTCCTCAAGGTGTGTCTTCAGATAAGTTGGTTGGTAAGACGATGGACTGGTTCGGTACTAAGTTTAAGATCCAGGGTAAAGGAAAAAGTGACTGGACCAAAACCGATCGGATCGTTAACATTAAGGATTGGGTAAAGTACATGTTGCCTCCTCAGGGTCGCCCAGGTCATACCGATGACGAGAAGGGGCAGATCCTTTCATACGATGGATCGGTTTGGGATTATGCTTGGAAGGGTACTCAGGCTTTATCTGAGAGAGAATCTACAGATAAGAATCCTAAGTTCAAGGCGCCGCATCCTGGTAAAAGACACCCAATTCAGTTTAGCCCATTATCGGGTAAATTGGCTTGGCCTCATATGACTCCTCACTTTGGCAAGCGAGTTCCTTTTGCGCGTCACCATGGTGGTGCTCCTTGGTTGGAGCCTTTCCATATGGCGACGGATCATGACATCATTACCGCGCAGGAATCTGGTAGTGGTCGATCAGGTCCAAACGTAGAAAGTAGTGCGCCGGCAAAACCGGGTGAGCACGGCCGTTGGAGTCTTTGTCCCGGAGGGGCAGGGAGAAGACAGTACAATCTGCATTTTATCAACACTCCGATTGAACTTTCGGCTGCTATTGGTAAGACACCACCGATTATCGATAAGTATGGTCTTATATATGTAATCGATGAAGATATGGCAGCGGTGAAGGCCGATCCAAAGAAAGCTATTCCACTGGCTATTCGCGCAAACGTTTATGACTGTGTCGATGTTCTTTTGACCAGTGAGTGGGATGACGATGATTTTACTAACTTTCAGATGTCGAAAGTCAATATTCATCCTCACTTTTTTCAGTTTGATAACCAAGCGTCGGATGGTGTGATCTCTGGTTTTTCCTATGATCAGTCAATGAGGTCATATAGGCAGTTCGATAAAAAAATGAAAGACGGGCACCATGTAGGAATGCCTGTTCCGATGAACGCCAAGCTTTTGAAGGCTACAAAGCCTGGTGATAAAACAATTGAAATAGAAATGGCGCACCATTCAACTCCATATCATGTAGGTGCTGATATCATCGTTGGTATCGAAGTGCCCAATGGGAAGGATGCTCGGTGGATCACGTCTATTTCTCCAGATCCAAACAAAGGTTTTGCTAAGGATCATAAGTACAAGATTACATTTTCGGAAGGTATGACCCACGCTCATAAAGCGGGACAGATCGTCAGTACCGAGTATGTACGATACCGATGGTGGGTTGACGTCGATATGGGGCTTGTATTCTGGCATGACCATGCTTTTGGCGCAACAACCTGGCCGCACGGCGGTATTGGCTCTACGATTGTCGAGCCTTGGGGATCTACGTACCATGATCCTCAGACCGGAAAACAGGTTCGAAGTGGCCCGGTGGTTGATATTCATGGGACAGAACCTTTCGCCTATCAGCGCAATGGAAGTTTCCGTGAGCTAGTTGTGCAACTTCACGATACCGTTCCGCATACGGCACAGTTAGTGACGGCAGGAAATCCTCCAGGACTTTCTCGTGAGAATGCCATTGCGGCAGGTCAGTCGATTTCCTTCCAAATGCCTACTACCATGCTGGAAGTTGCTTTTCCGCATTTGAACGGAGGAACACATACCACAGGAGGTGGTTTCAACTTCCGTTCTGCTTCTCTTTCTGCACGGTTGATGAGTAACGGCGATCCTTCCAAGGTCTTTAGCAGTAGGGTACACGGAGATCCGTCTACCGTAACCCTGCGGGCGTACCTTGGGGATAACGTGGTGTTCCGTATTCTCCATGGCATGATGAATGAAACTCACACATTTGTTGTTTCCGGTCACGGGTATCGTCCCGAGCGTTATGATCGAGACTCCCGGGTGACAAACGCTCTGCACATAGGTATTGCTGAGCGTTATGACCTGGCCACTACGGCAGGTGGATATCAGCAAATGGCTGGTGATTACATCTACTACGATGGTCGTACCTCTAAGCTGTCTGAAGGTAGTTGGGGAATCATCCGTGTTCATGACAAACTGCAGAAGGATCTCAAGGTACTTCCCGGTAACGAGAAGCCTAGAAAATCTGCCAAGCAGCTTTGTCCGAAAGGTGCACCGGTTAAAAATTTCAGCGTGGTTGCTATTAACACCAGCTTGAAATTTAACCCGAACGCCGAGGATGAGATTGAGGTTGATTTTGAAAGGAAGCTCCAGTTGGCTAATGCTGATGCGAAGATCTTCGTCCTCGAAGGCGAAGTAGCTAAGGCTGCAACCAAGGGGCATGCACCTCATCCGCTGACACTGCGTGCTAATATCGGTGAGTGCGTTAAGGTTAAACTTACAAATCGCTTGAAAAAGGGCAACGCCTCGCTTCATGCGAATAACATTGCGTTTGATCCTTTAGACTCTCAAGGAATCAACGTAGGTAACAATCCTGGTGATCAGACGGTTAAACCTGGCAAATCTAAGGTGTATACCTTTTATGCTCACGAGGATTACAACATCAATGGAGCGTTGCTCTGGGACTTTGGTAATCTGACCGGCAACGTCCGTGATGGAATGTTTGGTGGTATCATTATTGGTCCTAGAGGTTCTGTTTACCGCGATCCAGAAACCGGGAAAGACATTACTCTTGGTAACTCTTGGAAAGCTGATGTTATTATCGACAAGTCTTATCCTGAAAACCGAGATCTGGAAAACTACCGAGATTTCGCGCTTTACTTCCAGGACGAGGATAACATTATCGGTACGTCATTCATGCCTTACCTGCAGAACGTTGCCGGGCTTACGGGTGTGAATTACAGGCTGGAGCCGTGGACCTATCGCGAGGATGAGGGTTGTGAGCTAGGTAATATGTTCACAGCTTGTGTTGCTGCCGATAGTGATCCTGCTACTCCGGTGCTGAAGGCACATGCCGGAGACCGTGTTATGATCAACATTTTTGGTGCTCATAATGAGCAGAACCAGATGTTTAACATGGATGGTCACCAATGGCGTCGCCATCTCAATCAGGAAAACTCTGATATGATCGACGCAGAGGAGTTCGGTGGTGGTGAGTATATCCAGGCGTTTGTTAATGCTGGTGGTACTTACAGTAACCCTGGTACCTATCTCTGGTTGAATGCGCGTACTCCTTACCAGCAAGCGGGTCAGTGGGGTTACTTTAAGGTGCTCCCTGCAGCTGAGCGATCGATCCTACCTTTAGGTGGGGCGGCTCCAAAAGCTGGGAAGTCAGCCTCTAAAGAGGTTGGTGATGACGTGTTATCAATGAACCAGCAGTAATCATTGATAACATTTACATTGTAACGTTACAGGGGGACCCCTCATTTAGGGTCCCCCTGTTTTGCATTTTTCTGTAAGTTTATGGTAGACTACGCGGCATTCTGTCACGACGTAAATTCGTTTGATGAGAGGTACCCACTTTAGTGTTTTAGTTTTGGGATTTGAATTTTTTTGCAATTGTTAAACTTTAGGAGGGAATTAGGAAATGAAAAAAGTTTTAGTAGCATTGATGGTGCTGACTGTTTCCATTGCTTTCGCGGGAACTAGTTTCGCAGCTAAAAAGAAGGGTTACGCAGCTGGCACCGCAGGCGCCGGTTCAATCACTGGTGTTGTTTCATTGAAAGGTGCCGCACCAGCGCCAATTATGGAAGACCTTAGTAAAGGAAAAAACTTTGAGTTTTGTTCCACTCATCCGGATGCAAAAGACGGCAAACGAGCACGACAAAAAGTTGTTGCTGCAGGTGGAAAGCTAAAGGATGCGGTTGTTTTTATTGAAGAAATTGATGGCGGAAAACCTTGGGGAGACCTAGGTACGGCTGCATTTGATTTTGAAAAGTGTGACATTAATCAGAAAATGCTTGCAGTACGAAAGCCCACTAAAGCAGAAGCTAAAGATAAAGCAAGTACTGTTATGATAGTAACCAATAAAGATGCTGACGTTTTGCATAACCCACATGGTTATTCTGTTGCCGGTGCAAATCGCAAGACGCTTTTCAACAAGCCTCTTCCTAGTCAGGGCGATATTGCATATGTCACCAAGAACATTAAGCGATTGAAGAAGAAAAAAGATAAGCATTTCTTCTTGCAGTGCGATCAGCATAACTACATGGAAGCGGATGCACGCATTGTATGGAACCCATACTACGCGATTACCGGAGCCGATGGAGCTTTCAAGATTGATGGCATTCCAGCTGGTAAGTACAAAGTTACCGCATGGCAACCTTATGTTGGTGAGGTGTCTAAGGAAGTAACCGTTGGTGCTGGTGCTGCCAAGGCTGACTTTACTCTTGCGGCTAAGTAAGTTTCTAAAAGTTAGTTAAAGAAGGTTTATTTCAAAAAGCAGTATCGGAGCAGTTGTTCCGGTGCTGCTTTTTTTCTTTCTCTTCCTGGTTAGTAATAGGATATTTATGATTTCCATAGTCCTTTATTATTGTGGTAGTGTTTAGTAAGATAGTCAGGGTTTAAAGGAATATTAATATAAAAATCTGGTCTTAATCTACGCGCTATTTTATTAAATGTTACTTAAATTAAGGTGAGGTGATATGGAAATAAAAATAACTAGCAAAGGTCTTAAGATAACAGACGCTATACGAAACAATTTAGACAATAAAATAAATAAAGTTTTTCATGGTTTGAATGGAATTACTTCTGCTCATATTTCTCTAAATATAGAAAAAAAACGCCACATTGCTGAGGTTACTGTTTTAAGTGATGGTCGCGTGTTCCACGCTACTGATGTGACAGATGATCTCTATATTTCAATGGACGGCGTTTTGAAAAAAATTGAAAAGCATCTAAAAAAAATCAAAGGTCGTAGACAGCAGCTAAAAATTAAAAATGGGTTGGCTGCAAAGAGCATGATAGATGCCCAAAGTGATATTCTCGTTCAGGTCTAATTCTGAACTCAGAGGTCTGAATTTTATTAAAATCAAATGAATGGTTGGTTAACAGAAAAACATTCATTTTAGTTCTCCTATCCGTATTCATCCCCTTCTTTTAAAAAGAATATTTAATTGATAACAGTATCTTAATAATTGTCACCTGTCTGGCAACTGGAAGCCCTGCTGGAGAGGACATTGTCCTTAGTGTTATATACCTAGCAGGACTTCCACCTCCAGATGAAAGAACGCCTATTAGGATACGATTTTTTTTTGACACATTTTCAAAAGGGGGTTTTTATGAATGGAATCAATTCATTCCGTCGCGGATATTCGTTTAAGATGTCTAAAACAAATCTTGGTGAGAAAGCAGTTTCTAGAATGGTTTCAAAACATGAAAGCGGGAGTCTGCCCTTGCCAAGATGCACACCCTCTCTGAAAAATATGAATAAGTATTCGCTAGATTGGATCGATTCTGAGTTGTTTAACCCTTTGGTCAATAGCCATTCTTAAATTAATCTAGTATTTTAGTAACGGTATAATTTCATGAGAATTTCAGAAGTTCATAACAATATTGCTGAGCTTAAGTATAAGAATGGGTTGTTTTCACCCAAGTTTATAACGGTGCATAAAGTACAATTTGAGGATGAATTAGAAGATAGTGTCCATAAAAGAAAAACATATGTAAAAAGGAAGGAGAAAAAATCCCCCTATCTTAGTTAGAAAAACTCATGGGTAACGGTTTTGATTGTAGGTCTTTTTATAAGGTTTATAGTCGCAAACCAGAAAATTTAGTGTTTTTAATTGGCTATATTACTGGCGGAGTTAACAGTAAAAATAGGTTAACGCTGAAAGGAATAACCAGGTTTCTTTAAATGTTGATTTCAACAGAACCTATCCCATAACTTTAAATTTTCTCTCAAATAATGCATGCTTTTGGGCAGGGTCGGAGGTTCAAATTCCCCCTCCGAGCATTTAAGGTAATGGGTTACGGTTCAGGCCGTAATCCATTTTTTTTTAAAGTGCCACCTTGACTGGCAAATGAAGGTTTGACCGTATTCATTATTTCTAAGCTTAAAATTATTTCATGGTGAGTTAATTGATAATTAATGATTCATTAATTTGTTGTTCATGTTTATAGCGTAACCTTAAAAATGATGGTCGTTTAATATTTGCAGAGTTTTTCTAAGCTTCCGAAAGGAGGGTTGTCATGCAGAAAAATAATTTTTTCTGGCGTTCAGTTGATTTTCAGGTAGGGAGTGGAATTCGAAACCTTAAGGCAATAGAAAAATACCTTAATGCAGGAGCCTATGGGGTGGATGAAGCAAAGACGAATGAAGAAACTGCTTTCCTAAGTGTTTTAGAATCTGGAGGCAAGAACCAACAAATACCGAAATTGACTCCTTCTCTGAAAAACGTAATGAATTCTTCGCTAGATGGGATCGATTCAGAGTTGTTTCTTCCAAGAACAAATCGCGAAAATTGAGTTGATTTAGTTTTTTTAAGCAGATTTTATTTTATGATAACAGCAGAAGCACATCACAATATTACTGAACTTAAATACAGGAATGGCTTATCGTCACCCAAGTCCCTGATGGTCCATAAAATTCACGTTGTTACGGTCTAACCTAATAATGTAAATGTGATAACCGAAACCGTAATTCTCAAAGGGCACATTATTGATTCGCTTATTTTTGCGAAAGTTCTAGATACCATTCTTCAAGCTGGTGGAACTTTCGATATAAGCAAGATAGATGTTGGAACAAGGCGCGAAGATCCTACTATCGCTAAGATTTCTATCCGAGCCAAGTCGCCTGCTCTCCTCGAAAAAATTCTCCAAGCAGTTCAGCCTCATGGCGCAGTGGTTGAAAGAATATCGGATTGTCACACCATGACCGCCCCTCAAGACGGCGTTCTTCCAGATTCGTTTTATGCCACTTCACACCTTTCAACTCAGGTTCGTTTAAAAGGAAAGTGGGTGGGTGTTGAAGCTATTGAAATGGACTTAGCTATACGTGTTCGGTTTGACCCTCCACAAGCCCTAGCTATACCTATGGCTACCGTAAAAAAGGGAGACTGTATCGTTACAGGTAGAGGCGGTATTCAAGTGTTTCCTTTGGAGCGACCAAAGGGACGTGATGTATTTTCGTTTATGGAAGCACAAGTCTCTTCTGAAAGGCCGCATCAACATATTATCACCGATATCGCCAAGCGTATGCGGCTGATTCGAGCGAATCGACACAAGGATTTGATCCAAGGTTCGGAAGCCTCTAATCAAAATATCGGGACCAAAGTACTTTTTGTTGGTGGCCCTGCCATTGTGCATTCGGGAGGCCGAGATGCTCTTTCTTGGCTCATTGATGAAGGATTTATTCATGTGTTGTTCAGCGGGAACGCACTTCCCGCTCATGATATGGAAGCAAGTTTGTTCGGTACTTCATTGGGATTTGGACTGAGCGCTGGACATATAGCACCGCACGGGCATGAACACCACCTCCACACTATTAATAAAGTTCGCGGATCGGGGAGCATTAAGCAAGCCGTTGAATCAGGACTGATTAAAGACGGTATTATAGCTTCCTGCGTCCGTCAAAATGTGGATATGGTATTTGCTGGTAGTATTCGAGATGATGGACCTTTGCCAGACGTCGTTACGGATACGGTAAAAGCCCAAGGTGCTATGCGAGCCGCACTTCCTGGTGTGGGGCTGGCACTAATGGTTGCAACTACGTTACATTCCATCGCCACTGGTAATTGTTTGCCGGCGAAGGTGCCTACCGTTTGCGTTGATATCAATCCGGCTGTTCCGACAAAACTAAGCGATCGTGGAAGTTTTCAAGCTGTTGGGCTCGTAATGGATTCATCATCCTTTCTAAAAGAACTGGCAAGAGAACTCGACTGGTCTGGGTAAAGAATATGGCACGATTACTCGTTTGTCCGCCTGACTACTATGGTATCGAATATGAGATAAATCCATGGATGCGTGTCTCCAACGCCGCCGATCCAGACAGAAGCAAGGCTCAGTGGCGCAACCTTATGCAGACGCTAGAAAAAGACGCTGGCGCCAAATTGCAAAGAATGACGCCTATAGAAGGTCTTCCGGATCTGGTGTTCACCGCTAATGCAGGATTAACCCGCGATGGGAAAACGGTCATTAGCCAATTTCGCCAAAAAGAACGTCAACCGGAAGAAGAATATTTTAAACGGTGGTTTACCGAACACGACTATTCGGTTATTCCATTAGGAGTTGAGAGCTATTTTGAAGGAGCGGGCGATTTGTTAGGGTTTACCGATATCTGGTTTGGGGGCTACCGGCAACGGAGTGAAATTGGAGCTTACGCCGCACTAAGTAAAATTTACGATAAAGAAATTTTACCGCTGGAACTTGTTGACAAAAAGTTTTATCACTTGGACACCTGTTTTTGTCCGCTGAGCGGTGGTGAACTGCTCTACTATCCGGCAGCTTTCGATTTTTATGCCCAAGAAACCATTGCCAATCGCATTGAAGAGGATCGTCAACTTGTTGTCCCCCAAGTTGAGGCAGAACGGTTTGCTTGCAATGCTGTTTGCGTTGACCGTCATGTTGTGCTGCCAGCTGGTTGCGATAAAACTATGGATTTACTCAAACATCACGGTTACATGCCTCACCCTGTCGAGCTTGGCGAATTTGCCAAATCTGGCGGATCGGCAAAATGTCTTACCCTTGCATTAGACTAACGTAGTTTAGCGCCGTTTTTTATTGCTCCTTTTTTAATCCTACCTTCTGAATTCAAGTTCCCAATGAGTTGATGCGGGTAAATAAAATCCTCAAATTTGAGTAGATTGCGAATAAAATCAAGGTCGGCGGATTGATTAACCATCATGGGTTATACAAGTCCCCAGAGGAAAGAAAGAATAGAAGTTATACACTCTAATGGGTTTGTTTTTCAAACTGTTTTAAACCGAGATTCCCATACCGGTGATAGGTATAAGTGACACACTGTTCATTGAATTGTTCAAGCATCAAAAACCTGCCTTCTACTAGAGGTTTATAGCGAAGGATAGGAAGGTTAACTTGAACTGCCGCTTTGTAAATATTGCTAGGTATTTTTTTAGGATGAGTGTAAGCCAGTCGGTTTAATTGGTTTTTCAGTATTTTGGTGTAAAGTTCTTCGTCACTTTCAAATTCTAACGAAAATTTATTTTGGATCGGTTGTAAGAAATGAGATTTTAGAAAGCAAGCTGTTTTGTTTTCCCGCATATGCTCAGGAATACTGATAGAAACATTGTTTCCAGCAATCAATCCCGCAAATAAGCGTAGAAGAATGTCGGAAACAGGGTCTTTCGGGCAAACCCTGACTGTGTATTTTCCAACTTTTCGATAACGAAAAATATTTTTCTGTCCAATCACCTGCTGTGATTTTGAGGAGGACTGTTCTTTTGAAAAATAATTCATATTCTGGTAATAACAGCTTTTTACTCCCTGAAGGACCCTTTGGACTTCGTCTGCAAACCCAGGGAATGTACTTTCGCTAGCCCAATCAATTTTTTGCCAAAAATTAACCAATGAGCCTATTGGTAAAGAGGGTAAACTTAAGTGGTCGATGACTTGTTGGGAACCTTTTTTTTCTTCAAATTTCATGAACTGAAGTATGTAGTTTACGCCTCCCGCTTTTCCTCCTGTTCCACGACGAGAGTTTTTAACCCCGCCGAAAGGTTGCCGGCCAACAATGGCACCCGTAGTTTTATTATTCACGTATAAATTCCCAGCTTGTATAGTTTCGGTAAAGTAATTAATTTCTCCTTCATCCAAGCTATGTAAACCGGTTGTTAGTCCATATTCTGTTTGATTGGCCAAACGGCAGGCATGTTTCAAATCATTTGCTTTCATGACCCCTAAAACAGGACCAAAAAATTCATTTAAATGGGTGAAATTACCAGGTGTGACATTCCACTTCACGCCCGGGCTCCATAAATTAAGCAGTTTGTGCTTTTCGGGTTTGACGAGCCATTGCTCTTCAGGCTCCAACTCGGTTAATGCTCTTAGCAGTTCCTTTTTTGGGGATGTAATAAGCGGGGTAATTTTATTTTCGGGGTGGAATTGTAATCCTCCCACGAGGAGACTTTCAACGGAATCTTTCAACTTGCGTTTGAATTTTGGATCAGAAAAAACTTCTTTCGTCAATATGGTGATAGAAGCGGCTGAACATTTTTGTCCGTTGTAACCAAAGGCCGATTCAACAAGGTGTTTGATAGCAAGTTCTTTGTCTGCACTATCGGTGATTATAAAAATGTTCTTTCCGCTTGTTTCGCCAGAAAAATCAAGGTTTGGTCGACCTGTTAAAATTTTATCAGCAGTGTTTGTGCTTCCGGTAAAAATAACCTGATCGATCATTGGATTTTGGGTGAGGAGTCGAGCATCTTCATCTTCGCATGGAACAAACTGTAGCGACGAAGCGGGAACTCCTGCTTTCCAGAATAACTTCACAATCTTCCAAGTTGACAGCAATGAATAGGGAGAAGGTTTGATGATGACTCGATTCCCTGTTGTTAGCGCTGCGACAATGCCCCCCATAGGAATGGCCATTGGGAAATTCCATGGAGAAATAATCAACACAAGGCCCTTTTTTTTAAAGCTGATTTTTGGGTAATGGTCACGGAAATATTTCAGTGCACTTGGGTAGTACCTTACAAAGTCAATGGCTTCGGATACTTCTGCATCTAGGTCAGCGATCCCCTTGGCCACGTTTTTCATCGCGCAAGTAATCAATGAAGCCCGGTTCTTTTGGATTTCCATGGCAACCACCGCTAAAACTTTTCGTCGAAGATTTTCATCTTTGTCCCATTGGGTAATTTTAGATTCACAACTGAAACGGATAGCGCTGATTATATCTTCTGAATTAGCGGCCGGGAATCGGGCTATAATCCGGTCTTTATGGGAAAGGTCTCGACATAGTAATAAATGTCTTTTCTTTTTTACGTTCTTTCCGGCAATTTTCAGAGGAATCAACTCCGCAGCACTTTCTTTACGATAGTTATCGTTGAATAGTTCCGTTTTTAGCCATGCCTGGTTTACAGGTAGAGAAAAATTTGTTGGACTGTCAGGGAGGAAGTTTTCAATGCTATTCGACTTTTCAGAAAGAAAATATTGATTTGCCGTTCGATCTTGTTTATGTCGCGGAAAAGGGAGTTCTAAATACGGCACATGATCCAAAGCACATAAGAATTTTTTCCTCTCTTCCTTCCATGGTTCAGTCCCTACGTTTAGATTGAAAGAATGGCTTAAAAAATTTTCTTTATCGGTATTTTCCATCAACCGTCGTACTAAGTAAGCGATAGAGTTTAGGAACTCTTCTTTGCTCGTGACGGGTGAATAGGTGAGCACTGGGCCGAGAAGTTTTTGGACGCTGCGGCGGGTATGGTTTGCGATTCCTTCTAGCATTTCAAAATCGAAGTCCGCGGGGTTGAGTTTCCTTATGGAGTGAAGCGCTTTGGAGAATCCAATTTCGAAAATGCTGTGACTACCGATCCCGATTTTCACAGCATTCAGGTTTTCCTGTTGAAAAGCATAGGCTACCATTCGTTTAAAATTGGCGTCTGTTTCAATTTTGGTGGCGTATGGGGCCTGTTCCCATCCGTTGAGGGAAGCGACACACTTTTCCATTTCCATATTGGCTCCCTTTACAATTCTGATACGTATGGGTACACCTCCTTTTGACAATCTGATCTTAGCCAGCCTTGTGAGTTCCTGCTGGTAACTGAATGAATCCGGGATATATGCTTGAAGGGCAATCCCCAAAGAAAAATTGTTTAAATCCGGATTGTTAATGACTCGTTTGAAAACATCAACCGTAAGCGTGAGGTCCTTGTATTCTTCCATGTCAAGATATACTAGTTTAGGAATCCCGGATATTTCTTCTTCTTTTTTTGCTGCGTAAAGAAGTTTTGTGAGCTTTTCTACTACCGCGGAAACGGTATGTTCCGGTGCAACATTATCTGCTTGTGAGTAGAGTGTTGAAATTTTTGCTGAGATGCAGGACACGTTGGGGTTATGCAGTCCATTCAAATAATACTCTAGATGTTTTTTAGCTTCATTTTCGCCCAGGACCATGTCCCCGAGGTGGTTTATATTTACTTTTAGATTCTCTTTTTTGCAGGTTTTAAAGTAACTTCCTAGCTTTTCCTGTTCAGCTGGCAGAATGACATTCCTGGTTTTGTAACGCATAACAGTTAGAATTGACCAGACAATAGGCGGGGAGAGAAAACTCGGAACCAGTGGTCCAAAAAACTTTAAAGCCTTTAGCATTATTTGGTCAAAGTCGCCAAAGAAAGAAGGGACACCGTGCTGATTTAAAATGTGGGTGAACTTTTGTAGTATAGCTGGGTCTTTACTGAGTCTGAAGACCTGGTCGGTAAGCGCCATGAAAACCGAACGGCTGTGAGGATCCTGCACCATGCGGGCAAATTCTCCTGCCTGCAGTTTTTCATTCCATCGAATTTGCTGATTAGCTGTGTTCTGGATTGCTTCGGCTAACTTAGGGGCACAGGTCTTTAATTCTTCTGTTTCCTGGGTTGTAAGGATACTTGAGAAATTCAGCATTCAAAAACTCCTCCACACAATTTCCTCTAACCCTGGACATCAATATCCAACAACCGTCCCCATCGGTTTCTCACCATGTTTGAGTTTCTATTGTGTTCATCGATAAACCATTGCCGAATAGTTACTTAATCCTACCAAAAGAAAATATAAACTGGAGACGTGCGAGCGTGACATTAACGTTAGGGTCAGTTTGCAAAATAAACCTTGTATGTTACATAACAAACTGCCAATGAAAAGATTGTGGCGAATATATATATCATGATTGTTTTATTTCCAAGAGTAGTTTTAAAATCAACCAACGCCCCGATGAAAGTTAAAGGGATGTATTCAATGAGAACTTTTATATCGTATCCATTGTTTTCTTTTTATTGCCAACTTATGATCTAAGTGAAGTTTGTATGCTAAAAAACAAACCGCTAATGAAATGATCCCCGCAATTAGATAAAACATGGCTGGCTCCTTTCGGTTTCACCGCACAGCAAGTTTTTATAGGGTTTGTAAAGTTGGGGCATTCCTTGCGTGCGAATCTGACCACCATCGGAACATGCCGGTGGCATGATGGGATGGTTCCCTTCTTCTTGAGATATTATTCTTGCCTTGTTTAATCTCGTTTTTTTAACATTTATAAATTTGATTTATAGCAATCTGGTTAATCGTAAAACAAGACTTCTCTAAAAGCTAGTTCATGCAAACAGATTAATCTATGAACATGAATGAGGGGTTAACGCATTGTTAATTTTAAATTAATTGAAAATGTAAAAATGTTCATGAAATGGAGTCGTGAAAGGGTTTGTTTTTAATTTTTCATGCTGGGAAATTATTAAATTATAAAAGATGGAATAATTTAGGTTTAAACGAATCTAGATATTGCGCACTTTGAATGTTTAACTAGTTGCATTCCTTATGCGGTTCCGCTTGCTTTGGTAGTTGATACCTCCCTTGGCAGGCGGAATTTTTTTGTCTAAAAATTATAATGTTAGATGTTTAGAGATTCTAGAATGTTCCTGCTGTAATTGGAATAATTTCTTGTAAGTAGAATCTTGATTAATAGAGTTACTTTGGTTGAGTAGGTGCTTTAGATAAATAGGGCTTTATTCTTATTGGTGATTACTGGTGTTTGTTTTTCACAATAGTCTTTATATGGGTGATCTAGTGGATAACCTAGAAAAACAGTCATTGTTAGCTAAAGAGGTTTTTGAAGATGAAATTCAAAACTTTGGTGTTAGCGATATTATTTTTCTTCTCAACTGGTTTTTATGTTGCTTGGGATTTTTATTACCCTATAGCAGAGCCAGATATAAAGACTTGCGTGGGTTGGGATGTTACGCATTCAGGATTGCTTCAGCTAAGTTATGATTTAAATGGAAATAAAAAGCCAGACTATTTTACCTTAAGAGTGATAGTTAGTTCTTTTTTTTCCGGTAATTCAATAGATACTGTTGAAAAATATTTTTCTGGCAAACCGGTTTTTTCTGTTAAGTACGAAAATGACCGCATGTTCTATGTAGGTCAGACCCATCCTTTATTTTACGCCTATGATTTTAATGAGGATGGACATTTTGATCATCTTTTTCAGGATGTTTATGAGGATGGTATTAATGGTAATGAAGAATATTACGATAGTCCATCAGCCTATGTGGGTTAGAAAATAGATGTGATAGGAAAAATTT
>Ga0208639_1001251_pt1 | contig 16909 bp, 16 predicted proteins | sample ETNtaG_33_FD_185772 | JGI IMG/M metagenome (GOLD analysis project Ga0208639, IMG submission 185772) | Marine microbial and viral communities from oxygen minimum zone, Eastern Pacific Ocean - ETNP201310SV76 (SPAdes) (version 2) | ecosystem: Environmental > Aquatic > Marine > Oceanic ...
TCCTCCCATAATCCGACAGGTTATCGGCATCTGAATGAATTGAGTTCTCCATTTCAATCCCCCTCAAAAACCACCCCTCCCTGAACCCAAGAGTCTCTCATCCATTTCTGAGGAACTCGGAGACAGAAATGCGTTTCGTAGAGTCATTTCGATTGTCTCAGGAATACTTGAGTTCATTCTTCTTGACAGTTGTTCTATCTCATTGACCAAATCGGGACTGAAGGAGTTCATCAACTCCAAGACAGTCTCATCTCTGGAAGGTGTTTCTGAAGGCAGACCTCTGTGAGGTGATTCATACTGATCTGGAGTTCCTCTGATTTCCTTTCTAGCATTTCCTTGGTTTCTGGTTTCCAATAAACTGAACATCTAACTCGTTCAGAACCGTCTTTATTTCTAATCATTAAATAGATCCTTGTCTTTAGTGGTGATTGTACCTTCTTCATGGAGTTCATTGATGAGTCCACGAATGATGATGGAACGAGACATGAGGGAGGAACCTTTGTCCTTCATACCTATATTGAAGATAGCAAGGGAACCAAGGATTCCCTAAGCATCCAATAGAGCATCAAGTTTCTCATTGGTGTCTCTGGATGATTTTCCCTCTTTGATCTTGTTGGAAAGTTTGTTTCTCAGCAGGAACCCAAGAGACTTGATCATTCCTGAAGTGACCGTTCCTTCTGGTATATGTGTGCTGAATGATTTCATTACTTTTATGGGACGTTGGATCTTGGATTCTTGATACAATTATCCTTTGGGTGGACTTGATTACACTCAGGGTGAACTCACTTCGTTCGTTCACATTCGGGTTACTTCGTAACCCTCATGACCCACTTTATTACTCATGTTCTTTTATTGATGAACCCTTACATACTTATTTATATAAGTAGTAATCAGAGGAACGGGAAAAAAAATGTACCTAACTTTGGAATTATTGGAAATGACACTAAAAACCAGTCCAATTCCCACAAGAAACTGGAAAAACTCAAAAGATCCAGTTTCCGAAAGGGACAGGAAACGCAAAGAGTCACAACAGAGTGTAGATAGAAGAATCCACTACCTCTGGTTTCATTTCCTGAGGTTATGTCTGGAATTGGAAAGTATTGGTCATGTCTTTGAGAAGAAAGGTGGAGGAGGAAAAATCATTCAGGGTAAAGGGAAACCTGTGAAAGTGAATAGGGATGTATATGTGGGATGGGACTTAGAGAACCTCAGAAGGATGAAGTTCAATGATTGGTACTATGGAGATAATAAAAGGGATCTGTTCAATGAGGGTGGTTTTAAGTACTCAGGGAGACCTCAATACCACTCACTTGTGAAGAAGTTCAATGTGTTCATCGAGTATATGAATGGAGATAAGAGTTCCTATGAAAAGGAAATGGATCTCTGTGAGAAGATAATCAAAGAATATCAGAAGGAACGATTTGAGAGACTTCAGAGAACAGACTCTAAAACTGGAAAACCTTTGAATAGGGAGGTCTTAGATTATAAAAGGATTGTAAAGGGGGATATTAAGGACTGCGAACAGATGATCCTCTCGATATGTGAAGGGAGGTTTTCTAAGAGAAATATATTTTGATAATCTAGTCACTGGAAAATGATGACTCAAATAGACAATACTATCCATATACACTATCTCAAGATTCATAATGACCACACTAAAAGATTTGAACAGAATCAAAGAACTCAAGAAAGAGATTTCATTCTACGGTGAACTCTCTACCTCAGAGTCTAAGGATAAGGAGTCTTACAAGAGATTGGTGGTGGATTTGAAGAAAGAACTGGAGTCACTTGAGGATAAGGAGAAGAAGGGGAAGAAAACAAAAAAGTAATTTATAAAAGAGACATTTTTATAGTTTGTCTGGATGACCTTTCTTGTGTTTCCTAATCAACTTATCAAACTCCCGAAACATACTCATAAGTTCCTGAATATGATCTTTCGTAACTTCTTTCATGTTGAACATATTCCTATGAATGATTTCTCTCCTATCATCATCTGATCTTCTAACTCTGGTCTTCAGTTCGTTGGTGATTTTCCCATTCTTCTCAAGACGACTTAAATATGATCCTGTTTGTCTAATACTCTTTGGGATCTGTCTCTTCTTCCACTCCTTTCTTTTGGGTGGTCTTTTCAATTTTGGGTCATCAACTGAAGGAATCACGTCCCATTTATGAACATATGAACAGTTCCACCAGAATGTCTCTAGACGATCCTCTAACATCGAATAGACCATACAATAAATTCCTACCCTCTCCATGACAGGAATCTCTCTCTCAGGAGTATCTGAGTAACGATCCATCCATTCTTTGTAGTATTCATAACTTGATTTGAAGTATCTTCCTTTCTCTAAGTTAACTAGGTTCTGGGGTTTCCCTTTAATCTTAATGAGTCCTATTTCGGTCTTCTTCATATGGTCAACCTAAGTCAGTAGTAGTGTGAACCAGTGAACTTATGTTCATTTTTCTCCCTTTGATGGGTTCAAAATCTTATTTTTCCAATTTGCAGTGAGTTTCTGAATATTCAAACCACCATAGGAAATATGGGGTATGACTTCTTCATTTAGATCTTGAGGTGAGTGTCGTTCACTATAATTTGTGAAAGTCATACTGTCATGATGATGACCAACAAACTCATTTGCATAACTTTCAATGACCTTGTTTTGTTTCATTTTGTTGATAAAGGTATGACGGAATGAATGAGTATCAGTTTTTCTACCTTTGAGGTTCTTCAATCCAATCTTTGGTAAGTAAGTAACATTCCAAAAATGACTAAAAGAACCACTCCATCCTCCCTTTCCTTTGGTGTAATTATTTCTAGGAAAAAGTCTGGTTTCATTCCTTTTCTCCAACATATTCCTCATTCTACATACCCCCAAGGTGATAAGAGAAGGATGAATGGGGATTATTCTATGAGAGGATTTGTTCTTAATACTTTTTCTCTGTTCTGGAGGACAACAATCACATTCATTGGAATTAAAATCAAAAACCCAAATCGCATTATCGTTTCCAAGTCTGACCTTTTTGATATCAGAAATGTGTAGTTGCATAACTTCAGAAACTCTTGCACCAGTAAAACACATGATCAATGGTGCAAAATAGTTTGCAATTCTGTTAGGTTGAAACCCCTTTTTGTTTATTGTTGAACTTAGAAAAAGATTAGGATCAAAAATCCTACAGATCTCTTCATCTGTAAATCCCTTGATCTTATCTTCTCTTTTCAATCCCTTTTCAGTTGCAGTTGAAAAAGGATTATCAGTCATATCTGAGTTTGCACAACACCACTTTGAGAAAGTGGACAACATCCGAATGGATTGATTGAGTGAGTAGAGACTTCTTTTTTCTTCAGAAGAAGTATCCATCAATAATATTTCTGAAATAGACTTATCCTTAAATTCTGGAATCAATTCTCTTCTATTGGGGATATGAAGATATTTCTCCTTGTATTCCCGAACTACCTTACTCGTAATTTTGTTCAATGGAAGATTCCCAACTAACTCAACAAAGTGACGGATCTTGGTTCCATAACCTTTTGTAGTCTCTTCTTTGTTATCTCTCCTGTTCCAAAACTCTAGAAACTTTGGAAGAACATCGTTGATCTTCTCAGTCTCAGTTTCATCAACAACTTCTTGAGAAGATTGATTGATATTAGATGGAAAAGATTGTCTAACATTTTGTATATTTACAGGAAGATCCAATCCAAAACTTTCGTTACACTTTTGAAAAAACAACTGGTCAAGATTTGTTCCGTCAGTACTTAATAACATTTGTTCTTTCAACTCATTCCTTAGAGTCCAAAGTTGGATGAAGTTTGCACGAAGTTGTTTGTATTCATAGGATTTCTTGGAAGTCCTGTATCCTAGATTTTTCAGATGTTGTTCTATTCTTGAGTCAACTTTTTCAATCAAATAATCATCTGATTGAGATTCTTCATCTTTTGCAATCTTCAAAAGACTTCCATACTTTTTCACATCACTTGTTGCATCCCATTTAGTCAATTGTGAATGTTTGATGTTTCTGGTTATCTCAACCATCAATATCTTTTTCACTCCCTCATGGTCTAAATCAATTTCCTGCATCCTTATTTTGTCAAAGATTATCTGTGATAATGTGTATAATTTAGTCGCAGTTCTTGATGCATCCCGATATACACCTGTTCTCAAGGAGATTGTGAAGTCTTTTTTATCCTTGAAATGTTCCTGCAAATCAAGGGGTATACAAACACGAAAATGGTAACATGAAGAGTTTCTATGTTTTCTTAAAAAATTGGGTTTTTGCATCTTTTTTCCATTCCAACTGTGAGAGTAACTGTGAGAGTAAACCCAAAAAGAGGTGTTCTCCCGTAAATTGTCAAAATTGAGATGTCTGAAAAACCTAAAGATATCAGTTCACTAGACCGTTTTAAGGATGTTAACCCTCAGGAGATCAACTGGTTTCCGGGGCACATGTACAAGGCTGAGAAACAACTTCAGCAAAAGCTCAAGCGTGTGGATGCGGTGCTTGAGTTGAGGGATGCGAGAATTCCCTTTGCTTCGGCCAATTTAGAATTCGAAAAATTGTTGGGAGAAAAGAAAAGGTTGGTTCTTTTCAACAAGACCTCACTTTCGGACGAAGAGGCAACACAGGACTGGACCCGTTATTTTCAGGTACAAGGGATAGCTTTTTTGTTCATCGATGTTTTGGAGAAGCGTGGATTGCGCAAGATCCTTCCAGAAATTCGGAGGATGATGCAGTCCCGACAGGAGCGTTTTCAGCGAAAAGGGATCCGACCGCCTGCATTGAGACTGATGGTGATCGGGATACCGAATGTGGGAAAGTCCTCCCTGATCAACGGCATCACCCATCGCAAGGCGACAGAAACCGGGCCAACCCCGGGAGTCACAAGGCATCAGGAATGGATCTTACTCGACCGTGATGTTGAACTGCTCGACACCCCGGGGATCCTTTTCCCTAAGATCGCTAACCTTGAGACAGGATTGCAATTGACGCTGACGGGTGCCATCAAGGACGAAATCGTTGGCAAGGAGAGGATTGCTGAATTCCTGCTGTCGGCACTCCATGAAAATCCTGCCTCACGTCTTTTCCAGCATTATGCTTTGGATCCGTCAGAGGAAGAAGTGGAACCCGAACTTCTGCTTGAAGCCATCGGCCTTAAGCGGGGTTGCCTGAAAAAAGGTGGGGTGGACCGTCAACGGACGGCGTCGATGCTGCTCAAGGATTTTCGTTCTGGGAAGTTGGGCCGGATCTCTTTGGAAACACCACACTGATTTCCTGGATCATTCCTCCCGGATCAGCACTCCTCCAAAACGTAAGAAATCCGCCTGAAACGGTGGCGGTACGTTTCCAGGCCCCGATTGATGCTTCAACTTCAGCAGACCACCGGGAGTCGGGGGATGGCTGCAGCTCAGGCTGCCGCTGAAAAAAACCTCAGAAAGCCCTTGCTCCAATTCAAAACAGGGATTACCCAAAATCAGGAAATGCCCCCCTGCCTGACCCTGATCAAGGTTTGGACTGTTCCGGGTGAAGCTCAAGTTTCCAAAAACTTTGATCATGAGCAATGGAGTGTTTTGAGGGAATCCTGGCCCTTCGTGGGCTTCCATCCGGACCGGACCTTCAACTTCCAGATAAACCGAAGGTGAAGATAATGTTTCCAAATCGATCTTCAAGAAAAGTGGATCCGGGGGATTTTCCAAAATCCGGATGAATTGGTTGCCTCCCTCAATCAGTATTGATTGCTGGCTTCCGTTATCGTAAAAAGCCTGCATCAGGGCACCGCTAATTTCTACCGACTTTATCCCTTCCAAGGTTTTTCCAAAATTTGGACTGTCTTCTGATTGAGGGAGCCAGAATGGCCGGTTCTGCCAATCGAGCAAGGCTTGTGATTCAGCTTCGACCTGAACCGGTTCTGGCGGGTCCGTCATGCTGCTGCTGAACAGGGTCCAGGGTCTTTCAGTGAGGTCCTGTTTTTCAAGGATCAGCAGCAGATTGAAAGAAGCACTATTTGGTCGTTTCGAAGAACGCAAAGTGTTATGAAGGTACTTTCCTTCAAGGCGGTTTTCAACGCTCCAGTGGTTGAGATCCCGGGGCAGGTAAGGGGCTTCCGGGGGAAACGAGTTTTCCAGAATCTGATCCAGAGACTTTTGTCGGAAATGATGGATCACATGCTGGACGGTACGGTTCAGTTCCAGGAAAAAAAGCTGGTTCTGCAGGAAAGCCTGGCTTTGGAAACGGGTGCGGATATTCTGCTGGTAGGCATTGAGGAGCAGCAGGCCGAGGGCTGCACCGATCACCATCACGATGATGAGCAGGAACCCCGGCCGGGCGGTTCCAGAAGGAAAGGGAGGTTTCAGTCGGTCAGCAGTTGAGGTCTCATCCATCCGTTAAACAAACCGCGGCGGATCATCTCTGCCGCGTCCTCGATGTCAGGGGCCAGGGGGCGGTCCTGGTCGAGATGGGGAATTCGTTGGCGCAGCATCTGGTGTGCTTCTTCCAGAAGGTGCGACGTTTTCAAGGGCCGTCTAAAGTCGATGCCCTGGCAGGCAGCAAGCAGTTCGATGCCAAGAATGACTGCTGTGTTTTCAGCCATTTCCAGGAGTCGTCGTGCAGCAAAGGTCGCCATGCTGACATGATCCTCCTGGTTCGCGGAGGTTGGCAGGCTGTCCACCGAGGCCGGATGGGCAAGACTCTTGTTTTCACTGGCCAGGGAAGCTGCAGTAACCTGGGCGATCATGAATCCTGAATGAAGTCCTGGATCTTCAGCCAGAAATGCCGGGAGTTTGCTGAAGCCGGTGTCCGTGAGAAGTGAGATCCTACGTTCGGCCAGGGCTCCTATTTCTGCAATGCAAAGGGCCAGATTGTCTGAAATCATGGCCACTGGTTCTGCATGGAAGTTGCCTCCGGAGAGGATTTCGGCCTGCTCCGGAAAGACGAGCGGATTGTCCGTCACCGCATTGGCCTCGATCCGGAGTTGTTCTGCGGCAAAGCGGAGCTGATCCAGGCAGGCACCCAGCACCTGGGGTTGACATCGGAGGGAATAGGGATCCTGAACGTGACCGCAGTTTTCATGGGATGCATTGATTTCACTCTGGTTGAGCAACAACCTGAAATTCGTGGCCACATCCTTCTGACCGCTCAGTCCACGGATCGAATGAATCCTCTCGTCGAATGGGTTGTAACTGCTGAGGCTGGCTTCGACGGTCAAGGATCCTGCAACGATGGCGGAAGCCAGACAATCCTCTGCCGCAAATAAACCACGCAGTGCCAGAGCCGTCGAAACCTGGGTCCCGTTGAGTAGGGCGAGTCCCTCCTTGGGTTGGAGTTCCAGGGGTTCCAGTCCAAGTTTTCGCAAGAGTTCCCAGGCGGCAATGAACTCTCCGTCCATTCGAGCTTCACCTTCACCGAGGAGGACCATGCTGAGGTGTGCCAGTGGGGCAAGATCGCCCGAAGCTCCGACAGAACCCTTGGCAGGGATGCAGGGCAATGCATCGGATTCGATCAAAGCCTGCAGGTATTCCACGGTTTTCATGCGGATTCCGGAAAAACCACGTACCAGGCTGTTGAGCTTGAGTACCAGGATCAACCTAACGACTCCGTCCTCGAGAAGGGGACCGGTTCCACACGCATGAGATAGGATGAGGTTGTTTTGAAGTTCAACAAGCTTGTCCGGGGCAACCCGGGTATTTGCGAGGGAACCGAAACCGGTGTTGATGCCGTATACCGTTTCGTCTTTTTCCAGAACCGAGTCGACCGTCTTTGCCGATTTCTCGATACGGCTACGGCATCCGGAATCGAGTTCCACCTTGAGCGGCGTTTTCAGCGCCGCACGCATTTCTGCGAGCGTCAGTTCTCCGTCCTTGAGTGTGATGCTGACCATTGTTTCAGCGATCGAGCATGGGCAGGTCGAGCTGGTTTTCTTGGGCGCTGGCAATCGCTTCTTCGTAGCCTGCATCGGCATGGCGCATGACACCCGTTCCAGGATCATTGCGCAGCACCCGCTTCATCCTTATTTCTGCTTCAGGAGTTCCATCACAGACGATTACCATACCGGCATGCTGAGCGAATCCCATGCCAACTCCTCCGCCATGATGGATGCTGACCCAGGTTGCCCCACCAGCTGTGTTCAAGAGTGCGTTGAGCAGAGGCCAGTCGGAAACAGCATCGGTACCATCACGCATGCCTTCGGTTTCACGGTTGGGACTGGCGACGGATCCTGAATCGAGATGATCCCTTCCGATCACCACCGGTGCCTTCAGTTCACCACTGCGAACCATGTCGTTGAATGCAACGCCGAGCCGTGCACGATCGGCCAAGCCGACCCAGCAGATCCGTGCGGGAAGTCCCTGGAACTGGATGCGCTTCTGCGCCATCTCGAGCCAGTTATGAAGGTGTGGATCATCCGGGATCAATTCCTTCACCTTCTCATCGGTACGGTAGATATCCTCGGGATCTCCAGACAACGCAGCCCAGCGGAAAGGACCATAACCCTTGCAAAAAAGCGGTCGGATGCAGGCAGGAACAAACCCTGGAAAATCAAATGCGTCTTTGACTCCTTTTTCAAGTGCCATCTGACGGATGTTGTTGCCATAGTCGATGGTTGGAATTCCCTGACGATGAAAGTCGAGCATCGCCTGGACATGCACTGCCATTGAATCCATGGCTGCATCGATGACGGCCTTGGGTTCTGTTTTCCTCAACAGTTCTGCCTTTTCCAGGGTCCAGCCCTCCGGCAGATAGCCATTAAGCGGATCGTGCGCCGAAGTCTGGTCGGTGACGGCATCTGGACGGACCCCGCGCCGAATCATTTCCGGCAGGATTTCTGCAGCATTTCCGAGCAGCCCCACTGAAACCGCTTTGCCCTGTTGATGATGTGTATCAAGGATCTTCAGGGCTTCATCGAGGGTTTCTGCAGATTCATCCAGATAGCCCGTTTCCAGCCTGCGTTGGATGCGAAAGGGATCACATTCCACCGCCAGCATCGAAGCCCCGGCCATGGTGGCCGCCAGGGGTTGTGCTCCTCCCATGCCGCCCAAACCTGCGGTGAGGATCCATTTACCAGACCAGTTGCCTGAAAAATGCTGTCTTCCCAGTTCAACAAAGGTTTCGTAGGTGCCCTGGATGATGCCCTGGCTGGCAATGTAGATCCAGGAACCCGCCGTCATCTGGCCGAACATGAACAGTCCCTTGCGGTCGAGTTCATGAAAATGCTCCCAGGTCGCCCAGTGGGGGACGAGGTTCGAGTTGGCAATCAGGACTCGTGGTGCATTGGGATGGGTTTCGAACACTCCCACCGGTTTACCAGACTGGATCAACAAAGACTGATCGTTTTCCAGGCGCTTCAGAGTTTCGATGATGCGGTCGTAACAATCCCAGTTGCGGGCGGCACGCCCAATTCCGCCATAGACGACGAGGTCTTCCGGTTTTTCTGCGACTTCCGGGTCGAGGTTGTTCATCAGCATCCGCATCGGTGCTTCGGTAAGCCAGCTTTTGCAACTGAGCTGGGTTCCTCGTGGTGCCCGTATGCTGCGTTTCGGATCGTTTCTGACAGGTTTTCCCATAGTGATTCCTAAGTTTCAGTTGAGTTGAATCGAAGTTCCCTGGTCCCGGACGATGTTGCCGGATTGCACAACCGTGCGGCAGGGATTGACTCCAAAGCGGTAGGAAAGTTCGGCAGGATGCTCGACTTCCCAAACCACCAAATCAGCACGTCTTCCGGTTGCCAAAACCCCACGATCTAGCAAACCCAGAGCTTTTGCCGCGTTCCTGGTGACTCCAGCAAGGGTTTCTTCTGGCGTCATCCGGAAGAGGGTGCAACCCATGTTCATCATCATCAACAAAGATTCTGCGGGAGAACTCCCTGGGTTGCAATCTGTGGCAAGCGCCACCGGGACTCCGTAACTGCGGAAAAGATCCATTGGAGGAAGCTTTGTTTCCCGAAGGAAGTAAAAAGCGCCAGGAAGCAGGTTGGCTACGGTCCCTGATTCGGACATCGCCCTGACTCCGTCTTCTTCGATGTATTCTAGGTGATCCGCTGAAATGGCTCCATATTCTGCGGCCAGTCGGGCCCCCTTGAGGTCACTCAATTGTTCCGCATGCAGTTTGACAGGAATCCCCAGATTCCTGGCTGCCTGGAAAACGCGTTCTGTCTGGGGCAAGCTGAATCCGATTCCTTCACAGAAAGCATCGACCGCGTCCGCCAGTCCCTGTTTGGCAACCTCCTGCATCATTTCCGTGCAGACCAGATCGATGTAATCGTCACTCCTTCCCTGAAATTCCAAGGGAAGTGCATGGGCGCCCAGAAAACTGGTGGAAACATGGACAGGAAATTCCCGTCCAAGCCTTCTTGCCACCTTGAGCATTTGGCATTCGGTCTCGACTTCCAGCCCGTAACCGGATTTGATTTCAACAGTGGTCACTCCTTCAGCAAGCAGGGATTTTAGACGTGGCTTGGAGGCCTGCAAGAGTTCTTCTTCGTTCGCGTTTCGTGTTGCTTTTACCGTGGAAAGAATCCCTCCTCCGGCCTTTGCAAGTTCCTCGTAGGTCGCGCCCTGGAGCCGCATTTCGAATTCCCGTGCACGGTTTCCCGCATATACCAGATGGGTGTGACTGTCGATCAGTCCCGGGGTGATGCAACGCCCATGTTCCTCACGGACTTCCTTGGCCAGGCTTTCCGGAGGTCCTGGAAGTTCAGAGACCCTTCCAATCCAGGCGATTTCCTCGTCTTTGACGGCAATGGCGCCATTTTCGATCAGTCCATAAGCGGCTCCTCCCTCGTTCATGCAAACCAGGGACGCGGAATGCCAAAGCAGGTCCCAATCTGGGGAAGGGTTCATAGAGGAGTTTTCATGATTTGTTTTGCAGGCCTATCACTCTGCCTTTATAACACCGGATTATCCCCAAAACAATCCGATTGCCAGTCATGAATATTTTCTTCTGTCCACAAATTCTGCTTTCTCAAGGTTGGTCTGAAAACCAATTGCTGGAAATTGATGATCAGGGCAGAATCAGCAGCATCTGTGAAGGCCGCTCTGATGAAGCTGAACAGCAGATCCATGGAGCCGTGATGCCAGGCATGCCCAATCTTCATTCCCATGCCTTCCAGCGTGCGATGGCAGGTCTGACCGAGACGCGTTCCGGGAAGGAGGATTCCTTCTGGAGCTGGCGTAAAAGGATGTATCAATTTCTGGAGGTGCTCACTCCGGAGGACGTGCAAGTGATTGCCTCGCAGCTTTACCTGGAAATGCTCAAGGCAGGATTTACATCGGTGGGAGAGTTCCATTACCTGCATCATGCAGTCGACGGTCAAAAATATGATAATCCGGCTGAGATGTCGGAGAGGATCCTTGCTGCCTCGGATGCCACGGGGATTGGACTGACACACCTTCCCGTGCTTTACCGATATGGAGATTTCGGAGCAAAGGAACCTTCCCTTCAGCAATGTCGATTTCTCCACCAGCCTGAAGACTTCCTCCGTTTGCTTGAAAGGCTTCTCCCTTTCTTTGAGCAGCATACAGTCCGACGACTGGGGATGGCGCCCCATTCACTGCGGGCGGTCAGCCCCGAACTGCTGGATGAAGTCCTTCCGACTTTTCACCAATTCTGCCCGGAAGGCCCCCTGCATCTTCATACTGCAGAGCAGACGGCTGAAGTCGAGGACTGCCTGGAATGGTGTGGAAAACGACCTGTGCAATGGCTTTTTGAAAACCACGAGCCCGATGCACGCTGGTGTTTGATCCATGCGACCCACCTTGATGAACGGGAGCGTGAACTTCTGGCAGATTCCGAAGCGGTCGCTGGTCTATGTCCGACCACCGAAGCCAACCTTGGGGACGGCCTTTTTCCGATGCAGGAATTTTTAAGCGAAGGCGGATCGTTTGGAATCGGTTCCGACAGTCACATCTCGGTCAGTGTTTCCGAGGAACTGCGTTGGCTGGAATACCAGCAGAGGCTGCTTCAAAGACAGCGCAACCTGCTTTGCGGAGACTCCGGGATGTCGACGGGCAGGTATCTTTTCGAAAAAGCCTTGGCAGGTGGTTCCCAGGCCCTCGGTTTAGGAGCAGGTCAACTGAAAGAAGGTTCCCGGGCGGATTGGTTGGTACTTGACTACGAACATCCCCTGCTGGAAGGACGAAAAGGAGATGCATTGCTCGACGGCTGGATCTTTTCAGGCAACGCCCCGCTGGTTCGGGATGTTTTTGTTGGAGGAAAGCAAGTGATTCATGGGGGCCGACACCTTGAAGAGGAAACAATCAAAAACACCTACCGCAAAACCCTCAAGAGGATCCTTTCCTGATCCTTTTCATGTTGCTGCATCCCAATTCGAAAGCCTGGGTTCAGAAACTCCGCTGATTCCAGGTTCGAGGGCGATCAGCTTGCCGGCATCCGGTTGGTCTGGTTCCAGCGGGGTCGAACTGCCACGGGAGATGCTTGTCACATAGAGCAAAGAAAGGTCTTTGCCTCCAAACGCGGGACAACTTGGTTTTTGGAAAGGAACGGCGAGGGAGCGCTCCAGATTCCCGTCAGGACTGAATCGATCGAGCCGCCATCCGTCCACCACTGCAACCCAATAGAACCCTTCTGCATCAATGCAGGCTCCGTCGGGACGTCCTGGCTCGGAAAAATATTCGGCAAACACTTCCTGTTCGATCAGGCTTCCGTCTTCTGGATTCATCCTGCATTTCCAAATGGTACGGGCATGGGTGTCGGCATACCAGAAGGTTTCTCGATCTTCTGCAAAAGCCATCCCGTTGCCTACTCCCAGAGGGCCTGCGATTTTCCGGACGGGTTTACCTCTCTCCCAAAAGAAAAGACTTCCATGCTTCTCACCCGGGATACTGGGATCGGCCATCGAGGAAAGCCACAGCCTTCCGGAACGATCCACTTTGGAATCATTGACACGCAATTTTTTGTTATCTGAAGGTTCGACCTGAACCAGAAATTCCTGCAGCCCTGCTTCGAAACTGAAACGTTGAAGCCCCCTTTCCTGGGCGACCACCAGTCCCCCGTCTTCGCAAAGCGCCAGCATTCCCGGTCTTCCTGGAACATCCCGGGATTCCGTGATCTCACGGGAAGGATCGTGACGCAGAATCTGTCTGGCTTTGATGTCGACCCAGTAGAGCAATTCTTCACGTTCATCCCAGACGGGGCATTCCCCAAGCTGGTTGGGAAGATGATGGGTGATTTCAAAATCGATTTTTTCGGCTTCTCTGGACATAATTGTTAAAGCGTTTTGAGGTTGATGATCTATTGAAGATATCGGACTGAACGATTCCAGACTTCTGAGCCTAGAACCTGGCTGTGGAATTGGATCTTTTAAATTCGTTTATTTTATTATTTTGAGTCTTCTACCCATCACACACAAGCAGAGGTTCAAAGGATTGAAGGAAAATGAGCAGCCGCCAGAATCATGATTTTCTAAATTAGTGAAAACAGATTTTTAAACTATTTTTTATGAGAAGGATACACAATGACAGAAATTTTGAATTGGGGTTTGATAGGAGGGGGAGAAGGTAGCCAGATCGGCTTTGCCCATCGGATTGGAGCGGAACTGGACGGAAAATTCCGCTTTGCAGCAGGTGCCCTCGATTTGGATCCAACACGCAGCCGGGATTATGGAAAAAGCCTGGGACTCCAAGAAGACCGGGCCTACGGAAACTGGAAGGAAATGCTCGAAGCAGAATCTGCCCGCAAGGACCGCATCGACCTGGTAACCGTGGCAACTCCCAATGAAACCCATTTTGAAATTTCAAAGGCTTTTCTCGAAAAAGGATTTCACGTTTTTTGTGAAAAACCCCTCACGACCGATTTGGAGGATGCAAAAACACTGGTGAAAACGGCCAGAGAGTTGAACCGGGTGAATGCCGTCAATTTTGGTTATAGCGGGTATCCTTTGGTGCGCCAGATGCGGGCGGCGATCCAACGCGGGGAACTCGGCAAGATCCGGGTCGTTTTTGCTGAATTCGCAGGTGGTTTCTTTGCCGATGCAGCGGATGCAGACAATCCGCGGGTACGCTGGCGTTTCGATCCAAAACAGGCGGGAGTATCCGCCGTCACCGCAGACGCAGGGATCCATGCACTGCACATGGCCTGCTTTGTGACCGGACAGAGGGTGAGCAGCCTTTCTGCTGATTTTGCCAACTTCGTTGAAGGACGGGTTCTGGAAGATGATTCGATGGTGTCCTTCCGTATGGACGGAGGCACCGTGGGACGACTTTGGACCAGTGGGCTCGCAGTCGGCAGAGCCCATGGACTAAGGATTCAGGTCTTTGGGGAAAAGGGAGGATTCCGTTGGGAGCAGGAACAGCCCAACCAGCTTCATTGGACTCCGCTTGGAGAACCCACCCGTATTTTGGAACGGGGTGCCGAAGGATTGCAGCCCGAAGCCATCCGTGCGTCACGCATCACCGTGGGGCATGCGGAAGGAATGCCGTTGGCCTTTGCCAACCTTTACCGCGATCTCGGTGACCGGATCCAGGCCCTGAAGGAAGGTCGAGTCCCAGATCCGATGTCCACCGAGCACCCCAGCTTCGAGGACGGTTTCCACACCCTCGACTTTGTCCATGCCGCCGTAAAGTCCGCCCGCGAAGGGAGCAGATGGGTTGAGATCTGAACCCTCAGGAAATATAGAGCACCTTTATGGTTTCTGAAAATTTAAATTTTTATTCATAGTCGGTCGGGAAGGATTCGAATCTTAGGCCTTCTGGTTATAATGGAGGGTTGTTTTGAGTCACTTGGATCACGCAAACCAGTTCATTCTTGGGGGCTTTTTATCCTTTGCAATCCATTCTGGCCAGGTGGCAAGTGAAAGAAAATTTTTCCCATCACGAAGCTTCTGAAGTTTCCAGGGTTTGGTTCGGAACCTAGAGGCCGTTAGAGTATTATTGTATGCGGAAACAGGATAAGACCACTGAAGAGAAATCAGTTGAGACCAAAATCAGACCCAGCTTTAAACTGGGTCGGTCACTCATTTGAGTGACCAACTACATTCTATGATTCAGATAAAGGAGGGATACAATTAGAGTTTTTTAATGTTTTGAGCTGAAAGACCTTTTTCAGTCTCAACTATTTCAAATTCCACATTGTCACCTTCATTAATGTAGACACCATTCAGTTCATTTGAATGAACAAAAACATCTTTACCTGCTTCATCTTGACTAATGAAACCAAAACCCTTGCTAGGGTTAAACCATTTTACTGTACCTGTTGCCATAACAATTTTTTAGGAAAAATTAAATAAATTACCTCCGTAGTCTGACACTTTTTCTAAAAAAAAACACTATAAATTCTTTGAGGGGTCCACAAATAAACCCATTCCATAGTGAACATACACATCATGGGGCTTCTGAAGCTTCCTGGAGTTGGTTCATAACACAGCAGCAAACGGAATGATTTTGTCGTAGAAAACTGGGATTAGGGTTGACAAAAAAAGTCTAAATGACTGAGGGGAGATTGGGGTGTATTGATGCTGGAGATTTGATTGGCTACATAAATGATAACCTAAAAAATGAAAAAAAACTTCCTCACGTTTGGCCCTGGTGAATCCTAAAAGATGAGCGAATTCGAATTCAATCCAGAACAGTACAACTTTCCAACCTATGGTGTTGCTCACCTTCTTGCAACTTAACCTAATGTTAACGCTATCTTATGGTTGAAGATAAGTTCATGACTGCATGTGCAGAATGAGAAATCACTCATATAGAAACAGCAGAATACTATGGCAGCCCTCATGAATAATGATATTTTTATCGAAGTTTGGAACACAGTATTGTTCGAAAAGTTCTTACGTTTCATGCATCTGCTCGTCGAGGGTCTGTCTTCTCATAGCGATGCCTTCCTAAGCAGGAATCTGCACCCCGAAGGATTCAGAGTATTGGATATCGGCTGCGGATTTGGAGACAGCACCATGCAGTTGGCAGGTAATCTTGGACCCTCGGGAGAAGCAGTGGGTGTGGATTGCACCGCTAATTTCATTCGCGAAGCCGAGGCGGACGCTTCTCATAAGGGAGTGGAAAACACCGGATTTATGGTGGCAGATGTGGAAAGGGATGATCTACAAGGACCCTATGATGACGCCTTCGCCCGCTTTGGTACGATGTTTTTCAATCTACCCGGTGCGGCCATGAACAATATCAATAAATCGCTCAAACCCTGCGGCCGCCGGGATATGATCGTGTGGCGCAAATGGGAAGACAATCCTTGGCTTCATGATGCCGAATTGAGGGTGAAGGAGATCGTGCCCGTCGTCTCTGATGAAGAAACCGATCAAGTCCATTGTGGACCCGGACCGTTTTCCATGTCCGGCCCCGACATGGTAAGCGAAATTCTCAAAAGCACGAATTTTCATCAGATCACTTTTGAGCGACATGATTCCGACATCTGCATCGGCAGAACCATTGAAGAATCCGTGTACTTTGCCATGGCACTGGGGCCTGCAGGGGAAACCATTCGCTTAGCAGGAGAAGAAGGTGAACGACTACAGGGTGAAGAACGCTCAGCGCTCAATGAAACACTGAGTCAATTTGTTCGCGATGATGGAGTCTGGGGCCGTCTTCGACATGGTTTATTTCAGCCACCAAGTCTTAGCCTAGCTCATTTGGCCTGGGAAGGTGTATTGTTCAGAACCTAAAACCGTTTTCGAAGTATCCCTAACGAAATTTCCGTGAGACTTTCTCATGAGACATATCCTGAGCGATACCGCGAGATTTGTGAAAATGCCATTAAAAACGCTTACAAAGATTTCGGTCCGATTTCTTTTCAATCCTCTCCGGGTTGGCTGGATTGAATCCTTTGGGTTTTATATCAGTGCTGACCCTATGCAAACTATTCACATTTCGGGGTTAATTTAAGATCCCGAATGCCTCGGCTTTTTGTTCAGCAAAGAGATAGTCTTCATCAAGCTGCAAGGCTTTGTTGAGGAAAT
>Ga0208639_1001252_pt1 | contig 16892 bp, 13 predicted proteins | sample ETNtaG_33_FD_185772 | JGI IMG/M metagenome (GOLD analysis project Ga0208639, IMG submission 185772) | Marine microbial and viral communities from oxygen minimum zone, Eastern Pacific Ocean - ETNP201310SV76 (SPAdes) (version 2) | ecosystem: Environmental > Aquatic > Marine > Oceanic ...
CAGTTCACGCCTTGGACAAGGCTATTAAAAAATCATTGGGTAAATTTTATCCTGAGATGGAAAATGTGACTCTTTTTGATTATAAGGTGAGAATCCTAGATGAAAAAAAAGGTACGCAGGCCAAAACTCGTGTGTTAATTGAATCAGGCGATCATGATTCGAAGTGGGGGACTGTCGGCGTATCCGAAAACATTATTGAAGCTAGCTGGCAAGCTTTAATAGATAGCGTAGAATATAAGCTCAATTCATTTCCAAAGAACCCCAAAAGTAAATAGCACTTTCTATGATAAGTATCTTCTTTTAAAGAGCGGTTCGTAACAGGGTATCTATAGTTTTACTGTAAAATGCCCTTATTTCTTTCGTGCTTTGAGAATAGTCCATTCTGAATTTTTCCACGATATCAGTAGGATTTCTTCCAGAATATTTTAAAAGCTTTGCAAGCATTAGAAGTTTCTCTTTTTCCTTAGGCAAATGACTCAGTAATGAAAAATTTTGAATTCTTAAAGCACACTCTAAGTTTCGCATGAAAAGATAGTGTTTTTTTAAACTTTCTGAATCTTTATGGTCAATAATACCTAAAGTATCTAACTGAACAACAGCCGAAAGAGTATTCGTTTCTCTTAAGCGTATGTTTTTCCCACCATGCATCATCTGTAGAATTTGGACAGAAAATTCAATATCTGCCAACCCACCGTAACCCAACTTTACATTTTTCCCCTTGGCGACCTCTTCTGCTAAATCTTTCTCGATTCTCTCTCTTAATCTGGAAATTTCTATAATCGACTCATACTCAAGCTTTGGGCGATAGGTAAACTTCCTTACCATATTTATAAAGTTTTGGCCCGTTTGAGGATTCCCTGCTATAAACCTTGCCCTTACCATAGCCTGCTGCTCCCAAGTGCGTGCTCTTCCTTTATAGTAGTCTTCGTAACTCTTAATCGAATTTACCATTAGGCCACTCTTACCTTCGGGCCGTAAGTCAGAATCAATTTTATAGGCATACCCTGAAGAAGTTACTTGGGATGTCAGTTCATTTAGTAACTGATAAATTTTTGTATAAAATAGAGCTACACTTTCTGAAAACAATGAATCATTTTTCGAATCTTCATAAACAAAAACCACATCCAAGTCCGATTTAAAGTTTATTTCGCCACCTCCTAATTTACCCATCCCAATAATGGCAAAACTATCCGGAATTATTTTTTCTTTACTATACTGAATCTTTTGTTTTTCAAATGCTATTTGATAGGAATTTTCTATATGCGTTTCTGCCAAGCTTGAAAGATCTGCCAATGTTCCTTCTATATCTGCTTCGCCAATTATGTAACGAACACCTACCCTCAACTCTTCACCCTGCTTAAATCGCCTTAAACTACTTTGTTTTTCCTGAAATGTATTGCACCTTTCAAGTGTTTGACCTATTTCTTTCTGAAGGTTTGTTTTATTTTTAAAACGATAAATGGATTCTGCGTCCTTGATTACATCTATCAAGTCAGGTTGTTTAATTAAAATATCTGCTATTAAGTTACTACTTCCAAAAACTCTGAGAAGTAGTTCTAGAAATTTTTTATTTTTAGAAAATAGATTTAAAAATGATTCTCTTGCTTTGCTTGATTCAATAAATTTTACCAAGTTTTCTACTGCCGAATTTGCCATCGGTACTTTACTGCACCAATCCAGAATTTCTGGAAGAATTCTATAGAAGTCGCTGATACTTTTTTCAGTTGGATGGGAAAACTTAGGGCCATCTCTCAAACTTTTCAAAAACCGCAGAGCATTTTGATTATTTTGAAACGATGCTCTGTCTAGTACTTTTTCATTTAACGATTTTATTTCACTTGGTTTTTTTGTATCGTCCCCAATAGTCCTATCTTGTTCTTTTTTGAAAAGTTCAGAAAAAATATAGCTTACAAATTGGGTGTGTCGTGTAAATTCGTCATTCAATTTATCACTTAGCTCTTCAATAGATTTTCCCTCTATATTCATTTTTAGACCAAGGACTGCCTGCAAGAATCTATCTTCCGGGATATGGTGAGTTTGAAGGCCAAATGAAATCTGCACCCTATTTTCTAAATTTCTTAAAAAAACATATGCCCCCCTTAGTTGTTTGTATTCTTTTTTTTCAAGTAAATTGAATTCATGAAGCCCCTTTAATGCTTCTAGTGTATTAGCTTCCCTTATATTTTTTTCTTTACCTCCATATATTAATTGATATATTTGCACCGTGAATTCAACTTCTCTTATCCCTCCTTCGCCTAGTTTTATATTTCTTTCATTTATATTTTTTTTCTTTATACTTTGATTTATTCTTTCTTTCATACCAATTATTTCTTTTATCCCTGAAAAATCTATATTTTTTCTATAAACAAACGGTTCCAGCATTGCAGAAAATTTTTCACCTAAAGACTCGCTTCCAGCAGATACCCTTGCCTTCATAAGAGCTTGACGCTCCCAGAGGCGACCCCAAGATTGATAATAAATTTCCAAACTTACGAGTGAATTTACTATTTCTCCGCTGGTTCCCTCTGGTCGCAGGTCAAGATCAACACGAAACACATTTCCATTTGAAGTGATTTCATGAATTGTTTTTGTTAGCAATACAGCAAGTTTAGTAAAATATTCATGGATACTTATACTTACCGTATTCGGATAATCTTCTGTTGCGTGTGTTTCCCCTTTACTTGAGGTGTATATGTACATTAGGTCAATATCTGAACTGTAATTCAATTCCAAACCCCCAAGTTTACCCATCCCCAATACCGCAAATTCTACTTCCTCCTTTTCTTTATTATTTTCTCTATAGTAAGGAACTCCATATTTTTCCTTCATTGTTTGATCCACATATTCGTATGCAACCTGCAGACTTACATCTGCCAAAAACGAAAGATCTTTTCCTGTTTCTTTAAAATCTGTTTTCCCCAGCAAGTCCCGCAACCCTATTCGTATATACTCTCTTTTTTTAAATTTTCGTAGAATTTGAGGGGTGTTATTGTCTAAATATTTTTCTCCGGAGAATTCATAATAAGCCCGCATGAATTCATCCTTGGACCTTGAATTATTTATTATTTTTGAATTATTGATCCAGTCAAAAAATGATGGATCGCTCAATAAACTATCTGTCAAAACCTGACTACCTGAAAATAAAACTATGATGGATTTTAGAGTTTCTGGTGAGGTAGATAGAATCGTGTACAGATAGTTTTTATCATTTATTGTTTGAGAAAATCTCTCAAAATTATGTAAGGCTAAATCTGGATTGTATGATGACCCTACTAATTTTATGAAGGATTTAAAAAATTTAGGAAATAACTGTTGAAAGTTAGATTGACTTGATAAAGTTATAAAGTTTTGCCAAGCTTTTTTAGGTTCTAAAAACTTGTGTGCTCGGAGATATTCATCAAAACTATCCAGCCAAGGGTCACAATTATGGATTGAGTTTAATAGTTGTGATTCATTCATTTTTTCTGGCGCAAACACTCTTTTTACATTTACCAAAAAGTAATAGCTAACGTATTAATTTAGCAAAAAAAAACCCCCGGCAAAAGCCAGGGGCTATAATATAATTTTGGTTAAATTTTAAACATCGTAATACATGTAGAGTTCATAAGGGTGTGGACGTAAACGTAATTGGTCCACTTCATTCTCACGCTTGTAATCAATCCACGTATCAATAAGGTCCTGGGTGAAGACATCTCCTTTGAGCATAAAATCATGGTCTGACTCAAGTGCCTCCAACGCTTCATCCAATGTGCCTGGAAGAGTAGGAATATTAGCAAGTTCCTCTTTACCCATTGCGTATATATCCTTATCCATTGGTTCGCCAGGATCAATTTTGTTTTCAATGCCATCCAATCCAGCCATAAGCATAACTGCAAAAGCAAGATATCCGTTTGCAGAAGGATCAGGAAAACGGGCTTCCATTCGTTTTGCTTTGGGGCTCTGGGAATACATGGGAATTCGAACGGCAGCACTTCGATTACGACTTGAATAAGCAAGGTTGACGGGCGCCTCGAAACCTGGAACCAATCTTTTGTATGAGTTGGTAGTGGGTCCCGTAAAAGCACAAATTGCTCGGGCATGTTTCAATATTCCACCGATATAATGCAACCCCATTTCACTAAAACCTGAGTAGCCGTCCCCGGCAAAAAGAGGTTTGCCACCTTTCCAGATACTCTGGTGCACATGCATTCCGGTTCCGTTATCACCAAATAAAGGCTTCGGCATAAATGTTGCGGTTTTACCGTGACGCTTAGCTATATTTTTAACAATGTACTTGTACCACATTAAGTTGTCTGCACATTTTACCAAGGGGGCAAAACGCATATCGATTTCACATTGTCCAGCAGTGGCCACTTCATGGTGGTGACATTCCATTTCAATGCCAACTTCTTCCATGGTAAGCAACATCTCACTGCGGATGTCCTGCAAACTATCAGTTGGAGATGTAGGGAAATAACCTTCTTTGTGGCGAGGTTTATAACCCAAGTTTGGTTCCTCGTCTCTGCCAGAATTTCCAGAATTCCATATCCCTTCTTCAGAATCCACTGCATAAAAAGCCTGGTTGGAATCATTTTGATATCTCACGTCATCAAAAATGAAAAACTCTGCTTCTGGTCCGAAATATCCCGTGTCCCCAAGTCCTGTTGACTTGAGGTAGGCCTCCGCTTTTTGAGCAACATTTCGAGGGTCCTTTGAATATTTTTCCTTGGTGATGGGATCAGAAATATTGCATATCAAGCTTAGTGTAGGAACATGCATAAAAGGATCCATCATCGCTGTTGTAGGATCCGGTATTACGATCATGTCACTGTTATTGATTGCCTGCCATCCTCTAATACTGGAACCATCAAACCCAAGGCCGTCTTCAAATAAACTTTCCTCAAGTTCGCTTGTGGGTACAGAAAAATGCTGCCAGGTACCCAGCAAATCCGTGAACTTAATATCCACAATTTTAACTTCATTTTTCTTCGCTAAATCCAATACCTCTTTGGGCGTCATTCTAATTACCTCCTGCACTTTTATGAATTAATGATCTTGTTTATACCCATATCTACCTAAATACTTAGTTAGAGATGATATAACCGCGCTCGTTATGGAGAGAGATATCCAAGCCTTCGGTCTCTTCGTCTTCCGAAACGCGTATGCCCATGACCCCATCGAGAACTTTCAAAATGATAGCACTTACGACTCCGGTATAGATCAAGGTTGCGGTAACACCGATGAGCTGCACTGAGACTTGCCCGCTGATACTCGTGATGTCGCCACCAAAGCCAGCGCCACCAAGACTTTCGGCACAGAATACACCTGTTAAAATTGCACCAATGATACCGCCTACGGCATGAATACCGAACACATCTAACGAGTCGTCATAACCTAAAGCGTGTTTGATCACAGTGGATGCGAAGAAGCAGCCAACCCCTGAGGCAAATCCAATCGCCAAGGCACCCATAGGGCCTACAGCACCGGAAGCCGGGGTAATGGCTACCAAACCTGCAACCGCACCGGAGGCAATTCCAAGAACACTGGGTTTCCCATGTTTTGCCCATTCGATGAACATCCAGCCAAGCGCTGCGGCGGCTGTAGCAATTTGAGTTACAGCCATTGCCATTCCGGCAACTCCATCAGCTGCCAATTCACTACCAGCGTTAAACCCAAACCAACCAACCCACAACATGGAAGCGCCCATCAGGGTATAACCGAGGTTGTGTGGTGGCATGTGTGTGGCCGGATACCCTTTGCGCTTGCCAAGAATGATCGCTGCCACCAAACCAGCCATGCCGGCGTTGATATGGACAACTGTGCCCCCAGCAAAATCGAGAATACCTTTGTTTCCGAGCCAACCACCACCGCCCCATACCCAATGACAGATCGGTGCGTATACGATTGTCACCCAGATCGCCATGAAGATGAGCATAGCCGAGAACTTCATGCGCTCAGCGAAGGCTCCTACTATCAAGGCCGGAGTGATCACGGCAAATGTCATCTGGAATGTCATGAAAACAGTTTCTGGAATGGACCCGCTGAGTGTGTCGACACCAACCCCTTTAAGAAATACTTTACTTAGACCACCCCAAAAAGGACCATCGCCACCAAATGCAATGCTGTAGGCATAAAGAACCCATAATACGGTCATCAGCGATGTGATAGCAAAACATTGCATTAGTACCGACAAGACATTTTTGCTTCGCACCATACCCGCATAGAATAGCGACAGACCGGGAATGGTCATAAATAAAACCAAAGCGGTTGCTGTTAACATCCAGGCGGTATCCCCTGAATTTAGAATGGATGCATCTTCGGCCATTGCCGGAGAAGGTAGTAAGGCTAACAAGAAAAACAGGAGGCCTATCACCCTCCATATATGTTTAGATTTAGATTGGTAGTCTGGAAAGATGATTTGCATGGACCCAACTCCTAAAGAAGATTGAATTGTTAAATTATATTTGTGATGTCTCGGTATTTTTGAAGAAACTTGAAAAGTGGATGTATCAAAATAATTAAATAGCGTCCTCACCTCGTTCAGCTGTGCGAATTCGGATAGTATCTTCAATATTGCTAATAAAGATTTTCCCGTCACCAATTCGTCCAGTCTGTGCGGCCTTAGTGATTGTGCTTACCACTTCATCCAATCGGTCATCGGCAATGACAATTTCCATTTTAATTTTTGGGAGGAAATCAACGACATATTCGGCACCACGGTAAAGTTCCGTATGACCTTTTTGGCGTCCAAATCCCTTGACCTCGGTCACGGTAATTCCCTGTATCCCTATCTCATTTAGCTTGTCCTTAACTTCGTCCAGTTTGAATGGTTTGATGACGGCTTCTATTTTTTTCATAACTTACTTCCCTTTAAATGGTTTGTTCAAAACAAGATTAGAAATACCTAACCGGTTGACTCATGTTGAAAAACGCTCTGAATACTGTTCTCAATAGCCTTCTTTATCCAAAAAATGTGCCAAACAGAGCATCTTTACATTTCTTTATCAAAACCTATTGATTTGTAAGAATTTATTTGAAAGAAATAATTTAATATTAAAAAAAATATTTTTTTATAAAAATAAAATGCACTTTATTCGATCACTAAACCAACTTTATGCCTCTTTTTTGGTCTTTTGCGCCTTGGATAGTTGAGTAAGAGAAAAGTCGTGCGGGACCTTCCAAAAGTTTTCTTCCTCAAGTCAAATCATAGAAAAATCCCTCAATGACTGACACCGCAATCATTTTTTACACCCGCCATTGCTTTGTCGTCCAGCGTGGCTCCTGCCTCTATTCTTAAACTTGGTGTGGCTAACCAGTACACCATGCCCACAAAAGCACCTCCCCCCATCAAATTACCAAGTGTGACAAATATCTGGTTATGGATGAACCCTGAAAGGGAAATTTCCACGCCATGTGGCAGAAACATCGCCATACCCAAAAGGCTTTGGTTCGCGATACTGTGTTCAAATCCACTGCCAATGAAAGCAAACAGGCACCAGAAAATCATGATCAATTTGGCGGTTTCACTCTGTGTACGCAAAGAAATCCATACCGCTAAACAAACCAGCCAATTGCATAATATTCCTCGTAGAAAAGCTTCCTTTGCACTGAGAGCCATTTTCATTCCTGCGGCTTTAAGAACTAAAACTTGTGCAGCTTCGGTTAAACTGCCACCTTCGACTACCAACCAACCGAGAAATATCGAACCGATCAAATTGCCAATAAAACACATGGTGAACAACATGATAATTGGCCCTATGCCCACTCGCCTTGCTAGCCGGCTAATCGCAAAAATCATATTATTTCCAGTAAAAAGTTCTGATCCAGCAAATATGACCAGGCTTAGCGCAACACCAAAAGAGGCGCCCATGACTAGTTTTAAGTATCCTCCTCCACCTGCAGCAGCAATCGGGCCACCAATTGAAAAAATCAAAGTTATGCCAAACCCGAGATAGATTCCGGCTAGTGCAGACAAGAGAAGGTAGCCTAAAGGGGATTTTCTCATGAACTCAACCTTCTTCACGGAGGAGTCTGCTATTTTTTGCATTTCACTTTTAAACATGACAAGCACTCCTTTTTTAAATAATCATAAAAATATTTAAATAATTTTTATTATTCTGAGTTAGTGCGTTCTTGAAAAATAATCAGGATGCTGCTTCCTTCAACCTTAACCGGGTAAACGGCCGTACAACCCTCATCTGGGGCAACTGCCTTACCATCAGTTAGGTCTATAACGAAGTTATGCAAGGGGCAGGTGACTCGTTTGCCGTGCACGATACCTTGTGAAAGAGGCCCCTTCTTATGAGGACAGCGATCGCGCAGTGCGAATACCTCATTCAGATTGGTACGGAACAAAGCAATATCATTTCCATCATTACGAACCACCCGTGTTCCCAACGGCGGAATATCTTCTAAATTACACACCTTTATCCAGTCATCCATGTGATGCACTCCCTTCCATCAGAACGAATTCGTGTTGTTCGATTCCATCACTGCCGGTACGCTTAGCCCACGGATCTCCCTGAGAATGTTTCTGTGATTCTTTGAAGCGTTCAAAGAGGGCCTTACGGTTTTCTACATTCTCGACCACTGACTGTTTTACATAAGAAAAACCTGTTCGCTCCATCCACGGAGCAGTTCGTTCTCCATAATTAGCTTCCTCACGGTATAGCTGAATGTAAGCGCAGCCGTACTCAAGTACCTCTTCTTCCGTATCTACTTTGCAGAGGAGGTCAGTGGCGCGAACCTTAATACCAGCATTTCCTCCGACATGTAGCTCCCATCCAGAATCTACTGCAACAATGCCGAGGTCCTTAATGGTAGCCTCAGCGCAGTTACGTGGGCAACCAGACACGGCCATCTTAAATTTGTGAGGCATCCAGGAACCCCAAATCAGTTTTTCCAACCGAATTCCCATCTTGATGGCCAGTTGGGTGCCAAAGCGACACCATTCTTTCCCCACGCAGGTTTTAACCGTGCGTAAGGATTTGCCATAGGCATAACCCGAAACGAGACCTGCTTCGTTTAACTCTTCCCACACTCGGGGCAGATCTTCTTTTTTAATTCCGTAGAGTCCGATGCGTTGCCCACCAGTAACTTTGATCGTAGAGACCGAAAACTTTTCTGCAACGCTTGCGATAGCTCGCAACTCTCCAGCCGTAGCTACCCCACCCCAAATACGCGGAATCACAGAATAGGTTCCATCTTGCTGAATATTGGCGTGTACGCGTTCGTTAACAAACCGGGATCGCGGATCATCTAGCACCTCTCCAGGAGATGCACAGAGCAAGTAGTAGTTTATGGCTGGCCGGCAAACATGGCATCCATCCGGTGTGTTGTATTCCAAGTAATCCATGACAGCGTGGATGCTAAGCATTTTTTTATTTTTTATAGTCTGTCGAATTTCATCGTGGGTGTAGTCAGTGCACTTGCAAAGAGGTTTTACTTTCGGTGACTCTGAGTAATCACCGCCTAACGTAAAGGCAAGAATCTGTTCGACAAGACCAGTGCAAGACCCGCAGGAAGCGGAGGCTTTGGTGTTGCAGCGAACTTCGTCCAAGGTAAATAATCCCTTAGAGGTGATGGCCTTTACTATGTCTCCCTTACGCACACCGTTGCAGCCGCATACTTCTGAACTGTCTTCCATTTCTGCCACTGATTTTGCGCCACCACGCCCGGCATCTCCCAGGTGTGATTGCCCATAAAGCAGTTGGTCACGCATATGGCTGATATCAGTTTGGTCCCTCAATAGTTCATAGTACCAGGAGCCATTTGTTGTATCTCCAAACATGACGGCTCCAAGGATACGATCTTTTTTTAATATAATTTTTTTATAAACTCCTTTGGCGATGTCTTTCATGACGATGCTTTCTGTTGTTTTATCGCCAACAAAATCGCCCGTTGAAAATAAGTCAATGCCTGTAACCTTCAACTTAGCAAATGTAACGGATCCTTTATAATAGGTATGACCCAACTGGGCTAATTGGTTGGCGCATACCTTAGCTTGATTGAATAGAGGAGCCACCAATCCATAAACTTGGCCTTTATGCTGAACGCATTCGCCAACGGCATAGATCCTTCCGTCGTAGGATTGCATAGTATCGTTAACCACTATCCCGCGTTCGCAATAAATATTGGCAGCTTTAGCCAAACCAATATTGGGACGAATTCCCACAGCCATAACAACTAGATCCGCTGCAATTTCCAACCCTCCTTTGAAGCGGACTCCCCTTACTCTTTCTTCGCCAAGAATAGCCTCGGTCGAGGTCTCCATCAAAAACTGAATGCCGCGTTTTTCTAGATCACGCTTTAACATGCCTGCAGCCTCTGAATCGAGCTGCCGTTCCATCAGAGAATCGACAAGATGAACAACGGTAACGTACATCCCTTGTTGTTTAAGGGCGTTGGCTGCTTCCAGACCCAGAAGACCTCCTCCGATTATTAAGGCTTGTTTGTGTGTTGCAGAGATCTCAAGCATCGTATGCACATCACGAATGTTGCGAAAACTAACTACGCCCTTGAGGTCATTTCCTGGGATAGGGAGAATAATTGGGTCCGAACCCGTGGCAAGTAGCAGTCGGTCGTACTTTTCCGTGGTGCCGTCTTCCGAAACCACCTCGCGGTTGCGCCGATCAACCTTAACTACCTTTTTATCTGTGTAAAGTTTTATGCTGTTTTCTTCATACCACGACTTCTCATTTAGCATAATGTCTTCTATGTTTTTTTCTCCTGCCAACACGGGGGATAATAGAATTCGGTTATAGTTTCCGCAGGGCTCATTTCCAAATACGGTGATGTTGTATAAGTCAGGAGCTATATTAATCAACTCTTCAAGTGTGCGGATACCTGCCATTCCATTTCCAACCAAGACTAATTTTTCTTTCATGTGGCATGACCTTTTTTATTGTTAAATAGTCGTCTAAAGCGAGCTTTTTAAGGTGGGGGCAGGCTTGAATCCTACTGTTTTACTTGCCTTAATTTTAATTTCTGCCCCCGTTTGTGGATTTCGTCCTTTTCTTGCTTTTCTGTTTCTGACGATGAATGTGCCGAAGGCAGGATAGGAAAATCGTTTATCTTTTTTTATTGTCTTCCTAATAGATTCAAAGGTTGCATCAATGACATCAGCAACAAGTCTTTTTGACAGGTTATCACCTTTGCAACTTTTAACTACAGTAGTTACTAAATCATCCTTTGTCATTTCTTTCCTCCGCCTTGTGAAAATTTAAAAAAATTTGATATGTAGAAAACTCAATTACATGGTTAGAGGTTATTTCAATTTTTATGCCAACTTAAACAAAAAAAAAAACTCAATAAATTAATAAACTTAGGTCAGGATTAAACCTCAATAAGAAATAAAAACGCTCAAATATGGGTCGATATATTTATTAAATGCTTAAATTTAAAGCAAAGTGTTGATCGTCGTTTAGTTTAAGAGACAAATAAACTTTGGTTTAAATGCGCCGGCTTTATCTTAAGTCAATGGGTAAATAGTGGAAGGCTGAACAAATAAAATTATTATATTTGGCTTGTGCTAAAACTATTCAACACTTTAAACTGCTTGGTCAAGCTAGGGGAATTGATGGAACTATTAGACGATGAAATTAAAATCGGTGTGAGTAGCTGCCTGTTAGGGGAGAAAGTGAGATGGGATGGAGACCACAAGCAGGACCGGTATGTTCTAGATGTCTTGGGTTCCTGTTTTGATTGTGTATCGATTTGCCCTGAGGTTGATGCTGGGATGAGTGTTCCTAGAGAGACGGTTGCTCTTTATGGCACCTTGGAAAAACAGAAAATGATAACTAAGGGGAGTCGGACCGACTGGACAAAAAAGATGGCCCGTTTTAAGAAAGATAGAATCTGTGAACTTAGAAAGGAAAATATTTGTGGTTACGTGTTCAAGAGCGATTCGCCTTCATGTGGGGTACGAAAAGTTCCTATTTATTCTGAGATTAGCATTCGTAGGGTGAGGTACGGGCCTGGAATGTTTGCGAGTTCATTTATTAAGGCTTTTCCATTGGTCCCTGTTGAAGATGAAGGAAGGTTGCACGATCAGGCGACCCGTGAAAACTTTATTGTTAGAATTTTTTGCTTCCACAGGCTTCAGCTGCTATTAAAAAAGCCTTTTTCTATCGGTTCCCTAGTGCAATTTCACACAAGACACAAGTTTTTAATTTTATCTCATAGTAGAAAAAAGTACGGCGACATGGGGCAGTTGGTTGCTAACGCGAAAAAAATAAAAACAGCGGAATTTAAGACTCGCTATAGTAAATTATTCATGGCAGCGCTGAGCTATAAATCTACTCCGAAGAAAAACACAGACGTATTGCTTCATATGATGGGATTTTTAAAGAAAATTCTTACTAGGGAGGAAAAAAAGAATATTTTGTCTGTCATTGAGGACTATCGTAATGAATTACTTCCTCTAGTTGTTCCCGTAACGTTGATTTGCTACCAAGCAAAAAAACATAACATAGAATATTTGCTTAATCAGGTATATCTGAATCCACATCCCAAAGAGCTTATGCTCAGAAATCATGTTTGATATCGTTTGTTCATTTAGAATAAAACCTTGTTCCTTAATGAGATTGAGGGGGCAGTTATTGGGTGTGTGTGTTTGCTGTGTTAAAAATTTCTTGAATTTTCTTTTTTCTGAAGTCGAAAATATTTTCTAGATCTTTTCTGACCCAATGATCCATCAAGCAATCTCCCAGGATTCCAAAAGGGAGTTTGTATTGGATGTGATCTCTCATTAGAGTGCCCCCGTCTTTTTCATGAAACTCGTGTTTGTGGTGCCAATATTTGTAAGGACCGTGAGTTTGAGTGTCGGAAAATTTACTATTGGGTTGCCAGGCATGAATTTTCGATTGCCACCATATGGGAATGCCATGCAACCTTAACCAGTAATTAATTTTTGTCCCCTCTTTAATTTCTTTTGAGGATTGGTTTAATACTTTAAAGTGCAAATAAGGTGGGGTTATTTTTTCTAGGTTTTTAGGTTCTTTGAAAAAATCAAATATTTTGTCGATGGGTAAAGGAAGCCAATGCTCGACCATAAGCTCATTCGAGGAGTTCTTACATAAATCAGTCAGGGAAGACAGGAGACCAGGGTATTGAAATTTGAAGCCAGATTCGAGTATTTTGTTTGATGATACTTTTTGACTACCTAAAAGCAGACCTGCCATTTCCCCTAAAATTATTTTTAAGGCAAACTTAGGTATGGGTAGGATTGCAGGTCTTTTTAAGACTTGAGCCAAGCACCTTGTGAACACTTTATTTGTTGTGGATTCGGGACTAACGGCATTGTAAGGTCCTTTGGTACTTTTGTTTTCTATAGAGTGAATAATCATATTTACCAAATCCTTGATATGAATCCAACTCATCCACTGGTTTCCATCTCCCAGGTTTCCTCCTAATCCAACACAGAAAGGGAGGAGCATTTTTTTTAATGCTCCCCCGTCGTAACCAAGCACTATGCCAATTCGGAGAACAATTGTTCTGATGTCGTGATCTTGGGCAATCAAAGCTTCATGTTCCCATTCTTTGCATACATCTGCTAAAAACCCTTTTCCAGGCGGTAAATCCTCGTAGAGTTCTACTGGTTTGTTGTTTCCATAAAACCCTATCGCAGACGCTGATAAAAAAATTTGTGGTGGGTTTCTAATAGATTTTAATGTCGATACTAAATTCTGAGTAGATAGTATTCTGGAGTTGTGAATGGATTTTTTTCTTGATGCAGTCCAGCGCCCACTAGCTATATTCGATCCCGCAAGGTGGATGACTGCATTTACGTCTCTGAATGCCTGTGAAGAAGGTGGATAAAGTTCGGGTTCCCATCGATGAATCTCGCAATCGATGGGCAGTCGCCTCCGCGCATTTTCTAGGTCCCGTGTCAACACCGAAACTTTATGGCCTCTGCTGGTCAACTCGCTCACCAGTTTTTTTCCTACAAACCCCGTTGCTCCGGTAATTAGAACTTTCATTGATTGTTTTCTTTCAGGTCTTAACTTTGTTGTTTACTTAGAATGATCAATAATTTTGTTGGTAATAAATTATCGACACCCACTTACCCTTTACAGACAAAAACGATGAGCTAAAGTTTCCCTTTTTTTTCTATAGTTTTTCTAAGGGTAACTTTTGCAAGTCATTTTCATTAAGATTATTCTGGAGGTTTTGCGGGAGGTTCAACCTTGGCAAAAAAGATACCTTTGTGAGAAATACGCAAGGTATATTTGTCCCCTATTTTTTTTGCAGTTAATGCCTTAAATAATGGGAACCGCCACTCAGCTATGTCTCCAGGGCGGTGCGGATTACCCTTTGTGATTACCCCTCCTCGATGTGGGTTGTTGACCAAACTCAAAACCAGCGGATTCCCATCTTCGTCTTCTGAAACATGGTATACCCAAGCGTAAATTTTATCGATTGTAAGTGTTGATTGGTTCTTGATTCGGAAAATAATATGGTCAAACTCGGGAGCTACTTTGTAGTCATTAGCATAGGCGATAAAACCTAAGTCATTGAACTCTTCTTCTTCAGCGGGGGGCGCTTGCGTAAAGCCGATATTAACAAACATTAGATTAAGAATGCTTGCCAGACAGAGAAACTTGAAAGTAACTTTTATCCAAAAACCCATAACTTTTTTATGAGAACAAACTCACTTGATTTATAATTTTCACATATAGTATCTAATGATTTCATTTTGTAGGTCAACAGGGGATTTCTTGGTTTAGTGATATTGAAAAATGGTCGACTCAAAACAGTTAGAGCCCGAAGAAAAAGAGCGTCGAGAAAAAATCAATCGACGGTTGATCACCTTCGGAATTTTGGCAGTTTTTCTGTCATTTGCATGGCATATGGGCTCCGCATTTATTTTTGGAGGAAAATAATTTTTTTTTCAAGGCAGCCCCTTGGAACGTTTGGTATTTATGGTGTTTTTGTTTCCTTTCTAATTATTTTGATATAGGTTCAAAAAACTCTTGAGTATCCTTTTGGAAAAAATATGGGCCATTTAGAGTAGGTCAGTGGTGGTGACCGCCTTCACCGTGAGCATGGCCGTGTTTTAATTCTTCAGCTGTGGCATCTCTAACCTTTTTAATTTCAATAGAGAACTGAAGGGTTTGTCCCGCTAACGGGTGATTCCCATCAACATAAACCTTGTCACCCTTTAACTCGACAACGTTGAACGGGTGTTTCTTACCGTCACTGAGTTCAGCCATAAATTGCATTCCAGGGGCTAGTTTCTGATCCGCTGGAAAATTCTTGCGATCTAGTTCCATTTTCAGGTCCGCCATGATTTCACCGTAACCTTCCTCGGGTTTTACCGTCACTTCTTTTTTGTCGCCCACTTTGAGCCCATCTAGAGCGTTTTCCAATCCCGGAACAATATTTCCGCAACCGTGGAGATATTCTAATGGTTTATCTTTATCGGCTCGGTCAAGTTCTTCACCATTTAGATCCTTTAGACAATAAGTGATGCTGATAACCTTATTTTTTTCGATCACAGTGGCTCCTTAATTTTATAAATGATCTTCTCAGTTAGTTTTTTTGGAGAAAAAACAATGTTTTTTAGGCAATAAACTTATGTGTGATATGAAGGGGCTTAGAAAAAAATTTACTCTACGCTACTTGCTTATTATTAGCTAGTTGAATCATGGTGCTTTTTTAAAAAGGTCCTCTGAAGAGTCTATTTTGATAAAGATACTATGCATACAATTGGACGAGTTAACATGACAAGCGTTAACCCTTATGGCGTTAGTTTGGGCCGTGCCGATAACAGCTATAATTACTAGTGTGGGATGATATAGCTATCTTTCGAGATAGAATGAAAAAACGGGTAATTTGCAAGATTCTACTTAATTGAACTGGGGTTTTTTTTGTGAATGCTACAAGTTGCAAAAGATTACTTTTTGCTTTCATCTTTATTTTATTAAATTCCTGCAGTGCGACCAAGATTGCATACAACTTTGCAGATACCATGGTGATTAGTTGGTTTGAATCCTATTTTGACTTTAGAGAATCGCAACGTCTGGATTTAGAAAAAAAGGTGGAGCGTTTCTTCGAATGGCACCGGAAATCAGAACTCCCAAAAGTTATTGCTTTTCTTGAGGAGTTTAAAACCAGGTATAAAGATGGATTCGACCAAGATGACATAAACTGGATCACCCCAGAATCAAAATTATTATGGAAAAGAATTTTGAGTTCCGCTGAAGATGATATTGCTTCTTTTTTGTTAACTGTCGACGAGAGCCAGATTCTTGAATTAAGTGAAGGGTTTCATGAAAAAGAGGATGACTGGCTCATTGAGCAATCCAAAATGTCATTAAAGGAGCTTCGTAAAGATATTTTAGATAGAACTTACAAGGCTCTTGACAAGTGGTTGGGGGATGTGGAGCCTAGTCAAAAAAAACAAGTAGCAACATGGATCCAGCCGGATCCTTACTGGGTTGCTATAAAATTAAGAAATAGAGAAAAATTTCAAAATGAGCTCATCGATTTGCTGAGGTCCAAGGAAAGGTTAAAGGAAAATATTCAGTCTTGGGTTTCTGACCCTGAATTGCATTGGACAGACGAATATCAAACTAATATCGAGGGGAAAAAAAGGGAATGGGAAACGATTTTTTTAAAAATTGATTCGATTACACTCCCACGGCAGAGAAAACATTTTGTAGAAAAGATCGATGGGTATATTTCTGATTTTCAAGACTTGGCAGGCACTCAAAAAGAATATGATAATGATATGAAATTGACTTTAGGACAGTAATATTTATTAATCATCTTTTTTCGGTTACATAACAAGCTAATTTTTTTAAAAATACAAATTATGGATGTTTTTTTAGTGATGATTCGGATTAAAGATATCAGTCTGCTCTTGTTTTTAATTTTTTGTCTAGCGGTGATTATGGGCTCAAGAGTTGAGT